>CEUZ01047336.1_pt1 | contig 10051 bp, 12 predicted proteins | sample 361511 | NCBI WGS metagenome assembly CEUZ01 (sample SAMEA2622822, study PRJEB7988) | marine metagenome | biome: marine biome (ENVO:00000447); feature: surface water layer (ENVO:00002042); material: "saline water (ENVO:00002010), including plankton (ENVO:xxxxxxxx)" | depth 5 m | reverse complement strand
TTTAAAATTAATTCTGACATACTTTTTATATAATTTTCATTTATTCCTATTGCTGGTACCCTTGAATAGTTCTTGCAGCCATTTTCTTCTGCTATTTTTTTATATTCAATATCTAGTTCAACCAGTGTTTCGGAGTGTTCTGATACGAAAGCTATTGGCACTATTATAATATTTTTTCCTAATTTAGAATTTTCAATAATTGTGTCATCAGTAGAAGGTCCTATCCATTTTAAAGGTCCTACTCTGCTTTGATAACTAAGAGTATAATCAAGATTTCTAATGTTCATTTTTTTTACTATAGTTTTAACAGTTTGTTCAATTTGCCATTGGTAAGGATCGCCATTTTTAATGTTTTTTTCTGGAAGTCCATGAGCAGAAAAAATTAACTTTTCATTTATATTTTTTCCTATTTTATTCTTTATTTCTTCTATGTGTGCATTAACAAAATTTTCATCTGTAGGATAACAACATATTGTACTTGTTTTTACTTTATAATTATATTTTATGCATATGTCTTTCCATTCCTTTATTGAAGATCCAGATGTAGATGCAGAAAACTGGGGATAAAGAGGCATTAATATTACCTCGTCAGGATTATAAAATTTTATTTCACTAATAACATTTTCCGCTCTTGGATGCCAACACCTCATTACAACAAAGCATTTATATAAATCTTTATTTTTATTTTGATTCAATTTTTTTTCTAGTGCATCAGATTGGTCTCTGGTTAATTTCAAAATAGGAGAAGATCCACCTAATTCTTCATAAATTTTCTTTGCAATTGGAGTTCTTTTTTTTGAAATTATTTTTGCCAAAGGATATCTAAATAACTTAGGTAAATTTATTATCGCCGGATCATAAAATAAATTAAATAAAAAAGGTTCAACACTATCTAATTTATCAGGACCACCCAAATTAAATAAAATTACAGCTTTTTTCACTTAGTAGTCCTTTACAAGTTTTACCAAATAATCAACCATCAAAGGATCGGTTTCAGGTAAAATTCCGTGTCCTAAATTAAATATATATGGAAGATCATTAAAAATATTTAAATATTTTGTCGCCTCTTTTTTTATTTGATCTTTATCACCAAGTAAAAATTTAGGATCAAGTCCTCCTTGGATTGGAATATTGATTTCTTTTGAAATAGTTTTTGGATCTACATCATAATCAATACTAATTACATCAGGTTTAACATCTTCGCAAAAGCGTTTATAATTTTTAATTTTCCTTGGAAAACATATCGCTGGAATACCAAGTTTTTTTGTGTGATTAACTAACTCCCTATTAGGTAAATAAATATATTTTTCTAAAAATTTATCTTCATTTACTAAACCTGCCCAACTATCAAAAATTTGTATTATAGTTGCACCACTATTAATTTGATTTGTAATATGAATTTTTAAAAATTTAATTATTATAGAAATTAAATTTGATACTAACTCATCTTTACTTTGATCAGAAATGAAGTTTTTAAAATTTTTTTTTGGAGATTCTTTATTTAATATATAAACTAAGATTGTCCATGGTGCTCCTACAAAACCTATTAAATCTTTTTTATTAATTAATTTATTTTTAGAAGTAATATTTATTGACTTATATATAGGAGATAATTTACTAGAAAAACTTTTTTCACTAATTGTTAAAAAATTATCTAAATTTACTTCACCGAGCATAGGTCCAAAATTTTTTTTAAATTCAACTTTTTGACCAAGACCATAGGGTAGCATTAAAATATCAGAAAAAATAATTGCAGCATCTAGTTGAAATCTTTTAAGTGGTTGTAATGTTATTTCAGGTGTTAAATTTTCATTCAAACATAGTTTTATAAAATCAGGATTTTTTTTTCTTATTTCTCTAAATTCAGGTAAATATCTTCCAGCTTGTCTCATAAACCATATAGGTTTACTTTTTGTATTATTTTCCTTTATACATTTTAAAATTGGACTCATATAAATAGTAATTATATTGTTTATTTATTAGTTATATATTATGTGAATAACTATAATTATTTATAACTAACATTTTACTAACTTTTTATTAACAATTTTAACAGTAAAAAAAATCAAATATATACTGCAATTTCTATCATATTAAATTTAATAAAAAATTGTGTATATTTGTTTTAAACATGTTTAATTATGTTTATAAAAACAATGTTTTTCATAGGAAAAAGTAATAATAAAAAGTTATTAAATATTTAGCTGACTTATTTTAAGTTACAAACATTATATACATGACTACTACTCATCAAATTTATTTAATTTCTGACTCAACGGGAGAAACTATAGATAGAATATTTTTAGCTCTCAAAGCGCAATTTAAAACTTTTAAATGTGAAGACCATCAGTTTTCTTTCACAAGAACTGAAAATCAAATAATTCAAATTTTAGAATTAGCCCAAAAAAAAAATAACGTTATTATATTATATACAATTGTTGATAGCAGACTTGCTAAATTTTTAGAAGATGAAGCGCAAAAGATTAAGATACCATGTTTTGGAGTTTTAATAGATTTAATATCAAATTTTTCAAAACTTATTAATGAAAAAGCATCTCACATACCTAGCGGACAACATGTTTTGGATGATGAATATTATAATAGAATAGAGGCAATACAATTTACTATGAATCACGATGATGGAAAATCAATTAATGATATAAATAAATCTGATATAATTCTTCTTGGAGCTAGTCGTACCAGCAAAACCCCTACATCTATTTATTTAGCCAATAGAGGCTTTAAAACTTCTAATATTCCATTAGTTAACGAAAACTCAATTCCCAAAATATTAAAAGAAAAATCTCTGACAATTTGTATAGTTGGATTAACAACAGAACCTGAAAGATTAATAGATGTTAGAAGAAATAGAATGAAATCATTAAAAGAAAGTCATGGAACAGACTATACAAATTTAGAAAAAATTAAAAGAGAAATTGAAAATTCAAAAAAAACTTTTAAAAAATATAATTGGCCAATTGTTGATGTAACGAGAAAGTCTGTAGAGGAAACTGCCGCATCAATTATAAAGATTTACGAAATAAAAAAAGGAAATGAATAATATTATTCTTGCTTCTAAAAGTGAAGTTAGAAGAAAAATTTTAGAAGAAAATGGTATAAAGTGTAAAGTATTGCCATCAAATGTTGATGAGGATTTTGTTAAAAATAGCTTATTAAAAAAAAAGATAACTCCAGAAATAATTTCAAAAAATTTAGCTGAATTAAAAGCTAACAAAATAAGTCAGAAGGAACCAAATAATATTGTTTTAGGAGCAGACAGCATTATAGATTTAAATGGTCAAATAATTTCTAAACCATCTAGTCGAGAAGAAGCTTTAAAAATTTTAAAAAAATTAAATGGAAAAACACACAATTTAATTAGCTCAGTTTGTATGTCTAAAAATGGATCTATGATATGGAATTTTACTGACAAAGCAGCTTTAACTATGAAAAAAATGTCTGATAAGGAAATTGTAGATTATTTAAAGAAAATAAAAGATGAGTCGTTATATGCTTACAATGTTTATCAAATTGAAGGAGAAGGAAAATCTTTATTTTCTAAAATAGAAGGTGATGAAAATACAATTATGGGCTTACCAATTAAACAAATTAAGGAGTATTTAAAAAATTATGAGTGAAACAGTTTTAATTGTTGGGACTGGTTTAGGTTTAAGTGCTTCATTAGCACGCCTATGTTTTTCTAAAAAAATGAAAGTAATTATGGCTTCTAGAAATATTGCAAAATTACAAGAATTAAAAAACGAAGTAAAAGGAGAAACTTTCGAATGTGATTCTAGCAGCAGAGAAAGTGTTTCAAATCTTTTTAAACAATTAGATAAAACAGTAGGAACTCCCAATCTTGTTATCTACAATGCCTCATCCAGACCAAAGAAATCAAGTATTGTAGACCTAGATCCTATTGAAACTCAAAAAGCTATTAATATTACTTGTTTTGGTGCTTTTTTAGTTGCACAAGAAGCTACAAAAAGAATGATTAAAAGAAAAAACGGAAGTATTTTTTTTACAGGTGCAACGGCTGGAATTAAAGGTTTTGCTAATTCATCAGCTTTTGCAATGGGTAAATTTGCTCTTAGAGGCTTAGCACAATCTCTTGCTAGAGAGCTACATCCAAAGGGCATTCACATTGCCCATTTTGTAATTGATGGAGTTATAGGCAAGGAGCCTAAGGGCGAGTATCAAGCAATGGATCCTGATCAAATAGCAAAAACATATCTTCAATTTCATCGCCAAGATAAAAGTGTTTGGTCCTGGGAAGTTGAATTAAGAACTTCGGTAGAGAATTTTTAAATGAAAAAGTATCTAGTCATAGGAAACCCGATTGAACATTCTCTATCTCCCAAATTACATAATTATTGGTTTAAAAAAAAAAATATAAATGCAATTTATGATAAAAAGTTATTAAACGAATCTGATATAGAAAATATAATTTCTAAAGTCAAAAAAGAAGAAATTCATGGTTTAAATGTAACTGTACCTTTTAAAAAATCAGTTATACCTTTTCTTGATGAATTAACTTCCGAAGCAAATGAGTCTAAATCTGTAAATACGATTTATAAAGAAAATAATAAAGTTATTGGTCATAATACTGATATTGCAGGATTTGAACTTAGTCTTAGACATTTTAAATATGATGTAAAAGATAAAAAGATTTTTATTTTAGGAGCTGGCGGAGTTGTTTCTTCAATAATTTTGGCACTAAAAAAAATGGGAACTTCAAAAATATTTTTGAGCAATAGAACAAGACAAAAAGCTGAAAATTTAAAAAAACTTTTTCCTAATTTACATTTAATTGATTGGGGCGAAACACCAGATTTTAATATGATTATAAATGCTACAACTATTGGACTGAAAGAAAGTGATGAAATTAAATTAAATTATGAAAATTTAGGAAATAATAAATTTTTCTATGACATTATCTATAATCACAAGGAAACAAATTTTTTAAAAAAAGCAAAAACGTTTGGTAATAAAATTGAAAATGGTAAAATGATGTTTATTTATCAAGCCCATCAAGCATTTACTATCTGGCATAAAGTTATGCCAGAAATAAATAATGAAATAATAAAATTCTTAAATAATGATTAAAATTGCTATTCTTGGTGATATAGGTTCGGGCAAAAGCTATGTGGCTAATAAATTTGGATATCCCGTATTCTCTGCCGATAATGAGGTAAACAAAATATATAAAAAAAATAAATTATGTTTTAATAAACTAAAAAAAAAATTACCTAAATACATTTTCTCATTTCCAATAAATAAAAAAGAACTTAGTGCAGCGATTATTAATAATGAAAATAATTTAAAAAAAATAAACAAAATAGTTCATCCGATCGTGAGAAAAAAAATGAAAAATTTTTTTAAAAAAAATAAAAATAAAAAAATTGTTATTTTAGATATACCTCTTTTTGTGGAAAATAAAATGAATAATAAAAGTTACAAATTGGTTTTTGTTGAGGCAAATAAAAGAGAAATTCAAAAAAGGCTTAAAAAAAGAAAAAATTATAAAAAAGAAATTGTCGATAAATTAAAAAAATTTCAACTTTCTCTAATAACAAAAAGAAGGATCTCTCAATATATAATTAAAAATGATTTTAAAAATTCATCTATTAAAAAAAAAATAAAAATGATAAAAAAAGCAATTTTATAGATGAAAGAAATAGTTCTTGATACAGAAACAACCGGATTATCAGTTCAAGAGGGTCATAAGATAGTAGAAATAGGATGTATAGAACTTAATGATCTTGTGCCGACGACTAATATATTTCACTGTTATTTAAATCCTCAAAGAAAAGTATCCAAGGATGCTCTTAAAGTTCATGGTTATACAGATGAATTTTTATCGAATAAAAAAAAATTTTACGAAATAGTAGATGAATTTTTAGAATTTATAAAAGATAAAAAATTAATCATACATAATGCAGATTTTGATTTAGCTCATTTAAATAATGAACTTCAACTAATTGGTAAAAAAAAAATAGAAAAAGTAAATGTGATTGATACTTTAGATATAGCCAGAGATAAATTCCCCGGTTTATCTATAAGTTTAGATGCTCTTTGCAAAAGATATAGAATAGATAATTCGAAAAGAGAAAAACATAATGCATTAGTAGATTGTGAATTACTCACAAAAGTTTATATTAATTTAATTGATCAGAAAGAACCTACTTTAAATTTTCAAAAAAAAACTGAAGAAAATTTAATTAAAGATAAAAATATTTTAAAGAATTATTCAAAAAAAATAGTTGAACCAAATATTGAAGAATTAGAATTACATAAAAAATATTTGAAAAATTCTTTAAAAAAGAATTTTTTTAATTAGATCTTTCGTTATATAGTTTCTCAAAGTCTATTTTTTTACCTGATTTTATTTCAGGAAATCCAGATTCTCTTAATAAATTTACAAATATTTTTTCAATTTTTGGATAAACTTCATTTTGTACATCACATAAAAAAATTTTTTCTAATTCTTTTTTATCTTTTAATTCACTAACAATTTTAACTAAAGATGTATAAGTTAATTCAAAATGAGATTTTTTTTCACTATTATCTTTATCTTTAAAAATAATTTTTGTGTCTACTTCTACTATTTTATCTTTAATGGGTTTTGATTTTATATCAATATTCATTATATAATTATTTATATTTTTTTTTACAAAAAAATAAGTTTCAGCATTTGGTGTTTCGCTGGAAAGATCTTTAACGAAATTTAAAAGAATTTCATATTTTTTGGACATATATACTTTTATTTTTTATCATCTATATCTTCATACTCACCTTCAATAAAGTTTTTTTTATTAGTTCTACTTGTAGGATATTTTTTTGATATATATTTTAAAAAAAATTTTCTAGTAATAGGAAAAATTAATAATAAACCAAATAGATCAGTAGCAAATCCCGGTATGATTAATAATATTGCAGCAAATGCAAGCACTGCTCCAGAAATTATTTCATAAAATGGAATTTCATTTTTAAATAAATGTCGCATCCCTGATTTTAATGTGTTAAAACCTTCGTATCGTGCATACCAAACACCTATAATTGCTGTTATTAATATTAAAGAAATAGTATTAAAAGCACCTATTTGTGAGCCAATTTTAATGAATAAATATATTTCTAATAAAGGAATTCCAATTATCAATAATAATATTGCGTTCATTAGTTGTTAATCTAAATTGCCAGTTGAAATTTATCAATTAGTAAATATTATTTAGATTATGAATTATAGTTTTGAATATATAGATATAGTGCTTTTAGCCATGATTGCTGGCTTTATTTTTCTTAGATTAAGAGGAATCCTTGGAAAAAAAACAGGTCATGAAGATAATATTCCAACAAGCTTTTCAAATGATTTCTCAACTAAAAAAGAAGATAAAAAAATAGATGTTAATAACTTTGATGATGTTGCAAAAAGTAATTTTTTGAAAGGTGCTAAAATTGCTTATGAAACAATTATTATGAGTTTTTCAAATGGGAATCTTAAAGAAGTAAATTCTTTACTAGATAAAAAAGTGCTTTCTCAATTTAAAGAAGCAATAAAAGAAAGAAATGATAAAGAACTATCTTCCGAAGCTACTTTCGTTGGTATTAATTCTGCTGCCATTAAACATTATAGTCAAAACCAAAATATGCTGGAAGTAACAGTTAATTTTGTAAGTGAAATTATATCTTGTGTCAGAGATAAAAATAAAAAAGTTATATCTGGCAACCCTGATAAAATAAAAAAAGTTCATGATACATGGAAATTTTCAAGAGATGTAAGATCTTCAAATCCAAGTTGGTTAGTAATTGATACCCAAGTTAATTGAAAAAAAAAATTTCAGATAAAGATAAATTAGATTGGAATAAATTTATTTCAAAAAATGAAAGCGTTGAAGATAAAGATGATATTCAAACTGAAAAAAGAAATATATTTAAAGAAAGAACAGTAGATTTGCATGGTCTTACTTTAGAAAAAGCAAATGAATACATAAAAAACTTTATTATCAAATCTTATAAAGATAAAGTGAATAAAATTAATGTAATAACGGGCAAGGGTAAAAGATCAAAAAATAAATATGATCCATATATTTCTAAAGATTTATCAATTTTAAAATACTCAGTACCTGATTATATAAATAGAGATAAAGATTTAGTTAGTTTAATAAAAAATTTGTCTCCTGCAAGAATGGAAGATGGGGGTGAAGGAGCATTTTATATATATCTACGTAAAAAAAAATGACAATAAAAAGAACTAATAAACTTTTTCAAAAAAATTTTTTAAAAAAAAATAATCATTTGAAAATTTTGGATTTAGGTTGTACACATATAAATTATTGGAAAGAAGCTAATCATTTTGCAGATATTGTAGATTATTCAAAAGAGTTTTCAAAAAAAAATCTTAATTTTACTCTGCTTAGTCCAAATCAAAAATTACCTTTCAAAGATAAGGAGTTTGATTATGTAATTTTAAGTCATGTTTTAGAGCATGTATCAAACATTAATGAATTTACTAAAGAAGTAGAAAGAATTGCTAAAGCTGGGTACATAGAACTGCCCACTAAATTAGCTGATAATTTAGTAATTGGTTGTGATGAAGAAGATATTGGGCATAAATGGTGGATGGAATTTGATGATGTAAATGGGCAACTTAAATATATAAAAAAAATAGATGTTTTGCAAAAATTTTTATCTGTTGGATCCTTAAATAAGTTTCAAAATTTTTTTGAAGATAGTTTAATTCTTCAATTATACTGGGAAAATACAATTGAATTGGTGGAAGGTAAGCATTATTCTTTTGAAAAAAAAATAAGTTTTTTATCTTTAATTAGAAAATTTTTTGGAAAAAAAGTAAGAGACTATTTTTCTGAAATTAAAAAAATTATAAAATAAATTTTGATAGATCTGTATCTTTAACTAATTCTCCTAAGTTTTTCTTAACATATTTAGAATCTATAGTAATTTTTTCACCACTTTTGTCTGTAGCGGTGAAACTTATATCATCCAAAACTCTTTCAATTATAGTGTGCAATCTTCTAGCTCCTATATTTTCTACTGTTGAATTAACTTCGGAAGCAAGATTGGCAATTGTATCAATTCCATCTTCAGAAAATTCTAAATCAACATTCTCTGTTTTTAAAAGAGCTTTGTATTGTTTTATTAAACTATTGTCAGGTTCTTTTAAAATTCTTTTAAAATCACCACTATTTAATGCATCTAATTCAACTCTAATTGGTAATCTTCCTTGTAATTCAGGTAATAAATCAGAAGGTTTGGCAAGCTGGAAAGCTCCTGATGCTATAAACAAAATATGATCTGTTTTAATTGGGCCATATTTTGTACTTACAGTCGTTCCTTCTATTAAAGGTAATAAATCTCTTTGGACTCCTTCTCTAGAAACATCTCCGCCAACACGATCAGTTCTTGCAGAAATTTTGTCAATTTCATCTAAAAAAACAATTCCATTATTTTCAGTTGAATTTTTTGCAGCTTTTATAATTTTATCTTGTTCTATAAGTTTATCTGATTCTTCGTTTATTAAAATTTCATGAGATTCTTTCACAGACATTTTCTTCTTTTTAGGTTTATTTCCCATTGATTTACCAAGCATTTCGGAAATATTAATCATTCCAACGTTTGCACCTGGCATGCCTGGTATTTCAAATGAAGGCATTTGATTTGTTTCAGTTATAGCAATTTCAATTTCATTGTCATCTAAATCTCCATTTCTTAATCTTTTTCTAAAACTTTCTCTAGTTGCAACACTTGCCTTTTCTCCAACAATTGCATCTAAAACTCTTTCTTCAGCAAGTTTTTGTGCTTGGGCATGTACTTCTTTTCTTTTTTTTACTTTTTCCATTGCAATTGCTATTTCTAAAAGATCTCTTACTATTTGCTCAACATCTCTTCCAACGTAACCAACTTCTGTAAATCTTGTAGCTTCTACTTTTACAAAAGGAGCTTCAGCTAGTTTTGACAATCTTCTAGATATTTCTGTTTTTCCAACACCTGTTGGACCAATCATTAAAATATTTTTTGGCAAAACTTCATCTTT
>CEUZ01007031.1_pt1 | contig 10054 bp, 9 predicted proteins | sample 361511 | NCBI WGS metagenome assembly CEUZ01 (sample SAMEA2622822, study PRJEB7988) | marine metagenome | biome: marine biome (ENVO:00000447); feature: surface water layer (ENVO:00002042); material: "saline water (ENVO:00002010), including plankton (ENVO:xxxxxxxx)" | depth 5 m | reverse complement strand
TCTGTTTTATTTTCTATGAGGAAAGGCCACTCTATCTCTGAATTGTATATATCGTTTACAGCTTTGTTTACAACATTCTTGACCATAGTCTGTACGCCTCTGGATGTACTAAATGTGGTAGATGTTAACTCTACTTCATTTAATTCATTCAGGACGCTATTTACAAGAGTAAGATAATTCATTATTCCTCACAGTCATCACAACGGCAATTTTTGCATACCTCTACTTTTTGATTAGCTGTAGAATCAGCATGAGTTCTAAAAGATCTTGCTACAGATAAATCTTTACTTAGCTTGTTGCCACAATGAGCATCATATCCGCAATTATTACACTTAGCCATTATGTTGCAGCAAATACACGCACGTTAGCGGTACTTCCAGATGAGTTGTAACATTCTATTCTATCTATGGTGTCTGCTGTCCAGTTACTTTCCCATGTATCATTCTCTGATAAATAGTTGGCTTCACTAAATGAACCAGTAACGTCACCTCTGTTTCGGCTAAGATCGTCAGCAAGAAGAAAAGGTACGCCAGCTTGCAGTTTAACAACCCATGCGTTTTCAAGATTGCTTCCTGCTACTGTGCCTCCTTCATTACACATAAGTTGTATCTCTACAATCTGATCTGACTCTATCCAAAGAAAATCAAAGTCGTCCAGCATTGTATCGTTCCATATCTCTTTAAGCGTAGAGTTAGTAATTGCGTAACGCTTGTCAAAATAGTGTGTTATTGTAATAGAGTCTGTTGATGTAGTACTTCCACCAGTGATGGTGTGCGAGTCATCATCTGGTATGTCTACAGTAAAATGTGTCGTTAGACTTAGCGTTGCCATTATCCTTCCTCCATTTTAACGCTTACGTTCATACTGAAAGAACGTCTTTCCCCTTTTGTACGAAACGGATACACTGTATGCATTAGGTATCTAGGGAATATGTAAAAATCTCCAATTTGAGGTTGTATTGTTAAAGTATGACTATTAAAATCTTGAGGAACTCCGTATACAAATTCTATGTGTCCTCTTACTGCTCTTCTTGATTTAGCTTCTTTAGCAAACTCTTTTTCTATGTCCTTTGGCAAACTTAAATACCCTACGGATGAAAGAGAGCAGTATGTGTGTATGTGTATAGGGTTAAACTGACCTGCAAACTGTCTTACAAACCACGCAGTTCCTAATTTAAACGGCAAACTTTTCTCAGAGTCATGTACTTTTTTTATGTAAGCATCTACTACAGCTTCAAAATAACCGTCATACTTTTGTCTTAAATAGTCTGGTACTCTTAGTTCTTGTTCTACTTTTCCTACAAGGTACTGTGACCAATCGTGTTCTTTGACTTTCTTTTTATCTTTTGCCATGTCCTCAAGACCTTGATTGTAATCGTCTATCAATTCTTGAGGTAAAACAGATTTAGCTATAAAAGGTCCAAAAGGACGGATCATTAAAAAAGGTATTTCTGACTTTTCGTTACTAGCCTTTTCTGTCATTTTATTTACCCCATTCTTTCTTGAGGTAATTTTGTACGAGTACAGATTTCACGAATGCGCCGTTGGTAATATCTTGTGATAAATGCTGATTTACCTCGTATAAATTCTTTAGCATGAAAGACTGTTCGTAAGAAACATTTGAGGAAAACCATCCAAGCACGTTTGTTCTCAAACCTTTTGTTACTTCCTGCACCCCATGCGGATAGATAATTGGAAATATAGCAGCTTCACCAGCTTTTAACTTTCGTCCTATAGTTCCTACTTCAGTACTAAAGTATATCTCTCCTCCTTCATATTCATCGCTTAGATTTATTGAAAAGCCATAATCAAAATGTACGTTGTTAGATTTTGGATAGGCTTTAAAATTATCTACATGGAGGTTATAGTAGTTTCCTTTTTTATACTGATTGTAATAATTAACAGAAACTCTAGTTGGGCAATACACACAATCTATATAATGAGCGTCATATATTTTGTTAATTATTAGTTTACGTACTTCTTCTGGTACGCCTACAGATTCTTTATTATTTTTTACGTCTTCTAATGGCTGTGACTTGTTGCCATCTTTAAAAGTATCTTTACCAATACCGTCTAAACAGGATTTAATTTCGTCTTCATTGAGTAATTTAATAAACATTCTATATCCCCTTTCAACAGGACAAGTGAACAAAGCAAGAAAGGTGTGGGATTTTTGCAGAACCCCACAAAACTGTTAGGCGTGATTACGTGCCAGTAGACACTGTAGCTGATTCTACAGGGTTTCTAGAAACGTCTGCCAATACTACGTGTATGCGGAAACGCAGTGCGGATTCACCAGTTGAACCGCCATCAAGGATGAGGGCATCAATAGTGTCAGCACTTGTCAGCATACGAGCATTAGAACCAGAGGCTCCTACGGCAGCTTCTAGGAATGGTGTAAAACCAGCAGCGCAAGCAGAACCGTCAACAAAACAGTCTACGTCACCGCCAGTAAAACCAATATCCATAGTAATCTGGCCGTTACCTCTAGCTTCTAGGACTTCTAAAACACCTGATACGATCATGGTATCTTCAGGAACGTCAATCAGTTGAATGACATCTCCTCCAGTACCACCATCAGCGGTGTCCCATACAGGAGAAGTAACCACGTAAGGCACTGAAGCGTTAGCAGGATGACCTGCTGTTCCACCACCAGTAGCCGTTCTATTATAAGTAGCCATGATTTATTTCCCCCTTACGAGCCAAGATCAACAACACCAGAAAACACACCCTTGTAGCCTGTGCCACTGCCTCGTAGAACTTTACGTCCGAAAACGTGAAGACCACGAACAATGTCAGCAAAACTATCAGGGTCACGAATAACTTCCGTTTTAGCAATATGGGAAGCTGTAGCAACAGCACTCATATGACCGTATAGGAAGATATGCTCACCAGCATTAGTTGATGAAAATGTATGACTTGCAGCAGCACCATCGCCACCGTTAACGATAGCGTTTGTTTGATACAGCTTGAAGCCATGTATGATTCGATCCGTTACCAAACCATTCATTAGTGCAGATCCTGCTTCTCCAGTAACACTGGAATCCATTAGTTTAGCGTCAGCTTGACGTAAAACTTCATAGAACTCAGGGTCGGCAACTAGCCAACGGTTTTCGTAAGGGACATCGTTTTCGTCCATAACTTTAGCAGCAGCACTCACAGCATTTGCAAGTTCGTTACCAGTACAAGCAGAACCTGTACCAGTACCAGTAATCGGAGATGCGTCCGTACCAGTGTCACCTGCGCTTGTTGCAGCATTGCTGTAGATGTTGTTAAGAACGTTGTAGTCAAATGCTTTCTTCAAAGTGTAAGCACCAGAAGAAGTTGCCAGTGACTCAAAGTTAAGGTGGGAATGACGCTCTTCAATGTCGTCTACCTTAAAAGCAAAGTAATTGCCTTGATCCACAACAAGCTGAATTTGGTCATCAGCCAAATCTTGCGTGTTTACTGTGGAACCCCTAGTATAAGAAGAAACCGAAATGGTTGGTTCCTTAATTATATTAACGGTGTCACCGAAGTTTTCAATCTCTCCAGAATAATCGGTGTTGGTAATAGCTTCCGCTACCGAAGACCTGCGAAAGTACTTGAGAACCTTTTGACTGTAGATAACAGGTACAAAATTACCAGAAGGTAAGTTTGCATATCCTGCAGCGGTTGCGTAAGCCATAGCTTATGCTCCTTTCTACAAAAGGTTTAAGTAGTAATTATAGAGAGTCTACTATTCGCCCCTCTTTTGCTGCCTTGTCAATATCCTTTTCTAAAGCAGCGTACTCGTGAGGTTTTAACTTGGAAATCTCCTCAACAGTCCACATTCTAGTGTCGTCCTGAAGCTCTTCAATGTAACGTCTTTGTTTAGTTTTCGTTACGGCTTCAGCAGCACTTTGGCGTGGTGCTTTAGATCTTTCTTTTGTAGCAGACCTCTTTCTTGACCTCGTTTTAGAGGACGTTCCTTTATCCGCTTTGTACAAATCAATAACTCTTGCTGCCCATTTAGCATCAGTATTATTTTTGTAGATACCATCAGATAAGGTAGCTGGCTGTTCATCGAGCCATGAAAGAAATTCGTCACTTTCTTTTAGATCAACAAAGTCAGGGTGCATACTTATAAGTTCTTGTTCAGCAGTTTGAACAACAGCTTCCTGCTCCTTTACTTTTAGCTCTTCAAGTCTTGACTCAATGTCTTTAACTCGATCACTTGCCTTCAAAGCTGAGATAGTTTCGACTACATCGTAAACGTCTGGATACTTTTCACGGAACTCTGTCAACTCTTCCTCTGTCTTAGGCAGCTCTGGTATTTGCGAAGATTTTTCTGCCATCGAGAGCTTTGCTTCCAGAAGCTCTTGTTGCTGTTTCCATTCGTTTAACTTTGTGTCATAATGCTTCTTCAAGTCTCCATAACGTTTTTTGTAGTCATGGGTAGTGTCTGCATTACCGTCTTTTCTATCAACCAGACCTTGCTTTTTAGGTTTAGGAGTTGCCATATCTATGGGGTCTTCAACCTCGTCATCGTCTGGTTCGTTTAAGCTTTGCCTATACTGATTCTCGTATGGGGTAGGCTCCTGTTCTTCTTCGTACTCGTCTTCTAAATTTACATCTTCATTACGTACAGTCATCTTTACCTCTCTTTCTTGGGGCCATATTTTTCCAGAATATGTTATCGAAGAACATTGTCCAACACATTACTGGCAACATATGGGTAGCCATCGGTAGGTTAGCAATGGGGCCAAACAACACCATGTTACTTGGGTAGCCATTGGTTTAGAGGAACATCTTAGAAAATTCTAAGTTACGATGTTCCAATTCTCTTAATTCGCCACTACCTGTACGATAGTAACGCTTATATTCTTGTTGCATTACGTCCTTTTCATCGTCTAGCGTTGCATTCACAAACTTAGGAAATTTACGCAAACCGTTAGGACCAATATTAAATACAAAATCTGTAAATATTTCTTTGCAGTTCTGGGAAAGACTGTCAAAGTCGTCACTGCCAAATTCTGATATAACTCTGCTTGCTCCTTCTGCAGCTTTTGATATGTCGCCTATAAGAAGTCTTTCCACTTCATCGTTGTCCAAGCCAGACTGCATCCACTCTTGATCGTTCTGTAGCTTGTGGCCGTAGCCTATTGTATCGTTGCCTCCTTCTGGAGAAGGGTGCGGATACCAAACGCCGTCTTTAAAGCCTATCTTGCTTCCGTTCTCTACACGTTTCATGTAGTCTATAAATTCACCACGTATGTCCATTTAAGCTGCTTTATCTACCACTCGTTTTACAAAACCACCTTTATTTTTGTTTTCGCCACCTGTGGTAAAAAATAAATGATTTTTTGACCTATATACTGGTTCTTTATCTTTTGCAAATTTAGGCGTTTGTTTAACCCCTTTTGGATTGTAAAAGAATGTAGCTCCTTTTGTAAGGTCTGGTTCTGTAGGATCATTATTAAATATTTTTTCTGCTATAGATTTATATTTTAGATACATTTCATTATCATCCATAGTGTTTACCATTACATTGAAGTTATTTAACCTTTTTTCAAAATCATCACTATGTTCTTTTGTACCAAAATCAGGTATTGTTGAAAACGCTCTTGGTTGCAAAATAACTTCCTTTAAACTATTTGGAAAACCTTTTTCACTAACTCTGTTTTTCATTACATGAAGTACAGCTCTCATACCATCTTCACTAGGTAATTCACTTTCTTCTGATCTAGCTTCACCCATAGCCATTAAAACAGCCATGTCTATGTCTGGTATGTTAGAATAGGCGTTAAAATTTTCTAAAGCTTCTTTAAAATAAGGTCTTTCTTGAAGCGGTTGTTTTCTTCCAGGTATGGGAGGTGTTTGTGCCTGTTTTGCTCCATCAACAGGGCCAGCATCTGCATACCCTTGCGGTGCTGAAAAACCTTGTTGTACTATCTTTCCAGTTGGGTCAACCATAGGAGGTTGCTGTGCTTGTTTTCTTGTGCGCTCCAATGCTTGCATTTGATTGTAAGAAGACTCTTGTGCCTGTGTTGTATCTGATTCCAACATAGCTTCTACTGTAGGTTGTTTTTGTTCGTTAGGGTTCATAACAAAGCCACCTTTTTGCATCATAGGTGCTTGAGGTGCTTGAGGTGCTTGAGCCATTTGTTGAGGTTGTTCTTCAGGCATAGGTTGCTGTTCTTGCATAGAAGGTTGTTTTTCTTCTTCTAGTCTTTTGCGTAATGCAAGACCTTCATCCCTTATCTTGTCTAGATACTTCTTACCGCCTCCAAAAAACGGCACTAGCACTTTAGGAATATGGTACTCGTAGTTGCTCACTTTTATTGGAACGTCATCTGTTGGATCTATGTCTGTTCCAGTTAATTCAATATTATTTTCCATAGCAAGTTTTATAGCTTCTCTGGCGTATCTGTTTAGTTGGTTTAAGCCTGTAAGAAGAACAGTCTCGTAAGGAAGAATGTAATCACCCTCATCTGCTTCTCTTGGTATGTCGTCCTGTACAGATTTTTGACCGCCTTGCTGTGGTTCTGCTGCTGGCGCATTTATTATACCCAGATTAGCCATGTCTGCTGGTGCGCCTTGCTGTGGCATAGGTGCTTGAGGTACTTCGCCTCCCTCTTGAAATGATATATCTGAAAAACCAGACCAATCTTCTGAAGGTGCGCCATCACTTGCAGCAGATGCATTATCTCCAGCAGATGCATCGTCATCGGACTGCCATTGTCCACCAGCTTCTTCACTTCCTTCTACTAATCCATAGTCAAAAGCTTTTGACATATCTTGAGTGCCTTCAGTGTAATCTCCGTAATAATCAAAAGCTTCTGCCATGTCTTGTTCAGGATCGTCTTGCCAACCTGCCCATCCTGCCATTGACCCCTGAGATGTTGCGAAAGGGTTGTATCGCTCAACTCCTTTTAAAGTAACCTTGTCGTCTAGTTGACCATCTGTAAAATCATAGTCATAAGTCCACGTTGGTAGTATTCCTATGCTTTGTTCATACCCTTTTTGGCTCATCATGCTTCTGGAACTATACTGTCCTCCAAGATCTGGATGTATAGAAATGCCCCCCTGAAGCATATCGTAATATTCACCAACTCCTAAAAGATTTACTCCTTGATAATCAAAATCTTTTTCACTAAGAACATAATCCCGATCAAACAAGTTAGGATTTGGCTGCCATCCAAAATGTAGACTTTCACCATTGTCGCTGTTAGACGCACCGCCATATGCTTCTACAGCTTGATCAAATAACGGTTTTAAATTAGGATCGAACTGCCTGAAACTTGCTCTTCCAAACCCACCTCTTGCATCTATAGCTTGTTGTAAATTATTAAATCCTTCTTTTGTTGTCAGTGCTTGTTTAAAAGTGTCTTCATCACCAAACAACATTTCCCTGCCAAACTCATCTCTGTAGTTTCCGTTTGGTAAATATCCAGCAGGACCAATAGGCGTAGGATCATCAAAACCCAAACCATCTAAAATAGGAGACAAATACTTTTTAAAAAAAGAATCTTCTCTTGCAGCTTCTCCAAATTCCCTATCTTCAAGATCTAAAGGATGGTAAGGTTTTCCAGTAAAAGGGTTAGCTTCCAGACCGTCAAATGTTATTGCTTCTGTTCCTTCTCTCCAAAGTTCTAAAACTTTATCTGCAATTTCTTTTCCTTCTTTAGTTGAAATATCTCCAAACTCGCCTCTGTTGTACCATTCTTCCATTTGATCTGCAGAAGCTCCTGAAACATTGTAATACAAATCTTTTTTACCTGATTGTACATCTTTTATATTGCCGAACATATTTGAAGCTAGGCTTCCTACACTTGCTGGAGATCCTGATACAATTCCTGCTATGGCTCCAAGAATACCTCCAAAACCTATTTCTCCAGGAAAAGATATGGCTCCTGCTGAACCAGATAGATCATCTGCGTCTGCGCTAGTTTCAAGTTGTTCTGTAGTTATAGGTCTTCGTTGTTGAACAGCAAGAGAAGTTTCAGTAGCAGGAGCATCTACTGAGGCGGTAGCAGCAGCTTGTGTTTGCCCTTGTGCTGCAGCAGTTCTTCCTGCAAATCCGCTAAAAGGAGCTTGAGCAAAAGTTTTAGCACCGCTTGGCAACAATCCAGATGTTATCCCTGCTCTGTAAAATGAAGGGGCTGTAACACCAGCAGGTATGTCTGGGAGCAACTCAGAAGATGTTAGACCTGCGCCTTCCTGTAATCTTCTAACTATTTCAGGCCAAGATAATTTTCTTTTGCCTCCTAAAGTTGTAACACCAACAGGAGCTATAGTTCCAGGAGTTATGGTAGTTCCTGTTTCTACACCTAATGCGCTTTCTAATTGTGTAGCTAAATTTTCAAGTGTTGTGTCTGCCATCCTTATGTGCCTTTATTGTAGCTTGCGTTGCATCTTTTAAATTAATTAAGATTTCCAGTAAAGCCAGCTTCCCCTGCAGTCGGCGCACTTCCAATTCCGATACCTCCACCACCAACTGCTGTCTCATCATTTGGGCCAGTTCCTTCAGGTAACTCTCCAGTCCCTCCCATTCCAGTTGGCTGTTGGCTAGTGGCAGCAGCTTCTGCGCCTGTTCCTTGTTGATCATTTGGCATTAACCCCTTTAACATTTCAGCAAAAATTGCTGCATCGCTCATATCGTTTACTAACTCATCAGGGTCCATATCTTGACTTATGGCAAGCTCCCTGATTAGGTTTGGTATCTTAATGAACGGTGCTAGCATCGGATTCGCAACTGTCTGGAGTAAAGCTGTTAATCGTTGTGTGCGTACTTCTTTTTGTATTACTGCGCTGGTTCCTTTAGGTTTAATCTCAAGATCACCTATCTTTTCTGGTGTTCTCTCGTTAAACTGCATGTTCCACTGAAAGAAAGACTCTCCTAGTGGCTTCAGTAAAAAGTCATCTATGTTCTTTATTACTGTCTTTACACTCAATCCTGCGCTGGACATTAACATGCTTAGTCCAGCAGCAGTACGTCCTGTTCCTGTAACGCCTGTCTGTCCGTGTACAATAGAGGGTATTCCTGTCTGTTCGTCTGCAAGCTGCCTTGCTTTGTCGAACATCTGTACATTTTCACCAGCAGTGCTAGGAAACTTTATGCCGTTAACTGCAGTACCTGTAACACCAGACTGCCTCCTGAATATTTTTCCAGGATATACGTCCATTGTCTGTCCAGGTACAAGCTGAGTTTCGTCTATATCGAATACAAGATTACCAGCTAATGCTAGGTTATCTATTGCCATACGAATGTGACCATTCATCAGCATCTGGCTATCCTCCATGTTCTCAGCAACACCTACACCAAATAGCTGGTAGGGGTTGAGTTCGTATGGAAAAGCCTGATAAGGTATTCTTGCAGGTATAAAAGGGTTAGCTACGAATCTGAGGATTTCGTTTCCTGAGATCCAGATGTTGACTTGGATTGCGTCACCTTGCTTAACTTCTCTTGGAGCTTCAATACCGATTTCTTCAGCAAACTTCGCATCCATTGTACCCCAATACTCAAATATTTCAAAACGCCGTCCTTGATAATTCGGATCATCGTCATTAGCATAGAGAGTAGTTTCATAATACTTTTCTTCGTAATTTGGACCACTTTGTAAAACATTTTCTATTGCCTCTTGGTTAAAGAATGGACGATTAGTAAGATCACGTACCTGCTCTCTGTTCATTCTGTGTCGCTGTATCACGTAATCTGCATCTTCCAGACTTGTAGCACTGGGGTCTGGATAAAAATCCCAACAGCTAACAGCTTCTACTCTAGGTACTGTTCTGTCGATAGGGCTGTATTGACCGCCCTCCCAGTTGTGTATTGTTTTGTTATAATTAAACGGACCTTTTACTATTCCAGTTCCAAGCAAAGCACACTCGAATATAGAGTGTCTCAAAACAGTCACTGCATTAGTGTCTAGTAGCTGATCGTGTATGCAAGTTTCCATGTTTCTTGCTGCTTCTGCTGCTGGACTTATCTGTGGTTCGCCCATACGTGCAGGGCCAGAAGCCAGATTAGCACCTTCGTACTTGTCTGCTAATCCTCCAAGTTCTGCTGCTTGCGGTCCTTGCTGTTGTTGCTG
>CEUZ01091726.1_pt1 | contig 10059 bp, 9 predicted proteins | sample 361511 | NCBI WGS metagenome assembly CEUZ01 (sample SAMEA2622822, study PRJEB7988) | marine metagenome | biome: marine biome (ENVO:00000447); feature: surface water layer (ENVO:00002042); material: "saline water (ENVO:00002010), including plankton (ENVO:xxxxxxxx)" | depth 5 m | reverse complement strand
ATAAAATATGCAAACAATTCTTTTTTAGCTACAAAAATTACTTTTATAAATGAAATTGCTGATTTGTGTGAGAACATAGGGGCAGAAGTGGAAACAGTTGCTAAAGCAATCGGGCTAGATGGAAGAATAGGAGCAAAATTTTTGCATCCAGGCCCTGGCTATGGGGGTTCTTGTTTTCCAAAAGATGTTAAATCATTAATTTACCAAGGTAATAAAAATTCTACTGATCTAAAAATAGCTAAAGCAGTAGATAGAGCAAATGATTTAAGAGTAAAATCATTATTTCAAAGAGTAAAAAAAATTACAAAAAATAAATTTAACAATATCCAAATTTGTATATTAGGTATTAGTTTTAAACCAGAGACAGATGATGTAAGAGAAAGCCCAGGAATAAAATTAGCTAGAGATATAGGAAAAACAAAAGCTAAAATAAAAATTTATGATCCTCAAGGAATGAAGAATGCAAAAAAAGAATTATCTAAATCTATAGAATTTTGCAATGACGAGTATGAAGCTTTAAAAAATACAAACTTACTAATAATTGTTACAGAGTGGAACCAATTTAAAAATTTAGATCTTTTAAAAGTAAAAAAGTTGATGAAAAAACCTGTAATTTTAGATTTAAGAAATATTTATTCTAAAGATATTGTTAAACTTGGTTTTCAATATCATTCAATTGGAAATAATTAGACTAAATATTTTCTAATTTTATTTATTGTTTTATCCAAAACAAAGTCTTTTGACTTTACAAATTTTTTAGCGTTAATACCTATTTTTTTTGTATATTTTTTTTCTAAAATAGAGTCCTTAATTTTATTATAAAATCCAGAAAAGTTATTACTAATAATTAAACTTTTTCTAGCCAACATTTCTTCTTCTATTTCCTTAAAATTAGACATTTTTCCAGAAATTATTACACAGCCATTTTTTGCAGGTTCTATAGGATTCTGACCTCCTTTTGGCGGGTATGATTTTCCTAAAAATACAGTTTTTACATTTTTGTACCAAATTTCTAGCTGCCCTATAGAGTCATCAATTATTATTTCTGTATTCTTATTAACTAAATTTTCCTTAAGCTTTTTAGTATTTACAATTATAGATTTAATTTTTTTTTTTATTCCTGATGAACGTTTTACATTTCTTGGAACAATAATTGTTAATAAATTTTTTAAATTTAAATTCCTTTTTAACTTTGAATGAAGATTTGCAGCAAACATCTCTTCGCCTATATGCGTAGAGGCAGCTAACCAGACAGGGCGATTAAAAATTATTTTTTTTATTTTCTTTTCAAGCAATTTGTTATGATTTTGAATTTCATTACTAAACTTTAAATTACCTATAAAATCTAAATTTTTTGCACCAAGTTTTTTAAAATTATTTCTATCAAATTTGGACATGGTTAAAATTAAATCGAAATTTGAAATAATCTTTTTAAAAAAGAATTTAAAGTAACTCCAATTATTAAAAGATTTATCTGACATTCTTCCATTAAGTAATATCATTTTTAACCCATTTTTTTTTGTTTCATCTAAAATTATTGGCCAAAGTTCAGATTCCATCCAAAGTACTAAAGATGGTTTCCAATAATTAAGAAATTTCTTTATTACTAAAATATTATCTTGAGGAGTAAATTGATGAATGATATTTTTATCTGTAATTTTTTTCGCTAGCAAAGCCGATGTTTTAGTATTTGTAGTAAGCAGTATTTTAGTTTTTGGTTTAATTTTTCTAATTTTTTTAATTAAAGAAATTGTTGCAAGATATTCACCTATACTTGAAGCATTAATCCAAATTAATTTTCCATTAGGTCTTTTTATTGAAGAAAATCCAAATCTTTCTTTAATTCTAGAACTTATTTCTTTACCTTGTAAAACTCTTAGTAAAACAATAATAATTACAACAGGTGTAAAAATTATTGATAAAAATTTATATATAAGAAGTAAAAAACTAGCCATTTATTTTTTATTCATTCATAGCAAATAATCGTTATGTTTTGCAACATAAATTACTATATTAACATTTCTAAATATTAAAGATGGGAAACAATTTAAATATTTCTATTTTTGGTTTAGGCTATGTTGGTCTTCCACTAGCAGTAATGTTGTCTAAATATTTTAATGTTTTAGGGTATGATAAAAATATACAAAGAATAAAAGATTTAAAAAGTTTTTTAGATAAAAACAATGAAGTAAGCTACAAGGATTTAAAAAAAACAAAATTAAAATACTCTACTGATATAAAAGATTTAAAAAATTCAGATATATTTATTGTAACTGTACCAACTCCAGTTACTAGAACCAACAAACCAGATTTAAAACCTGTACTAGAATCTTGTAAAGATATAGGTAAAATTATTAAAAAAAATTCAATAGTTGTATTTGAAAGTACAGTTTATCCAGGAGTTACTGAAGAAATTTGTGGTCCAGAAATAGAAAAATATTCAAAGTTAGTTTCTGGCAAAGATTTTTATTTAGGTTACTCTCCAGAGCGAATGAATCCCGGAGACAAATTACATACAGTAGATAAAATCATTAAAGTTATATCAGGAGATTGTAGAAAAACTGTTTTAACTTTAAAAAGAATCTATGGCAAAATTAATTCAAATAAAATTTTTATAGCTAAGGATATTAAAACTGCTGAAGCTGCAAAAGTTATTGAAAATACTCAAAGAGATATAAATGTTGCATTTATTAATGAAATAACCAAGCTTTTTAAAAAGATTGATATAAATATTTTTGATGTTTTAAAAGCTGCACAAACAAAATGGAATTTTCTTAATTTTAAACCAGGATTTGTAGGTGGTCATTGCATAGGGGTTGATCCTTATTATTTAGCTTATTTAGCAAAAAGAAAAAATATTAGTCCAAGTTTAATTTTATCTGGTAGAAAGGTTAACAATAATTTTCCTATATTCTTAGCTGATTTTATAAATAGTAAAATAAGTAGGAAAAATAAAATTTTGATTCTAGGGTTAACTTTTAAAGAGAATGTAAGCGATCTTAGAAATACAAAAGTTATAGAATTAATAAAATCATTAAAAAAAAAGGGCCATAAAGTTTATGTAAATGATACATATGCCGATTTAAATGAAGTAAAAAAATTAAGTTTAAAAATTACTCCACTTAATAAGAAAGAAAATTATGATACGATTATTCTTGCAGTAGCCCATGATGATTATAAAAAATTAAAATATTCTTTTTTTAGTAAAAAATTAAAAAAAAATGGAAAAATTTTTGATTTAAAAGCAATTTGGATAAATAAAAAATTGCCAAAAAAAATAGAGTATAAAACTATTTAATTTTAAGTTTTAAATTTTTGATAGATGATAAAATTTTTATAGGAAAAAAATTTTTTGGTAAAGAATTAATTTTTTTTCTTTCCTCTTTTCCATATCCAGTTAAAACAAGAAAACCTTTATAAAGCCCCTTGGAATTTGCTGCTATCAAATCATTAATTTTATCTCCTACCATCCAAGATTTCTTTAAATTAATTTTAAATAATTTTTTAGCTATTAAAAACATACCTCCGTTAGGTTTTCTACATGGGTGATTTTTATGCTTATAATTTCCTTTTGCTAGAGGATGATGGGGACATGCAATTACACCATCTAGTTTTGCACCCTTTTTTATTAATTGATTAATAATTTTTTTTTGTATTTTTATAAAATCTGACCAAACATGAAGTCCTAGTCCGATCCCGCCTTGATTAGTAACTAATATAACAGGTATTTTTTTTTTGTTACATTCTTTAATAATTTTATCACTTCCAGGTATTAAATGTGCATCTTTAGCTTTCATAGTATAATCTTTCCAGTCTATTAAAACTCCATCTCTATCCAAAAATAGACAAGGACAATCTTCAAAATTTTCATTTGATAATCTTTCTACCCACATATTTTGTTTGTTAATTTGTTTATATTTCATAATAATTACATATATTTATATTTTGCTTTGTGAAAAAAAAACCATTTAAAATTTTTGTTTTTCTTTTTTTCATATTTTCTTCTAATTATGCTTTTTGTTTTAATTATAATTCACCACACGAATTTGAAATATTTAGAAATAATAAAAAAATAGGCTTTCATAAACTATCTTTCCAAAATATAGAAGATAAAATTGTTGTAAATACACAAATTGAAATGAAAGTAAAATTGGGAATAATACCTGTTTTTACTTATTCACATAAAAGTGAAGAAATTTGGAAAAATAATGAATTTATTGCAGCTAAAACAAATACAAAAAAAAATTCTAGAGAATTTAATTTTAGTGCTAGAAAAATAGGTTCAAAAATCAAAATAGAAACTAGAGGAAAAATATTTAATGTTGATGCCGATAATTTAATTACTTCATACTGGAATCAAAAATGGTTAAAAAAAAATATATTAATTGATAGTCAGCATGGGAAAAAAAGATTAATAAAAGTTGAAAAAAAAAACTTTGAAAATGTTAAAGCTAAAAATCAAAATATTTATGCACAAAGATTTAAGGTTTTAGGTAGGCAAGAAAAGCCAGATGGAAAAAAAATTGATTACGATATATGGTATGATGAAAAAGGTAGGTGGGTAAAAATTAAATTTTATATTAAAAAGTCCTTGATTGAGTATTTTCTTGTAACTAAATATTAATTTTTTATAATTTTATTATGGTTAAAAAATTAAAAATATTTCTCTTAGTTCTTATATTTATATTAAAAACGCCACATATTTTTGCCTTTGATAAAAAAGGTAGTGCTTCTTTCATAAATGAAGTAAAAACAGGGATTGTTGGTCATGATGTAGGGGTTTTTGGAAGACAGAAGGAAGAGGGTTTAAACTCAACTTTTGAATTTTTGTTTCAAAAAATAAATTACAATCTACTTTGGTTGGGTAAACCAAGGCCTCATGTAGGAGCAACAATAAATATGGGAGGCGATACAAGCCAAGCATATGCTGGAGTAACTTGGGATTATAAATTAACTAAAAAAATGTTTTTTAATTTTAGTTGGGGCCTATCAGTCCATAATGGCGATAAAATACATTCAGCAAGTAACGTAGTAACTGATAAAAAAGAATTAGGCTCAAGCGTATTATTTAGAGAAGCAGCAGAAATTGGATGGAATTTTTATGGCAAAGACTCTATTTCAATAAGACTTGATCATATTTCTAACGCTAACCTTTGGGGCGAAGATTCAAACGAAGGTCTAGATACATTGGGAATTGTTTACAGCTATCGTTTCTAGAAGATTAAATTTTATATTTCTCAATTAAACTTTTTTGTAAAAACGTAAATATAATAGTTATAGGTAGAAAACCGAACACTTTAAAAGATACCCAAAAATCTGTAGAAAAATTTCTCCAAATAAACTCATTTAATAACGCAAGAACTATAAAAAATATTCCCCATCTTTTAGTTAAGATATTCCAACCAATATCATTTAATTTTATTAAGTTTGATAAATATATTTTTAAAAAGTTCTTTTTTAAAATTAATCCAAAAAAAAGAAAAAAAGAAAATAATAAATATACTATTGTTGGTTTTAATTTTATAAAAGTTGGATCTTTTAAGAAAATAGTAAGACCTCCAAATATTAATACTAAAAAAGAAGTTATTAAAAGTGGAGTTGATACTTTTTTTAAAAATAAATAACTTACTAATAGTGCAATTAAAGTTGCAACAACAAATGATTTTGTTGCAATAATTATTCCATATTTTGCATTAATGATAAAAAATATAATTAATGGAATAATTTCTATAAGCGATTTTAATAATGAATTTTTTTCTTCCATTTCTGTTATTTTTCTAATCCCATTAAGCTATCGGCAAATTCTTTTGCTTCAAAAGATTGAAGATCCTCAATTTTTTCTCCCACACCAATGGCATGAACTGGTAACCCAAATTTTTCTGCAAGAGATAATAATATTCCTCCCTTAGCACTACCATCTAATTTTGTAACTATTAATCCTGATATTTCAGCCATTTCTTTAAAAATTTCAACTTGGCTTAATGCATTTTGACCAGTTGTTGCATCTAGTGTTAGCAAACAATGCTGAGGACATTCTGGATCAAGTTTTCGTATAACCCTAATAATTTTTGCTAATTCTTCCATTAATTCTGTTCTATTTTGAACTCTTCCAGCAGTATCAATAAATAATAAATCAATTTTTTTTGCTTTTGCTTTTTCTAAAGCTTCGTAAGCAAGGCCAGCTGCATCACAACCTTGGCTCCCTTTTACAAATTCTGCATTTGATCTCTGTGCCCAAATTTCTAATTGTTCAGTAGCAGCTGCACGAAAAGTATCACATGCTGCTATCATTATTTTTTTTCCTTCATTTGAATATTGATTTGCAAGTTTTCCAATTGTAGTTGTTTTTCCTGTTCCATTTACCCCAACAACTAAAACAACATTTGTTATTTTAGGGGTTAATACTAGTGGCTTTGCAACATTCTCTAATGTTTCTTCAATTTTTTTTGCCAAAAATTCTCTTACTTCCACAGGCTTAACATTTTTATCAAATTTTTCATTTGCTAACTCAGCTGTTAATTTTTCTGCAGCCATTGGCCCTAAATCAGCCATAATTAATAATTCTTCTAATTCATTTAAAGTTTCAATATCCAGTTTCTTATTAATAAATATTTTTTTTACACCCTGAGATATTTTTTCGGATGATTTAAATAGACCAGTTTTTAATTTTTGGAACCAACTTTTTTTTTTCTCTGGATCTTTTTTAATTTTCTCTATTTCTTTTGGTTTTTCTTTTTTCTTAAATAAACCAAAAAAAGTTCCTTCTTTTTTTTTAGGATCTTTAATTATTTTTTCTTTTATATCAATCGTTGGCTCTATTTTTTCGGTTTTATAAACTTCTTTTTTTACAACCGCTTCTTTTTTGATTTTTTTTTCTAACCTAGATTTTTCAACTGATTCTAAATCTTTTTTAGGAATTTTTTTTTTTATCTTACTTAAAAGACTATCTTTAATTCTTGTTAACCAGCCCATTATATTACCTGGGAAATTAATTTTCCATTATCTATTTTTGTCCCTTTTACCAAAGCAATTTCTCCAACTTTATTTTTGGTTAAAGTTTTTATAGGAATAAAATTTTCTGAATGACCTTCAGTTTCACTTTCAAAAAGCACTTTATGATTTACATTAATTTGTTTTTTTAAAAAATTTTTCATCATTTCATTTCCTTCCTTTATTAAAAGACCAGCTCTTTCCTTAATAATTTTGTATGGAATCTGAGGCATTTTAGAAGCAGGCGTATCTGGTCTGTTTGAATAAGGAAATATATGAAGATATGTCAAATTGCACTCGGCAATAATTTTTTTACTATTTAAAAACATCTTTTCAGTCTCTGTTGGGAAACCAGCAATTATATCTGCGCCAAAGACAATATTTTTTCTAAATTTTTTTAAATTATTACATAAATTTATTACGTCTTCTCGAGAATGTCTCCTTTTCATACGTTTAAGAATTAAATTATCTCCAGATTGTATACTTAAATGTAAGTGTGGCATAAGTCTTTCTTCATAATTAATTATATCTATAAGGTTTTTATCAATCTCTATAGCATCTAAAGATGATAATCTTAGTCTTTCTAGATTTTTTATTCTTTTTAATATTTCTTTTACTAAACTTCCTAAGTTAGGTTTTCCACAAAGATCATTTCCATAGGAAGTTAAATCGACTCCAGTTAAAACTATTTCTTTAAAACCTTTGTTTAAAAGTATTTTTATTTGTTTACAAATTTTTTCTATTGGTACACTTCTACTATTTCCTCTTCCAAAAGGAATGATGCAAAAAGTACACCTATGGTCGCAACCAGTTTGAATTTGAATAAAAGCTCTTGCTTTTTTATCAAAACCTTTAATAAAATGATTTGCAGTTTCCTTAACTGACATGATGTCATTCACCGCAATATCTTTTGAATCATTTTTTAATAAACTAAGATATTTCTCAAATTTAAATTTTTCTTCATTTCCTAAAATTAAATCTACCTCGTTCATTTTTTTATAATTTAAAGGATTGATTTGTGCGGAACAACCGGTAACAATAATTTTTGCTTTAGGATTTTCTCTTTTTATCTTCCTTATCTTTTTTTTTGCTTGTTTTTCTGCTTCTTTTGTAACAGCACAAGTATTTATAAAAAAAATATTTTTATGTTTTTTTGAATCAATTTTTTCTTTTATGATTTGAGAATCAAAACTATTTAGACGACATCCGAATGTTATTACATTTTGGTTTTTCATAAAATTTAAAAATAATTATTTAACACTCCTTTTTTTATTGTTTTTATCGGTCCTGTCATAACAATATGTCCATTTTTTTTATACTCAATTTTTAATTTTCCACCTTCCATATGGATATAACATATTCTTTTACTAATTAATTTATTTTTTATTGCTGCAACGGTAGTAGCAGAAGCACCTGTCCCACATGCTTTAGTAATACCAGCACCTCTTTCCCAAACTTTTAATTCAATTTTATTGTTATTTAAAATTTTAGCAAAATTAACATTAATTTTTTGAGGAAATAAAATATTTTTTTCAATTTTTGGTCCCACTTTTCTTAAATTTATTTTTTTTAAATCTTTTACAAAGAAAATAATATGAGGATTTCCTACATTAACTAAAAAAGGTTTTAAATAGCTTTCAATACCAAAATTTACTTCTCCAATTTTTACATTTCTTTTTAAAGGAATTTTGTTCCATTTAAAAAATGGCTTACCTATATCAACGGATACAAGATTTTTATTATTTAAATTAGCGTTTAACAAAGAAGATTCAGTTTCTATAGAAGTTTTTTTTGTTTTGTTTTCTTTCATTAACAAAAAAGCTACGCATCTAGCAGCGTTACCACATGCTTTAGTTTTACTTCCATCTGAATTATAAAATTTAATAAGTGCGGAAACCCCCTTTTTTTTCGATTTTTTTAAAACGACAACTTGATCACATCCCAGACCTCTTCTTCTGTCTGCAATTTTTTTTATTTTTTTATTATTTAAAAATATATTTTTTTCTCTTGCATCAATGATAACAAAATCATTTTTTAAACCGTGCATTTTTGTATAGTTAAATATCATCTTTTTTATTTATAAACTTTTTTTTTATTTAACATATATAATCTATAATTAGCTAAAAAAATATGTTTAAAAATTTATCTGACAGATTAACAGGGATTTTTGATAAATTAAAGTCAAGAGGATCTCTTACAGAAAGTGATGTAGACCTTGCTTTAAGAGAAGTGAGGGTTGCACTTTTAGAAGCTGATGTAGCCTTGGAAGTTGTTAAGCAATTTTTAGAAAAAGCAAAGAAAAAAGCAGTCGGTTCAAAAATTGTAAAAAGTGTTTCACCAAGCCAAATGGTGATAAAAATTGTTAATGATACACTTCAAGAAATACTTGGAAAAAAAGAAGTGCCTATAAATCTAAAAGCAACTCCGCCAGTAATTTTATTAATGGTTGGCCTTCAAGGCTCAGGTAAAACCACTACCAGTGCTAAAATTGCTAAAAAATTAAAAGATAAAGAAAAAAAAAAAGTATTAATGTCATCTCTAGATGTACAAAGACCAGCAGCTCAAGAACAATTAGCTACATTAGGAAAACAAATTGAGGTTTCTACTGTAGAAATTATTAAGGGAGAAAAACCAGAAAAAATTGCTGTAAGATCTATGGACCAAGCAAAAAAAGAAGGTTTTGATGTTTTGATTTTAGACACTGCTGGAAGACTACAAATTAATCAAGAATTGATGGATGAGTTAAGGGTTATCAGTGAAGTGAGTAATCCAAATGAAACCCTTTTAGTTTCAGATGCAATGATAGGTCAAGAATCTGTTAATGTTGCAAAAGAGTTTAACGAAAAGTTAAAACTAACTGGAATTATTTTAACAAGATTAGATGGAGACGCTAGAGGAGGAGCAGCCTTATCAATGCGCTCTGTTACCGGGTGTCCTATAAAATTAATAGGTATTGGAGAAAAAATGGAAGCAATAGAGGTTTTTCACCCTGATAGAATTGCTAATAGAATACTTGGAATGGGAGATGTGGTTTCTTTGGTTGAAGAAGCTTCAGAAACAATAAAAAAG
>CEUZ01019430.1_pt1 | contig 10062 bp, 11 predicted proteins | sample 361511 | NCBI WGS metagenome assembly CEUZ01 (sample SAMEA2622822, study PRJEB7988) | marine metagenome | biome: marine biome (ENVO:00000447); feature: surface water layer (ENVO:00002042); material: "saline water (ENVO:00002010), including plankton (ENVO:xxxxxxxx)" | depth 5 m | reverse complement strand
CAGTTTTAATTTCTTCTATTTTTTTATTTTTAAACTTATTTTCATAAGATTGAGTTATATTTTTTTTTACACCTTTTAATTTATCTGAACCAATCCTTTCACATCTAATTCTTTCAGCTATAGCATAAAGCATTTTAGCTTTTGCTCCATTTGGATTATATTTATTATATATTTTTTTATTCGTATATTTAATTTTTAAAGCTTCAGAATCTGCTAAAGCTCTTAAATTTGTAAAATTTTGTAGATTTTTTAAATCAGCTAATTCTGGTAAACTCAAACAATCTTCACTTGAGGAAACACTTTGTCCGAACTTAATTTTAATATTAGAATTTTCAGAGATTACTTTTACAGCAGACGAAACAGCTGATTTAAATCTTTCTTTTAAAATATCTTCTTCATTCATCTTAAAGGTTTTAGATTTGAATATTTATTGAAGATTCTGGTAAATCTTCACCAAAACATCTTTGATAATATTCTGCAATGATATTTTTCTCTAGCTCATCACACTTATTAATAAATGTTACTCTAAAGGCATAACCAACATCTTTAAATATTTCAGCATTCTCAGCCCAATGCAAAACTGTTCTTGGACTCATTAAAGTAGAAATATCTCCGTTAACAAACCCTTTTCTTGTTAAGTCAGCAACTTTGATCATGTTAGAAATAACTTCAATCCCATCTTTATTATTAAAACTTTTACATTTAGCTAATATAATTTCTAATTCTTTTTCAAATTTAAGATAATTTAAAGTAGTAACTATATTCCATCTATCCATTTGTCCCTGGTTTATTTGCTGAGTACCTTGGTAAAGACCAGTTGTATCTCCTAAACCAATTGTATTTGTTGTAGCAAACATTCTAAAAAATGGATGTTGTTTTAATATTTTGTTTTGGTCTAACAAAGTAAAATTACCTTCTTTTTCAAGAACCCTCTGTATTACAAACATTACGTCTGGTCTTCCAGCGTCATACTCATCAAAAACTAAAGCTACAGGATTTTGAATTGACCAAGGCAAAATGCCTTCTTTAAATTTAGTAATTTGTTTTCCATCTTCAATTACAATTGCATCTTTTCCAATTAAGTCTATACGACTAATATGACTATCCAGATTAACTCTTACACAAGGCCAATTTAATCTTGCAGCGACTTGCTCTATGTGCGTTGATTTTCCAGTCCCATGGTAACCCTGAACTAATACGCGCTTATTAAAAGCAAAACCAGATATAATAGCTAACGTCGTGTCTCTATCGAATTTATAGTTACTATCAATTTCAGGAACATATTCATTTTTTTTTGAAAAACCGTCTATTTTCATTTCTGTATCAATTCCAAAAATTTGATTTACAGAAATTTTTATGTCTGGTTTTAATTCATTTAAATTGTTCATTTTATTTCGATGTCATAATCACTTTTAAGTGGCTATATGCCAAAGTGATTTTTTTAAGTTTATCTTCATAATGCTTATTTCCCGAATGTTTATCAGGGTGGAATTTTTTTACAAGGATTTTAAATTTTTTTTGTATTATAGACCAATCTGCACTGTATTCTAAGCCCATAATTATAAAAGCATCCTTATCTTTTTCAGTTAACTGTTTTTTTTTATAATTTCGAACATACCCATTATCTTTAAAAATATTAAATTTATCAGACAAAGCATTATTCCACAAAATATTAAAAAAATTTTCTTGTGAACCAAATTTTGATGTGGGTCTGTGCCATGTTTCATCTGATTTCAAAAAAAATTCAATTTCATTTTGAGACATTCCTTCAAAATAATTCCAATTTCTGTTAAATAATTTTATATGATTTTCACAAAGCCACCTAAAATTTTTACTATTATCCTTTTCGGTGGGTGCCTTATATTTTCCCACTTCTTTGCATTTTTCCCATTCACAGATATTTTTCATTGTACAAATATAATATATGTTTTAGTCTTTTGTAAGTAAAATGACAACTTTTGTACAAGAATTAAAAGAAAAAATTAAAAAAAAACTTAATCCAGAAGAATTGACATTGATTGATAATTCCCATCTACATGTCAAACATAAATCTTTTGATGTAAACAAATTTCATATAAAAATTATAATAAAATCTAAAAAATTAAGAGTAATGGATAAATTATCTGCACATAAAAAAATTTTTTCTATTCTAGAAAATGAAATGAAAAATAAAATTCATGCTCTAGAAATTGAAATCAAATAATTTTTTATTTATAGTGATTATTTAAAAATTCTTTTAATATTTTTTCTTTTACAGGAAAATTATTAAGCTTTGCAATTTTACCTATATTTTTTAAAAGTACTAAATTAATTTTTTCGTTTCTATTTTTTTTATCTTTTTTCATATACGAAACAATTTTATTAATTTGATTTTTATAAAAAAACTTACTTAAATTAAATGGTAAATTTAAACTTTTATAATGTTTTTCTACTAGCATTAAATCTTTGAAGGGCAATAATTTTTTTTTGTAAGAAAATTTTATTGCATACATCATACCAAGCAATACCGCTTCACCATGGTTTAATTTTGAAGAATAATTTTTTGTTCCTTCAAACCCATGCGCAAAGGTATGCCCAAAATTTAATATCATTCTTAAATTTTTTTCGCTTTCGTCTTTTTTAACGATTGATGATTTTATTTTACAACTTTTTATAATTGCTATTTTTAAAATATTTTTATTTTTTTTATTAATTATTTTTTTTCCATTTTTATTTAACCAAAGAAAGAATTTTTTATCTAAAATTAATGAATGTTTTAATATTTCTCCATATCCGCAAACCATTTCTCTTTTATTTAAACTATCAAGAAACGAAATATCGGTTAAAACTAAGTCGGGTTGATAAAAAGTTCCAATAAGATTTTTTCCTTGCGCAGAGTTTACAGCAGTTTTTCCACCTATTGATGCATCTACCTGTGATAAAAGTGTTGTAGGAATATTTATAAATTTCATTCCGCGTTTGGCAAGGCTAGCAACGAAAGCTGAGAGATCTCCTATTACACCTCCGCCTAATCCAATTATACAATCTGATCTGTTAAAATTATGTTTAAGTATATTCTCAATTATTTTTTGAGCAACCTTTAAGTCTTTTATTTTTTCATTAACTGCGAATTTATAAAATATAATATTGTATTTTTTCAAGGATTTTTGTAATTTTTTTAAAAATTTTTTTGGTATTTTCTTGTCACACACGATACATATTTTTTTTACACCGGGTAGATCCTTTTTAATTAATTTATTTACTAAATTTAAAATTCCATCACCAAAATACATTGGATAAGATTTAGTTTTGGTTTTTATTAAAATTTTAGTATTTTGCATATATATCTATGATTTTTTCTACAATTTGATTCTTTTCATGCTTATCGCATGTAATTTTATAATTTGCCAATTGATAAATGTCTGCTCTTTCAAAATATAATTTTTCAATTTTCTTTTGAACATTTCTTTTTTCTAGAAGGGGTCTCTTCTTACTCCATTTTACTCTCTTATTTATAATTTTTAAATCTATATCCAGCCAAATTGATATTGAGTTTTTTAAAATATTTTCTCTTATTTTTTTATTCGCAAACGCTCCGCCCCCCAAAGAGATTACGCAATTTTTTTTATTTAATATTTTTAACGTTTCTTTCTCTTCTTGTGCCCTAAAAAATTCTTCACCTTTTTTTTTAAAAATTTCACTAATGGTCATTGAATTTTTTTTTTCAATTACTGAATCAGTGTCAATAAACTCCAATCCTTCTTTTTTTGCCACAATCTTACCTAGGGTTGTTTTTCCGACAGCCATCATTCCTAACAAAACAAGGTTTTTTTTCACTAGAGACCTGAAAATTTTAAATTTGATTTTTCACAATTTTGTCTTAATTTCCGAGTTTAAATATAAATTATAAATTATGCAACTTAGATTACAACCGAGAAGTAGCAGAAGTCTCACTAGAAAAAAATTCATAATTAAAACATCCTTAGTTGTTTTAATTTTTTTCTTAGGCATATATTTGCTTGATAAAATACAAATGCCAGTCCCAACTAAACTTATTAAGCAAGAAATTAGCAATGATAAGATTATCACACTTAAGTAAATTAATTAAATTTACCTGCTTTTTTACTATTTTACTAATGATACCAGCTGTAGCAGCCACCGCAGTTGATATATGGAAAAAACAAAATGACCAAAGTGGAGAAGGTAATCAAACAGATGAAGGAGAAGATATAAAAATTCAAAGCCCTATTATATCGGAAGATAAAAATAAAGTAATAGTTAAGATTAACGAAGATAAAATTGAAGAAAATGTTCAATCAGTAATCGGTATATTTGACCCAGAAGAAAATAATTTTACCTTAAATATGTGGGGCCAAACGGATGGAAGTGAAATTAAAAAAGTTTTAAATAGAATAAAAAAACTAAAACTTTCAAAAACTTCAGAAGACTTACTTTTTCAGGTTTTGTTCACAAATGCTTACTCACCTAAGAAAAATTTAAGTTCAGAAGAATTTTTAAAAATAAAAATAAATTGGTTAATAAAGAGAAAAAGAATTGATGATTTAGAAGCTCTACTAAAAAGAAACCCAGAAGTTGGACAGAATTCAAAAGCCATAAAATTTTTAATTAACGAATATCTTTCTTCAGCAGATATAAAATCAGCATGTGAAAAAATTGAATTTATTGATAGAGGTGTAAACAATAAATATTTAGAAAAATTTTTAATATACTGTTTGATAAATAATGATAGAAAAGAAGAAGCACAATTAATTTTTGATTTATTAAAAGAAAAAGGATTCAAAGATAATTTTTTTGAAAACAAAATAAATTTTTTACTTGGAATATCAGAAAAAACAGATCAAAAAATATTAGATGATAATCTTTTAAACTTTTATTTATCGTATATTACGAGTGAAAACTTTCAATATAAACCAAAAGAAAAGACAGATAAATATATATGGAGATATCTTTCATCAGCTAACTTAATCAAAGTTGAAGATCTTGAAAATGAAAATATAATTTCGACCTATGAAAAGGCTGCTTCACAAAACTCATTTGAAAAAAAAGATATTTTCGAAATTTATCTTAAAATGAATTTTAGTTTTAATCAGTTGGTAAATGCAGAGGAAGTTTACAAAACTTTACCAAAGTATAAGGCTAGAGCATTAATTTACCAAAGTATAATGTTAAGTGACAAGGGGGAAAAAAAAATTAGTTTAGCATTTATTCTAAAAGAATTATTTACTGATGATAAACTCTTTAATATTTATAAAGAAGAGTTTTCAAAAATTTTACAATCTATTGATCGCGATACGATCCCAGAAAGATATGTTGAGTTAATTGATATGAATGTAAAGGATACTAATATAAAAAAAATAAAATTTGATAATGATGTATTACACAGATCTAAAGTAATTAAACATTTTTTAGATAATAATATTAAAACAAGTAGAACCGAGAAGGACTTAAAATCGGTTTACAAAAAAATTAAGAGAAATAAAAAATATTTTATTTCTATAAAAGATATCATTGTTTTCGAATCTCTTAAAGCTGACGGTATTACTTTGCCTACAGATTTAAAATATGAAGAACTTTCCTCACAATTAATTGTGCCAAAAAATTTACAAGATCTTGTAAAATCAAAACAGATAGGGCTTGTTATGTTAAAAATCGTTGAAATAATTGGAGAAGATAGTATTAGTGATTTAGATCCAGAGACTATGTATTTTTTAAATAGAATTTTAAACGACCTTAACCTAAAAAAAATAAGAAATAGCATTTTAAGTGAAGCGCTGCCAGTAAGAGTCTAGTTTTTTATAAAATCACAATCACTTGACTATAATATTCTTATAAATTATTCATATTTGTATGAGTGTAATGAAAATTTTAGTAGAACCAAATAAGATTTTGAGGCAAAAATCTTTAAAGGTTGATGTAGTAAATAAAGACATACAAAAACTCATGGATGATATGCTTGAGACAATGTATGCAGCGCCTGGTATTGGTTTGGCAGCAATTCAGGTTGGAGTTCCTAAAAGAGTGATTGTTTTAGATATTTCTCAAAAGGAAGGAAAAAAAAATCCAATGTTTTTTATAAATCCAGAAATATTTGAAAAATCTAGCAATAAATCAACTTACGAAGAAGGATGTTTATCTGTGCCTGGTCAATTTGCAGAAATTGATAGACCTAAAAAATGTTTTATAAAATATTTAGATTATTATGGTGAACAAAAAGAAATACAAGCAGAAGGGATGCTAGCTACGTGCATCCAACATGAAATGGACCATCTAGAAGGAATTTTATTTATAGATTATCTCTCAAAATTAAAAAAATCTATGATAGTTAAAAAACTTTCTAAGCAAAAAAAAGCCCTAGAAAGAATAGTGGTTTAAATTCACAAACAAAGTAATGAAATTTAAAATAGTTTTTATGGGAACACCAAGGTTCGCTGTACCAACTCTTGAAAAATTAATTAAGAATAAATTTAATGTTATAGAAGTTTATACTCAACCACCAAAAAAATCTAAAAGAGGTCAAAGAGTTAATCCCTCATCAGTAGAAGATTTTTCAAAAAAAAATAATATAAATATAAGAAATCCTGAAAATTTAAATAGTGAAAATGAATTAAAAAATTTTAAAAAATTGTGTGCAGATATAGTTGTCGTAGTTGCTTATGGAAAAATAATTCCAAAAGCTTTTTTAGATATTCCAAAATTTGGTTTTATAAATTTGCATGCTTCATTGCTTCCTAAATGGAGAGGTGCAGCACCTATTCAGAGGGCAATAATGAATGGAGATAAAAAAATTGGCATAAGTATTATGAAAATAAGAGAAAAATTAGATAGTGGACCAATTTTAAGTTCAAAAGAATTGGAACTGGATAAAAATAAAACACATGGAGAAATAGAAGAAGAGCTTTCAATATTAGGAGCAGATCTATTAATTCAAAATTTAAAAAGTATAGATAAAAATTATAGAAAATTTATTGATCAGGTTGATTCGGAAGCAACTTATGCAAAAAAAATTAGTAAAAACGAAACGAGAATTAACTGGAATCTTGATGCAAGAAAAATTTTAGCACATATTCACGGTTTGAGTCCGAATCCTGGCTCTTGGTTTGAATATGAAAATGAACGATTTAAAGTTTTAAGAGCAAAAATATCTTTAGCAAAAGGAAAATCAAGTTTGGTTCTTGACGATAGTTTAACCATAGCTTGTGGAAAAAATTCTATTCAAATATTAGAATTACAGCGACAAGGAAAGAGGAAACAGACTACAAAAGAATTTTTATTAGGCAATAAAATAAAAAAAGGTTCCGTATTAAATTAATGCAAAGATATAAAATTAAAATAGAATATGAGGGAACACCATTTGTAGGATGGCAATTTCAAAAAAATGGTCAATCCGTTCAAGGAGTGTTACAAAAAGCGATATTTAATTTTTCTAAGGAAAAGGTAGTTGTAACTGGAGCTGGAAGAACAGACTCAGGTGTTCATGCTTTAGCACAGATTGCACATTTTGATTTAATAAAAAAAATAAAGAAAAAAAATCTTTTACCGGCTATAAATCAAAATATAGGTAACAAGCCAGTGACTGTTTTAAAAATAAATAAAATAAATAAAAAATTTCATGCAAGATATGATGCAAAAAAAAGAACTTATCAATATATAATTATTAATAGGCAGTCCCCCTTGACTCTTGAAAAAAATAAGGCATGGCATATTCGTAAAAATTTAAATGTTAAAAAAATGAGAAAAGGGGCCAAACTTTTACTAGGAACTCATGACTTTTCTACATTCAGAGCATCATCTTGTGGGGCTAAATCTCCAATTAAAACCTTAGAAAAAATTTCAATAAAAAAAAATAAAGAAAAAATAATTTTAAAATTTACTTCCAGATCTTTTTTGCAGCAACAAGTCAGATCTATGGTGGGCTGCATTAAATATTTAGGTGAAGGAAAGTGGAGTTTGGACATTTTTAAAAAGTCATTCAATTCAAAAAATCGCCTTAAATGTGCTCCACCAGCTCCAGCGTGTGGACTTTATTTAAAAAATATTTCTTACTGATCTTCCATTAAGGATTTTATGTGATAATCAACGCTTTCTTTAAGGGCATTAAGATCATATCCACCTTCTAGAATGGATACGATTTTTCCATCACAAAGTTGTTTTCCAAGGGTTAATATTCTTTTTGTTAAAGTTTGGTAATCCTTTGATTCCAAATTAATTTGAGCCAACGGATCGTCTTTGTGTGCATCAAATCCAGCGGATAGTAAAATAAATTCAGGCTTGAATTCTTTAACTTTTCTAAAAATACTTTCGTAGGCATTTAGAAATTCATGCGTTTGTGTGCCAGCATTTAAAGGTACATTTAATACATTATTTTTATTTCCTTTTTCATTAGCAGCACCAGAACCGGGATAATAAGGATATTGATGTGAAGAAATATATAAAACTTTCTCATTATCATAAAAAATATCTTGAGTTCCATTACCATGATGAACATCAAAATCAATAATTACAACTTTTTTTAACTTATATTTTTCTAATAAATAATAGGCACCAACCGCCACATTATTGTAGACGCAAAACCCCATTGCTCTTTGTTTTTCTGCATGATGTCCAGGAGGTCTAACTGCACAGAAAGCATTTTTAAAATCTTTATTCATTACTCCATCAATAGCAGTTATGATTGAGCCAACAGCATCAATAGTTGCTTCTTTACTGCCAGGTGATAAAATAGTATCTCCATCTAAAAAATTTAAACCATGTTTTGGAAAAGACTCACTTACATTATCTAAATAATCTTTATCATGCGCATACTCTAAGTATTTAAGGTCAAATTTAAAAGGTTTTTTCCAAATTAAGTTTTTAGATTTTATTTTTTTTAAGTGATCTATAACCACTGTTACGCGATCAGCTCTTTCCGGGTGTCCCTGACCTGTATCATGGTTTAAATAAGTATCAGTTGTTATTATTCCTGTTTTCATTAATTTATTGAACTTAAAAATCTAAACAATGACGCAAATATTCCATGTCCGGAAAATTCTATAGCAGCTATAAGAATAATAAAAAAAGTAATTTTTTTCCTTTTTGTGTTAAGAAAATTTTTCATTTATATATTGTATATTACTTTATGATTATTCATCCAATAACTAAATCTAATTTTTTTTTACCCAATCTTTCATTGCCAGATTCGTTAACTAAATAAGTTTCACCTAAATTCATTGCTAATTGATTATCACTATCCATTAAAATCATATGCATAAAAAAAACATTACCAGAGCGAATTACATATGGATTTTTTGTGTAAAGCATTGGCCAGTCCATCCAATTCGGTGCAAAAAGCGCTCCAAGAGAGTAACCGCAAGCATTCATTCTTGAATTTTTATAGCCATACCTATCAAGAATTTTTGAATGTACATCAAAAACTTCTCCAACTTTATTTCCAGGTTTTAATTTATTTTGACAAGCGTCTAATGCTTCAGCGCAGGCATTGTACATTTTTTTTTGTTTTTCGTTCACCTTACCGATTGGAATAGTTCTGAACATTGCAGAATGATAATGTCTGTAGGTTCCTGCCCATTCTATTGATAATTGATCTACCTCATCTAAGTTTCTTTTTTCACTTTGATAACGACATAGCAAAGCATTTTTTCCAGATCCTATAATAAATTCATTTGCGGGATAGTCACCACCTCCATTAAAGATAGCTCCTTGCATTTCTGCAAGAATTTTTGACTCATTTACTTTTGCATGTGCATGTTTCCAAGCAGCCTCCATTGCATTATCTGCAAGTTCAGCAGCTTTTTTTACATAAATTATTTCAGCAGATGATTTAACTGCTCTAAAGTGAGAAATCAATTCAGACTTATCGTAAAGATTTGCAAAATTTTTTAAGGAGTTATTTAATCTAATTGCGCTTCTTCCGGTTAATCCATAGGCTTCATATTCAACACCCAAGTTAGACTTTTCTAAACTAAGTTCAGATAAAATATTCTTTAACTCATTAGCTGGGTTTGATTTATCTTTATCTACCCAAATTCTGATATCATTAATAATAGAAGTATTTTGTGCCTGTCT
>CEUZ01291968.1_pt1 | contig 10069 bp, 8 predicted proteins | sample 361511 | NCBI WGS metagenome assembly CEUZ01 (sample SAMEA2622822, study PRJEB7988) | marine metagenome | biome: marine biome (ENVO:00000447); feature: surface water layer (ENVO:00002042); material: "saline water (ENVO:00002010), including plankton (ENVO:xxxxxxxx)" | depth 5 m | reverse complement strand
ACTATTGGATTGGCGATACCGCCAGCCAACACACCAACCTGACCTCATCTTCGTCGATAGGTGGCAATGGGTCTGGTGGTACAAATGGTTCAAGTGCCAGTTCCTGCACTTTTTCACATACTAACTTAGATTTTTCACGTGGTTCTGTATCTGGCCTATTGAAGGTGTTTCTCAATTCCCGTTCGATTCGTACACCCCACGGAGCCTCTAGTGCCTCTGCTGTGCGGTCTAGGTCATCCTGGGTAATATCAGTTGGTGGATACTGTCTCAGATGGTCTACCAGGTTTCTGAGGAAGGGTCTAATTCTAGGCTGCAAGTTTATCGGGTCAGTGAGGAATTGCCATTCTTGATATACACTCTCTCTGGCCACATTCCAGGCGTCATAGACAGATGCTTTCAAGGCATCTGGGATATAGCGAGGGGTCTGTTCATTACATGAGATATACCTTAGGCATTCTAGTGTTTTAGTGACCACTTCGCCCCCATCAATTGGAACGAACCTCAGGTACAGTCTGTCACCGACTTTACAGCAAAAGAAATGTCCCCCAACCGATCCACCAATGAACCCTGAGCCAGCGGCCCAGGGGAGATTTTGTATATCTCTGCTACGGTTTTCTAGGCCTTTGCGTATTTCCTGTCTATATTCCTCTCCGGAATGAGCGCTGGGGTCTTCTCCCGCATTTTCAAACAGGCTTACATCACCACGTCTTAAAGCTTCAATTTCTTCCAGGTCGTCTGTAAATGATACGTCTCCCGTGGCTCCACCAGGAATAACTTCTGATTCGATCCCGATTGTTGCTGCTGCCTGGGCAAGTTTACGTCTTATTCTAGCCTCAAGGGTGAGTAATTTCTCAAGTGCTTTATCCGGGAACACACACCCTATGTACACATCGTCATGCGGACTGCCTATACGGTCAATGCGGCCATGTCTCTGAACAAGCCTCATCGGGTTCCATGGTAAGTCGTAGTTAATCACGTTGCGACACTGCTGGAGGTTTTGACCCTCAGCAAGGACATCTGTACTTACCAGTATGTCGAACCGGTCGTCATCACTCCCGGGAGGTGCCTCGGTAGAATTTGGCGTAAAGCCAAATATTGCCTGTTCTCTCGTGATACCTGCCCCGGATTGACCTCCCACGATATTGATTAAGCGGTTCCGATAAATTGCGAGTTCAGGGTCGGCCTGGATGACTTTAGAGAGATGCCCCTCTATCCAGCTGACTGTGTCTGCAAAATAGGAGAATATGAGAACTTTGCGCTTGTTGCGAACCTCCGCTTCATTCAATCCTCCATCAAGTTCTGCCTTCTTGGCTATGTCCTTAAGGGCTACAACCAAGGCCTGAAGTTTAGTGTCCTGTTCTCGGATAATAGATTTTGCCACGTTTAAGAAGCTCGTTAGAATAACCAGGTCATTCCTCACTGCCTTCGTAAGACCGGGTACGTCATAGTCGGCAGCAGACGCCTCTTCACGATTCTCTGTTAGAAGTTCAAGGCTTTCATCAGTGTCCGTCTCCTGCCAGTCATGTATCTCGTCTGAAGTTAAAACAAATCCTTTGCCCAGTGCTTCAAGAAAAGTCTCGTGGTCAGCTATCATTTTCTCCAACGTGTTAGCAAATGCATGGGGGGATGATTCGAGACGCTTAAGGAGTGAAGAACGAAGTAGTCCGATTACGCCCGGTTCCGAAATCCCAGCTTCGCCTTTGTAATACTGCCCAGGTGCATAGCGAGCCAGTGTAAGTTCAGGGTCATCAGCTTCTGGCATCACCTTTTCCTCAAAGTCATCAAGTAGCCCCGGAAGCATAGATTCAATGTCATAGTCAATCCTTGTGACGTGTGGTTTTGGAAACTTGATTGTGATTGGGACTCCAGATGGGCCGATTATAGTGTCGTTGGGATAGTATTTTTTTACGAAGTTTCTGGTGCGCCTGACGGTCACTTCATCTAACACATCGAATAGGTGGTCAGGCTTCAGTTGTGTGGGGTTCGTTGCCTGTCCTTGAGCAAAATGTCTCCTGAGAGATACTATTCCCCTGTGTGCAAAAGCAGCGTCTTGTCTAACAAAGTAACTCAAAAGATAGTAGAGATCCCACAGGGAATTATTTACCGGGGTAGCGCTCATTAGAACGAGTTTCTTTTGAGGTGAGCCCTGCAGAAGCTTTCTCAAGGCCCCAGCCCGTTCTATGCCGGGATTTCTGAATGCCTGTGCCTCGTCTATCACTATCAGTGAATACTGGTTTAGGCCGGCTGAGAGATGATTATAGCCAGACGGGCCAATGATCTGCACATCAGAGGCAAACTCCTCATATGAAACTCTCTCTATGTAGACCTGGTTTATATCAGCGAAGCGTCTCCAGGTGCCATCTCTTAGGGCCGCAGGGCAGATTAGGAGAGCCCTTTGGCGAAGGCCCTCAGTAGATTCTCGTATGAGTTCTCCTCCAATGAACGTTTTGCCAAGTCCGACTCCGTCTGCAATCAAGACCCCATTGTACTTATCCAAGATGGCTTTAGCCCGGCTGATACCGTCGTTTTGGAAGTTCGTGAGTGGGATTCTCCCGCTTGATGTCCGTTCTTTCTCAAGTTCGTCTTTGTAGAGTTCCCAGAGCACACGGAGGTAGATGATGTACGGGTCGTATTCCTGGTACCTGACATTATAAATATCTGCGAGATTGAACAATTCCGATTCCTGCCACAGGTCGTCAAACCACTGCTTGACCTGTCGTACTGGAGTGGGGTCATAGCGGCCAAGGTTCAACTCCATGTTTGTAGTAAGGCCTGCACGAGTAAAATTAGATGAACCGGATAACAATCCCTCGTCTTCGGCAAATACGAAAGCTTTCCCATGAAGAAAACCTTTGCCAAATCTCCGTACTTCTATCTTATCGGTTCCCAGGAAATCTATGAGCCTTTGTAGATTAACGTCTATGTCCAAGCTGAAGCCGAGCAGGTCTCTGTCGTGAGCGAGCCCTTCCGACAGTGCCCTCAATGCCGCATCCACCACCCTTGTACTGAAAGCTTCTCCCCTAGGGTCTCCAGGCCTTCGCTGCATACTCATGTGTGGCGGGGTTGGCTCTGCTCCCAAGAGAAGGCGCACCTTCTGGAGGTTCTCTAGCTGGTCAGCTATGAGGAAATAGCCTTCAGGGTTGAAATACCCTGTCGCAATAGAAAGTTCAGTTGGAGTGATATAAGTAGATCCCAGCCACTCTAGATGCGTCTTGAGAGCCTCTGCGAGAGTGTTACCTTCTCGGTTGTCTACGAACTCTGGTTTGTAACTTGAAGTTATGCCTTCGCCTCCAGACGGCGATAGTGTTCTAGGGTATTCATGAGCCTGTCTTCATAGTCCCAACCGATATGGAAGGTCTCGAAAACAACCCGAACATCATCTCCCGTTAATCCAACTAGCAATGCGGACAATGCATTGATTTCGTCTATACTTGTATCTATCTGATCTTCTGTAAGGTCTATAAATGGAATCCCAGTATCTTGCATCCAGTTTCTAAGCTTGTCATCCTTCGATGCAGTAATAGATGCGGCGAGATTCGCGATTCGCTTTCGACTATCTTCTGCATGTGTTTCTGGAATCCTAAACATAGAAAATAAGCTTGGAAGGATGTGCAAGTCCACTAAACAACGAACGTACCAGTCAAAAATTCTAGACGATAAGAACCCTAGTAGAAACATCTCGGCATAAGGGGCGCCATCATTGACCATTAGGTAATATGCTGTCTCTTTAACCAAACTGTTAGGTGGCGCGGTACTTACAACGAACGTGCGAGAATCGTCACTACGGCCGAATTTACGGTATACAAGGCGGGGTCGTTTATATAGCACGGGTTCCTTGTTTTTTGCCTGGAGAAACTCCTCCACCAGGCGTGAGCCAACTGTTGCTTGTGGTGGTTGGTAATTGGGCTGCCATATGTGGAATGACCTCCCCTGGATTACAGACACGGATAAAGCGGATCTGCTACTTTGACTGATTAGAGAATTAGCTTCACTAGCGCTAGCGTCATAACCCGCGGAAACCTGGAAATCCACACGATTTGGATCAGAGACTCGCTTGTGGAGCAGGAATTTTCGAAAAACAGATTCAACTCCTGGGCGAGGTAATGAAGGATAGGCTAGTATTGGTGATATCTCACCTAGTTCATCTCTTGAAAGCATAAACTTGTCTAGCTGCTCACTGAGATTGAAGGAAGCCAAATTCGTGTATTGTCCGTTTACCGCTGTCTCGATTGAATCAGTGCCTGCCTTGTAGGCCACTAGATTTACTCGGTATTGTTGATGGACATCATCGAAGACCCAGTGACCTCTATTAACTAAATGTGTGATAGCACGAAACATGCCTGTTCTCATCATTTGATCGCGCCAGTCCGCCATACTCGCACCAGAGACTGCTCCTCTGGGGAGTACAACACCGAAAGATCCATCTTCTGCCAACAAGGATCGAAATCTCCAAGCGAAGGCTTTGTAGTAATCAGCAACCCCACGACCGATATCTTTATATGGGCCGTTTATAACGGAATGGCGGATAAGATTTGTATTGTATATCTCCCTCTTCAATTGAATATCGAGTTCTGGTCTCAGATTCGCGTAGTGGATTCTGGCGCTTTCTCGCTTGGCTGAAGGTATGGAATGATGTCCTGGAAAATATCGAGACCAGAACTTATCGGCGTTCACATGTATTTCATCCCATGGTGGATTGCCCAGAATCACATCGAATCCCGCTCTTGGCCTGGCAAACACATCAGGAAATGCCACTGGGAAGTGAAAAGGTTCTATTCCACCCATGGCATCCACCACTCTGTGGTACAGATCTGAACCTCGTATTTCGTCTGGCTTGTCCTGCCAACCGAAGACATTCTTGTTGACTTCTTTTGAGATATCAGCGTTCAGACGAGAAGCCGCCAAGATGTCAAACATGGCTTTAAGTGGGTCTATGCCCTTACGAGATTCACCCAAAGCTTCTTTTGCTGCTTGAATCTCGGCGTCGTTAGCATCAGCCAATTTCCCAACCTTTGACATCCTTTGAGCCGCGATGTGGACTATATTCTGAACAAAAAAGTTAAATAGGGGTCCTCCCATTTCTTCAGACACAAGCTCTCTTGCTTCATCCATTGTCCCTATACCGACAAGGGAGTTCCCTTCCATCAGATGGTGGTCAAGCATAGAAAGCGGCAATCCAGGGACGAACGTGTGTATCCACAGGGATACCCTAGCCAGCTCTACTGCAATAGGGTTCAGGTCAACGCCGTAGATACATCTTCTGGCTATTTGTCGCCGTAGAAGAGTTGTATCTTCGATTTCAACTCCGTCAGCAAGGGGGCCAAGAGCTGCTACGGCACTGTGGCGTAGGCGGGCAAGTTCATCAGTTACTGTTGGGAGTGGTCTTTCTGCAAGGTATTGTTGAAGACGTCGTTCTATTCGATCCACTGCCGCCACCAGGAAGTGCCCAGACCCCATAGCGATGTCAGCAACCCTGAAGTCAAAGAAAGCCTTTCCAGCTTCTACCGCATCCAGCATTCCCAGCCTGGTTGTATGTTCTTCTAGTGCAGGCTCCAGTGAGTGGTCGAGTAGGTGATCCACAGCAAAAGCCTTGGTAAAGTACGAGCCTGAGGCTTTTCTGGTACCTGACTTGTTGTGTATGTAGACTTCTCCACTTCGTACCTGCGGTTCAACTCCATTTGCCGGCTTATAGACACCGTCCTTATCAACAACGAGATCGGTTTCAGCTACAGACAGTTCGCTCTCGAGAAGGCCTTCATAGATAGTCCCGAAATCTCTGACTCCCAGTGACCGAAAGTCAACAGGGCCAATCCCTTCCTGACTATCGTCAAGGAGGATATGAGACAGTACAGGACCGAAAGCATTGTCACTGAGTCTTACGCTGGACAATTTGGCTCCGATGGGTGATTCCTCAGGGTCTTTGTTGAATAGCCCTCCATTGTACTTTGGGACTCCAAACTCTTGACTGCCTCCGTTTACCGCATCGAATAGCCTGAGGGCATCGTTCCAGTGGTCAAATGAGTTGGTGTCGAATTTTATCCCTTCCTCACGAATTTTCACCATTTCCCTTGCCTTCTGTTTGAATGACCTTGCTCTATAGAGGTCATTTGTTCGATAAGGGAGCAAGTCCTTGTCTTCACCATATGCGATGAACAGGATTCTGAAGAGAAGCGTGAGGGCCATGTGATAGGTGGAGTCCAGCTCTTGTTGAGTCGGGGACTTGAAATTCTGGCCTGCAACTAAAGCTGTGGCGAGCTGTGGAATAGCATCCTGGTAGACACGTTCCCGCAGGCGTTCTCCAAGGCTAGTGGCATAGTCTTTCGAGTCACCTAGCATCTTCTCGAAGGTGCCGTCTGCACCTAAGGCATCAGCAGAGAAGAGGTACCAGAGGAGAGAGATGTGGTCTTCCTTGAGCAGGTCTAAGTGGAGCTCTAAGAAGGTTTCAGTACGTCCCCTTCGCCCGACGCCTACACCGGGATTTGTCGGATAGATTCGAATAGCAGGGCCATTTGCGATGATGACATATGGAAGGTTTTCCTGGTCTGCCTTAGTAAGTGCATAGGTAACAGGAGAGAAATTTGAGAACCGTTGATTTGCAGTATCAGGAGATTCATTTCTGTCCAGGAACACTGCCAGGGCAAGCTTCTGGGATTGTGATACCAGGATTGAAGCAGGTCCCAACGTCTGTTCCACCTCAAATCCTAGGGCCATAACGAGCTGGGTTCCAGTTTTTGTCAGTGCTATTTTACTCTTAGCTTTAGCGTTGGCTTTATCCCTGTTTTCTCTGAGCCATACTCCGATTTCATGGGTAGACATGAGCCCTTCATTCCGAACCCCTGCCATAGGGGAGTCGATAGCCTCAAGAGCAGGTCGAAGGAAACGTAGGGCAGAATGCCTGTCAGGTTCCTCCAGTGCTGTCCGGCAGAGCCGTTCGGCTTGTCCGAGTTCCACATTCGGTAATACCGGCGGATTATCTCCGGATGGGCCACATACGGCAGCGCTATTGCCGTAGACAGCTATCAGCAACACTGGGGCAGCACGACCACCATGTCGGTCTTTCCAAGCTGCCCTCATGGCTGTGATAGCAGGTCGAGTGGCAGCTTCGATGACTACTACTTCAAGCGGAGCCTGTCCCTGACCCAGGGCAAGGCCCAATGTTTTGCTCCCTGGCATGACCTCGGCAAAGAGGGGTCTAAATTGTATGTCTGATAGAAAATCCATTTGGAGTTATTATAACCGGTCGCTAGCATATACGTAACGGATGCCGCTATAAACTCCTTTACATTATTAATATGTCTGATCCTTGGACTGGGGTCCCGGGGCTTGCCCGCGTAACTACCTAACCGGTTGCGCTCTCCTCATCAGGAGGACTCGGTCTTCTGCGAGGTATCCGTGGTACGAAAATCGCTCCTGTGGTCTGCGGCGGAAACCATTCCGGGTGTTCCGCCCTCGAAGTCACCACCACGCCGGAAGCCGCTAACCTTTCGGCGATTTGTTGTTCCAATAGTTGTAGCCCCTCGGAGGTTGTTATCTGCTTCTCCGGCTCCCCGTTGTTTTGTTGCGATCCATTATTTGTTGTCATCTTGAGTCTCCTTTTCATTTATGTTTTCCTGAGTCTGTCCCTTTGACTTCAACTGCTCCTCCAGACGGATGCGTTCTTCTGACTTACCGTAACTCCTTATAGAATCCAATTCTTCCGGACTGAGGTTCAACAGTGCGTGAGCGGAGAATGCCTTCCGGAACGCCGCTTTCGTAGATTCCTTACTCATAACGTATCCTCCTTTTTGGATGTTTCTTCTGTTGGTTGTCTGCGCCTCTGGGGGGAAAAGCCTATTGAGCCACCAATGAAGGGTCTTTCTGGTACAGGAGGTTCCCCGTTTTTGATCCGCTGTTCGTTTGCCTGTGTCGCTGTACCGAGATATCTTATTCCTGACCCTTCCAACAGTTCTTTCCACCGTTGGTTGTACTCCTGACTCGACAAAGGTCGATACTCTGGGATCACCTCCGTCGTGGCACTTTCTTCCTGTTTTTTGTCCTCGTAAGTATTCTCTGATGTCATTTAACTAATCTCCTTATTATTTTGAATTGGTAATATCCCCTGGTACCTGGATTAATAGACCTCTACTAGGTCACATGAAGTGTTGTTTCATAGGATCCCCTTTCTTTCCACGCCGTGGAGCAGGAAAGCGAGGGGCATAAAAAAAGCCCTCCGAGTACGGAGAGCCGTACCCATTTGTCCTTACGGACCTCGTCGTTTCCTCAGGGCACCTTTAAAGGTAAGGTTGCCGGATAGGGTCTTAGGCCTGAGGGCCTCGCCTACCACTCGTGACGTATGTATTTATTTGTACACAGTATGCCACATATCGCTGTAACTTTCAACCCAAAACTTTATATGGGAGCTTCTTTTTGGGATATCTCATAACCTATATCCCCGTTGAGAGTCAATGCTTTCATGCCTAAAAAAGATCTAACCTAAACGGTAAATAACATTTCTGGATCGCGTTTGCCGAGGGTAATGGTGAGTGATCCGGTTCTCGTTGTACCTAATCCCCCTTGGGGCGATAAAATGTAAACCAACGCCTCACAACCCCGGACAGAAACTTTTGAAATGGCCTTTGTTCTACCATGGAAATATCATATTCACCTGCTATCGTCCCGTTTACACCTTCAGTGGCAAGAAGTATTACTCCTAATATATTCTGCTCTTCGCACATTGACTTCAGGGAGGATCTCTTGAGCTCTAGATCCCTCATCGCAGCAAAATGATATAAAGATGCTACTGTAACGTCAGTGTATATGGGCTTATGAGTCTTCATTTACGGGTCTTGATTTCTATTTAGCCGTGGAAAAGATCAATAATCCACAAATTGTAGGACTACAAGATAAGAGAAGCTCTCTCAACTTAACGAGAGGGCTTACTTTGTGACCAGATTAACGGTCGGGGTGATTGGATTCGAACCAACGACCCCTTGCACCCCATGAAATTCCTCGTCTGCTCCACCGTATACCCACGTGTACCAAATGTCAAAAATACATTCACGATACTCTACCTCCATGTTCCTCCATGTATCTTGGTATTGCTGTAGTAATTGCTGTAATAAACAACCCCACTGCTTTGCAAGCAGGAGAGCTTCCATTGATAACATATCATGTGCATGATATACGTGTACGTGATATAACATTTATATGAATCCAGGAGTAATCTTATGAAAACTTGGGTTATAGTAATTTTTGCAATGGCCCTCGCATCGTGTTCTTATGAATTCGACAAACCACCATTCCCAAAAGACGAGCTTACGAAAATTACGGAAACTGAGTTTGGTAAAGAACTCCTATCACACATCGAAAACTTCCCAGATATAGAAGAAGGTGGTAATTCTGGAGAACTTTTGAATGAAGACACTCGGGTCTATATAGTCGCCAACGATTTCCTAATACAGCAAAAGGAAAAGGATCAAGGTCCAGGATGGGAACTAACTCTTTGGACAAAGAATAGCCACCATATTATTTCTTGCTCTTTGATGCAAGACGAAAATATTGGATTCGGAAATGTTGATGCCAAGAAGAATGAGGATGGAACTATTTACCTTGAAGGTCCACCAGAAGAGTTAAAGCCTTTAGCAATACAGCTATCCCTAGAGGCATCAAAGATTTGTATAGCATTTCCTTATGCGAATGCATCTGATTTGATAGACCCTGAAATGGAATACAAGAGTCAAATTGAACGATTAACCACAGAATTAGATGTCGTCACGACTACTACAACAGAATACAAAAAACAAATTGATTTATTAAACATTGAGTTAGATGTTGCCACCAATGCTATGCTACGCGAACAGGAAAAAGCACAGGATTTTCATAAATTGAATCAAGAGTTAGATGAAAAGCTCTCTTCATCTAACATTAGATTTCTGATATTACTAGGGATCGGCGGCATTGGGGCCATTGCCATTATTATCATCGGTGTTCGCTCACGGCTAAAGTAAATCTATTAACTAAAATTTAAAAATGTCAAAAAAAACTTCAAATACTAAATATTATATTCATCCTGAGGGATGGAAATTTGCCA
>CEUZ01067884.1_pt1 | contig 10082 bp, 9 predicted proteins | sample 361511 | NCBI WGS metagenome assembly CEUZ01 (sample SAMEA2622822, study PRJEB7988) | marine metagenome | biome: marine biome (ENVO:00000447); feature: surface water layer (ENVO:00002042); material: "saline water (ENVO:00002010), including plankton (ENVO:xxxxxxxx)" | depth 5 m | reverse complement strand
AAAAAATATTTTCTAATTTGAAAGCGGCGATCGATTCCAAGTTAATATTAAAGATTGGACTTCATGTCCCAGGTTTATCTGGTGTTTTAAAAGGAAAATTGAGGGAAGCAGCTGGCTTCGGTGATTTGCGTTTTGCTATTAGCGGTGCTGCACCAATTAATCCAGATATTATAACACTTTTTCATAGGCTGGAAATTCCTCTATATGAAGGTTATGGTATGACTGAAAACACGGCAGGCGCTACTTTAAATTATTCTGGAAGTAATAAGGTAGGTTCTGTAGGAAGATCTATTCCTAATACCCAGGTAAAAATCGGTGAAGATGGAGAAGTACTAATAAAAGGTGACCATGTAATGAAGGGGTATTATAATAATGAAAAGGCTACAGCAGAAACAATAATAGATGGTTGGCTTTATACCGGTGATGTTGGTGTAATAGATTCTGATGGCTTCTTGTCAATAACAGGTCGGAAAAAAGAAATCTATATCAGTTCCGCCGGAAAAAATATTGCACCTCTTGTGATTGAGGAAACCATGAAATCAATACCAGTGATATCACAATGCTTTCTTGTGGGTGATTCGCGAAAATACTGTTCCGCGTTATTAACCTTGGATGTAGGCGCTATTTTAAGGGATAAGATTGGTATTGATTCCAATGACATACCAAAAGATCCTTTGGCACAATTAGCAATGTTAAAAGAGAATGGTCATGAATTGTCCGATTTTACCGAAAGCGATGAATTGAAATCTGAAGTACAGGCTCAGGTTGATAATCTTAACAATCAATTCTCAGACCCTGAACAGGTCAAAAAATTCTTAATCCTGCCCCGTGATTTTACAATTGATGATGGTGAATTGACACCAACACTCAAGATTCGTCGTAAACAGATTAATGAAAATTGGTCTGAATTGATTGAATCTATATATGCTTAGTCAGCGTGAGTGATATTGCATTTTTAGGTTGCGGATCCTGGGGAGGAGCCTTGGGATTTGTGGCCGCACAGAAAGGGCATAAGGTGACCATGTGGCACCGCAATTCTGCGGTAGTAGAATATATAAAGAAGACCAGAGTGCATTATTTAGTACCCGAACTGCATTTCCCGGAAAATGTATTGTTTACCACCGATGCTGAAAAAACTCTGAATTCTGCTGATATTATTGTTATTGCTATCCCATCACAGTCTATCCGTGGTGTCCTGATAGACTTAATACCATACTTTAACAAAGACAAGATTATCGTAAATATTTCTAAAGGAATTGAAATTAATACTTTAATGACAGTAAGTGATATTATAAAAGATGTTTTAAATATTATATCAAGTAATACTGTAACATTATCTGGGCCAAGTCATGCAGAAGAAGTGATAACCGGTTATCCCACCACGCTTGTATCTGCTTCTTCAGAACTAACAACATCAAAAAGAATTCAGGAATTATTTTCCAATGAAAACCTGCGTATTTACAGCAATACGGATATTCGTGGCGTGGAACTGGGCGGAGCCATGAAAAATGTGATTGCTATTGCTGCTGGTATCAGCGATGGAATTGGCTATGGCGATAATTCAAAAGCAGCACTCATGACCAGAGGTATGAGAGAGATCGCCATGCTGGGTTCGGCCATGGGTGCGAACCCAACAACTTTCTCTGGTTTAAGTGGCATAGGTGATTTAATTGTGACCTGTTTGAGTCGTTACAGCCGGAACCGAAGGGTAGGGCAACTTATTGGAGAAGGAAAAAGTCTTGATGAAATACTATCTAATATGCGTATGGTGGCAGAAGGAGTGGAAACTGCAAAATCCTTGCATCAACTCCTTGATAAATATGAGGTTGAAATGCCTATTGCCGAGGGAATTTATCAGATACTTTTTCATAATGCAGATCCGAAAAAATCAGTTGCAAAATTGATGACTCGGGATCTAAGCCGTGAGTTATAGCGGTCTATCATTATTGAAGAACTTTTTCTAACTACGTAATTTCCCCGTCTGCCCTTGTAGTTTAATGGATAGAACAAGCGCCTCCTAAGCGTTAGATGCAGGTTCGATTCCTGCCAAGGGCACTAAATAAAAAGTTATATTGAGGAAAATATGCTAAAACCAAAAAAAGAACTATTTAGAAAAGAGATCAAAAGAGATCCTTTTTTAGAGACAATGGATAAAGCTGAAGCGCATTTTGAAAACCATAGATCAAGTTATATGAAAATTGGCCTTGCCGTTGCAGCGGGTATATTATTGATCAAAGTTTATTTCAATAATAATGAAACGGTCCAATCCTCATCCAATACGGCTATGGGGCAGGCACTAGTTGCATTGAATCAAGGCGATGTGCAAAATGCGAAATTTCAGATGGAAACAATAATGAATGAATATGAGGGTTCTGAAGCAGGTCAAATAGTATGTTATTATCTTGGTAAGATAGCGTATGAAGCTGGAGATAATGAAAAAGCTCAAGATTATCTCAGTGAATATATAAAAAAGAAGCCCGTAGATATCCTGATACCGCCTGCAAAACTGATGTTGGCACATATTGCCGTAAAAAATGATGATTACCATTTAGCTTTATCTTATTTGGATGAAGGAATAGCTTTCAGCAAGGATGAACATCGTAAACGTTTATATAATCTGGAAAAGGCAAAAATAATCCTGAAGTATGGGGACGATAATTCTGGTGCACGCTCAATCGTGGATGGTATTTATAATCAGGATGATTTGAATCCTATTGAAAAACAGATCGCTGAAGAATTATTAGGTAGAATGTCGAGTTAAGTTCCTTGATTAAATTTTTCTTTCCCCTTAATTTCCGGGGCAGATAAAGTGGGTTGCGAGACCCACTTTTTTTGTCTAGTTATGAATAGAATAACTCAAATAGTCGAGAAAAACCTTTTACCTAACATGGTTCTGATGAATATAGTGGAAGACCGCCGAGGGCAGTTGGTGCGTGTGGTTGTAGATAGTGAACGACCAGTCACAATTATGGAAACAACAGAATTGGTCCGTAAGATAAAAGCTTCTGAAGATATGATAACCGAATATCCGGCAGGTGTTAGACTTGAGGTAACAACACCAGGATTAGATCAATCTTTGAAGAAGCCGTTCCAATTTAGAAAAAATAAAGACCGCATTTTGGACATTGTTTTTAAAGATGAAGATGAGGATCTAATGATGGTTACGGGTAGGGTGATTTCCGCTGATGATAACTGTGTTACGTTAGATCATGATGGTAGGGAACTTGTTTTAGATTATATTCAGATACAAAAAGCAAAAATCAAATTGGAATTCAATTAATTCTGGAGACATATTTTGATTAATAGAGAACTTATTGACGTATTTTCTGAAATCGCTCGAGAAAAAAATGTTGAGAGATCAGAATTAGCTTCTATTTTAGAAGACCTTTTCCTTTATGTAATAGAAAAAGAATATGGCGATTCATCAAACTGTAGTTGTATTGTTAATCTTGACAAAGGTGAGATTGAGATCTATGCTGAAAAAACCATTGTTGATGAAGTGGATGATCAAAAAGTAGAAATTACCTTGCCTGAAGCTATTGAAAAAGAGCCAGAAGCGGCAGAAGATCTTGAAGTCGGTGATGTATTTGTTGAGGTAATCGACCCCCGGATTTTTGGCCGGCGTCTCATTGTAACAGCGAAACAATTCTTTGCCCAAAGATTACGGGATGTTGAACGAAATTATATATATGAGGACTATGCGCATCGTGTTGGGGAAATTGTTATTGGTGTTGTCCATCAGGTCCAGAGGGACAGTATTTTCATTAATATAGAACAGGCTGAATTGCGACTTCCCAGAAGTGAACAAATTCCTGGAGAGCGGTATCGTCGTGGTGATACGATTCGTGCCGTAATTAAATCGGTTGAAATCACATCCAAGGGGCCAGATATTATGGTATCCCGCAGTGATAATCATTTTTTATACAAGCTGTTTGAGATGGAAGTACCAGAGATAGAAGATAATATAATAGATATAACTTCTATTTCTCGAAGCCCTGGGAACCGAGCCAAGATTATTGTCAAATCCAATGATCGAAGAATTGATCCCGTAGGGGCCTGCGTAGGAATGCGTGGCAGCAGGATCCAAGCCATTGTTCGGGAAATGAATAACGAAAAGATCGACATTATAAATATGAGCGATCAGGCAGAAATATTGATAAGCCGCGCCCTTTCACCGGCAAAACCAGTGCAACTGTTTATTGATGATGAAAAAAAATATTGTGTGGCTTTGTTCGATGATGATAATCTGGACTCAGCTATCGGTCGCAATGGTACAAATATCAACCTGGCATCTCAGGTTACTAAGTACCGGATTGATGCTTATGGTGTAAAACAGTATGAACGTATACAGGATGATCATAAAACACCATTAAGCAATATTGATGGAGTGCCTGAAGATTTAGCTACTGGATTATCCAAAATAGGAATCAATAATGTTTCTGATCTTCTGGATTCAGATATGGAACCGATCTTAGAAGTAAAAGGCATTGATGAAGATTTACTTGATTCGATTTATGAATCGGTTCAGGCCTTTGTGGAGCGTGAAATAGAAGTGGATTCAATTGAAGATGAACTCCCTGAATTCCTGGATCAGGAATTAAAAACTGCGGCCATGTCAGATGTCAATGATAAAACATCAGATTCAAGTTTAATAAAAAATAAAGATGCAGTGACAGAGAAATCTGAGCAAGATGAAGATGACAATAACTCTGATAAGGATACCACTGATAATGAATTACAATCAGTCCCAGTTAAGGATACTACAGAACAAGAAGAAACCAAATAAATTAATTAATACATGGCCAAGACTAGAATTTTTCAAATTGCAAAGGAACTGAATATTTCACATACAGATATTCTCAGCTTCCTGAAATCTAAAAAAGTGGATGTAGCAAGCCATATGTCGCCTGTTGATGAGATAGTACATCAACTGATTATGGCAGAATTCTCTAAGGACAGGGAAACAGTCGAACGGTATCGTAAAGAGCAGGTTCGCAAGGAGATTCATGATGTTAGATTGAAAGAAAGACAACAGACAACAAAAAAACTTGAATTACTCTCTCTAGATAAACAACGTGACCTTGAAAAAAAGGAAAGTGAAACCCAAAAGAAACTCATAGAGAAGGATGAAAAGCTTCAGGAAGAACAGGTAAAGGAGAAAAAGGATCAAAAAGAACTACGACAGCAAAAAACGGAAGAGCTTCAACGAAAGCAGGCTGAAAAAGAGAGGGATTATAAATCAGCCCGGAGTAAAAAAGCCAGAGACCTTAAGAAAAAATTCAAAACTACCAAGAAATTACGCACTATCAATCTTGACAATATACAAACTGAAATAGGAAAAGGGACCAGCAAACAGCCTACAGATAAGCAGGATAATAAAACAGGTGTTCCTACAGCACCAGAATCAATCAAAATGAAAGTTAAGGGTGTCTTGGCTCAAATGGATACTAAAACCAGGAAAAAAACTTATAAAAAATCAAAAGTAGATCCACAAACGGAAGAGATTTCCGATACAAATAAACCCGTTATTCAAATCGCAGAATTTTCTAGCGTTGAAGAATTAGCCAAAATATTTGAAGTGACATCCAGTGATATTGTACAAACCTGTATTGAATTGGGTATGCTGGTAACTAAGAACCAGAGATTGGATTGGGATATTGTAGAACTCATGGCCGATAATTTTGGGTTCACAGCAGAAAAGATCACCGATGTAGGTGAGGATTTATTTTCATTTGATGATACAGATGAAGATATTAAGAACGCTGAACCTAGGGCTCCTATTGTTACTGTAATGGGGCATGTGGATCATGGTAAAACAAGTTTATTGGATTATATAAAAAAAACAAATATTGCGGAAGGTGAATCCGGCGGTATCACACAGCATATCGGAGCTTACCAAGTGGAATATAATAAAAAAATGATCACCTTTCTGGATACTCCTGGCCATGAAGCTTTCACGGCCATGCGAGCCCGCGGTGCGCAGGTCACAGATATTGTTATCCTTGTAGTCTCTGCAGATGATTCTGTAATGCCCCAGACTATTGAAGCTATTAACCACACCAAGGCTGCCAATGTCCCAATGATTATAGCCATTAATAAGATGGATAAACCAGGCGTCGATCCGGAGAAGGTTCGTCGTGAGCTATCGGAGCATGAGGTTTTGACAGAAACCTGGGGAGGTAAGGTACAGGATGTGGAAATCAGTGCCAAGACCGGAATGGGTATGGATAGTCTCATGGACAGCCTATTATTAGAAACGGAAGTGATGGATTTAAAGACCAATAGGGACTGTAATGTACGTGGTACAATTATTGATTCTCGTCTTGATCGGGGTCTAGGACCTGTGGGGACACTACTGGTACAGAAAGGTACCCTTAAAATAGGCGACCCTTTCATCTGTAATGATTTTTCTGGAAAAGTGAAATCGATTACTAACGATCATGGGCAAAAATTAAAAAGTGCCTTTCCATCTGATGCTGTCCAGATACAAGGTTTTGATCAAGTACCCCAGGCAGCAGATATTTTTGCAGTAGTCGATAATGAAAAAGACCTGAAACGAATTGCCACTGATAGACAACGAATACGTCGGGAGATTGAACAGAAAAAAATGGCATTTTCTCTCGATCATATCTCTTCTTTAATTAAAGAGGGTGCAATGAAAACACTGCCTGTAGTGATTAAAGGGGATGTGGACGGTTCTGTAGAAGCGCTGGCTGAAACAATCGAAAAGCTAAACACTAAAGAGGTTGGTATTAAGGTTATCCATCAGGCCGTGGGTATGGTGACTGAATCGGATGTATTGCTGGCTGATGCATCCAAGGCGGTTATTGTTGGTTTTCATGTCCAGGTAACTGCGAATGCAAGGCTACAGGCCAAGCAGGCTGGAGTGGATATTCGAACTTATAATGTGATATATAATGCTGTTGAGGAACTAACTTTAGCCCTTGAGGGTATGTTGGAACCGGATAAGGTAGAAAGTAGTCTAGGTAAGGCCGAGGTCCTCACCCAATTTAAGATCCCAAAAATAGGTTTTATCGCCGGTTGTAAGGTGATTGATGGATTGATAATTCGGAATGGAAAGGCACGGATTATTCGTGAAGGGGAAATGATTGCTGAAGGATTCATCAACTCTTTAAAACGACATAAGGATGATGCTCGGGAGGTGAAAGATGGCTTGGAATGCGGAATAGGAGTGGATGGAATAAAAAAATTCCAAGAAGGTGACATTATTGAAGTATATGAAATCCGTGAGGTAAAGCGTAAGCTTGAAGCTAATTGAATCATAATAAACCGTATAAGAGGATGGACCGGGTCAACAACCAGATCTTGGATGTACTCAGCGGAATTTTAATTAAAAACATAGATCTATCCTACCTTGGCTTTGTTACATTCTCTAACGTGGATGTTGCTCCAGATTTGCGGTCTGCAAAAGTATACTACAGTGTATTGGGACGTAAAAAATCAGATCAGGAAATCAATATAGAAATAAATAAGAAACGTAGGGCATTTAAAAAGTATATGAGTCCGGAACTACATTTGAAACATATTCCTGATTTACGGTTTTTTATTGATGAAAGTTTTACCTATGGAGATAAAATCAATAAACTGTTGAAAAATATAAATAAGCAGCAATTGAAAGATGATTCTAAACATTCATAAACCGGTGGGATGGACATCCTTTGATGTAGTAAAAAAAGTCCGAAATATCACTAAAGAGAAAAAGGTGGGCCATGGTGGTACATTGGATCCTTTTGCTGAAGGCGTACTGATTGTGGGTACTGGTAAGGATACTAAACGACTAGAGGGGATTACCAATTCAAATAAGTCCTACACTGCTGTCCTTTCACTTGGAACTAGTACGGATACCCTAGATACGGAAGGTAATGTCAAATATCATAAGCAGGTCCCGGATTTGACAATGGAAAAAATTTATTCAGTTTTGCATTCATTTTTAGGTAAAACAATGCAAATACCGCCCATGTTTTCTGCGAAAAAAGTAAATGGTACCAGACTGTACAAATTAGCCAGGAAAAATATTAAAATTGACCGCAAGCCTGTAGAGATTTATATCAGCAATATTCAGCTAATTGATTATTGTGATCAAAAGATCACCTTTACCGTTATTTCCTCCAAGGGAACATATATAAGGGTTCTGGGTAAGGATATTGCCGATAAACTGGATACGGTAGGACACTTGACATCTTTAATCCGTACCCAGGTTGGCGAATATTCCATTGATGAATCCCTAAAAATTGAAAATATTATTGCAAATGGAAATCCTGAAAACTCTGGATAAATTTGAAAAACTAGACTCATCTATTGTAACCATTGGGTCATACGATGGTATACATCGCGGACATTTTGGGATCTTAAGTTCAGTGACTCATCATGCTAACGCTCTTTCTGTTCCATCTGTTTTGGTTACATTCGATCCCCATCCCCGCCACATTCTGGATCCTGCTGCGGACAAATTATCTCTGATCATGGGGCTGGAACAAAAATTAGAGATTATAGATTCATTGGGAATTAATCTAGTTTATGTAATTGATTTCACTACTCAGTTTTCAAAAACAACAGCAAGGGAATTTCTGGACAATACAATTCTACCATTTTTTAATCCATATTATATTATAATAGGTTATGACCATCATTTTGGTTATAATCGTGAAGGCAGCCCTGAATTTTTAACGTCTTATTGCAGCGAGCATGATATTGAACTGGAAATTGTTCCGCCAGTTACTGATGAAAATACAATCATTTCCAGTACCCATATACGTCATTTAATTCAATCTGGATTCGTACGCCGGGCTAATTTTGAACTGGGATCGGTGTTTGGGTTTTTTGGGTGCGTCGTACATGGTGCTGGTCGGGGAAGGAGCCTTGATTTTCCAACTGCAAATGTGGTCCCCATTGAAAAAAACCAGCTAATGCCTAAACCGGGTGTATATTTTACCAGAGGAAGGATTAATGGACTTCATTTGTATGGTATGTGTAACTTTGGGACTAGACCTACCTTTAATGAGAAAGAACTTATCATGGAAGTACACTTTTTTCATGATGACCTTACTGACTTATACGGGAAAGAGATAAGAATAGAGTTTTTAGAAAGAATAAGGGATGAAAAGAAGTTCCCTAATCCCATAAAGCTTAAAGAACAATTAATAAGAGATAAAAAAATATGCCTGGATATCCAGAGTAAATACGAATAGGAGATATAATACAATGCCTATATCTAAAGAAGAAAAACAAGAAATAATAAAAAAATTTGGCAACAATAAAGATGACACGGGTTCACCGGAAGTTCAAATTGCGATTTTGACACACAGAATTCGAGAATTGACCGATCATGTAAAAGTACATAAGAAAGATAATCATACGAGACGTGGGCTGGTTCAATTGGTTTCAAAAAGGAAAAAATTACTGAAGTATCTGATCCGAAAAAAAGTTGATTCCTATGTCAATATTATCAAGGAACTGGATATACGAGGATAACAATTAAAAACAATAAAATAAGAAAGTAAAGAAAGAAAATGATAAGTAAAGAAAAAGAGATCGCAGGAAAATTAATGCGATTAGAAACGGGAAAAGTAGCCCGTCAAAGTAATGGTTCCATTATGGTATCTTATGGAGATACTGTGATTTTAGTAGCAGTAAACTCTGAGAGTGAACCACGTGAAGATATCGATTTTTTCCCATTGCAGGTTGAATATAGGGAAAAACATTATGCTGGCGGGAAAATACCCGGCGGATTTTTTAAGCGGGAAGCAAGACCATCAGAACACGAGGTGTTAACCAGCCGCTTAACAGACAGGCCTTTAAGACCTTTATTTCCGAAAGGATTTAAAAATGAGACCCAGATAATTATTACTGTCCTTCAGAGTGATGGTGAAAATATGCCTGATGTTCTGGCAGGTGTTGGTGCATCAGCGGCATTAATGATTTCCACTATTCCTTGGAATGGTCCTATTGCTTCTGTACGGGTTGGACAACTTGATGGCAAATTTGTCATCAACCCAACCCGGACTGAACAAGAAGATTGTGACTTGGAATTTATTGTATCTGGCAATGAAGAAACAGTGGTC
>CEUZ01291815.1_pt1 | contig 10088 bp, 4 predicted proteins | sample 361511 | NCBI WGS metagenome assembly CEUZ01 (sample SAMEA2622822, study PRJEB7988) | marine metagenome | biome: marine biome (ENVO:00000447); feature: surface water layer (ENVO:00002042); material: "saline water (ENVO:00002010), including plankton (ENVO:xxxxxxxx)" | depth 5 m | reverse complement strand
CATCACATATTACAGTTTTAGGGAATACATCTGGAACAAATAGTGGAGATGTTTGTTCGTCAAATCATACGGGAGCTGGATACTTAACTTCAAATCAAACTATCACTCTTAGCGGTGATTGTTCTGGAAGTGGGACAACCAGTATAGCCGTTACAGTTGCTGATGATTCTCATAATCATACTATTGCAAATGTAGATAATTTACAAACCTCTCTTGATGCTAAGGCAGCTCTAGCTGGAGCTACTTTTACTGGAGATGTAGAAGTTGAAAATTCTAAAATTTATTTTGATGGGACTTGGGCTAGTGGCTCTGAAAGGTACTTAAGAGGAGATGGGGCTAGTGGTTCAAAATATATAAGATGGCACTGGAATAATAACAATCCAGCTGGGACAAATATACATGATAATCATTCAGTTGCCATAGTTGTTGATGGAAATAACTGTGTCTTTGATGACAATGGTCATGTAAAAGCAGCTGGTGATGTATGGGCATATACCTCATCTGATCCTTCTCTAAAAACAAATAAGCAATTAATAGAAAATCCTTTAGATAAATTAGCTTCGATAGGTGGATACTCTTACGATTGGAAGAGAGAAGCTGTTGAATATGGAGATCACCTAAAGGGACATGATTATGGCGTAATGGCTGATGAGATAGAGAGAATACTACCTGAACTAGTTGTTACAAGAGATAGTGGGACTAAGGCAGTGAAATATGAGAAGATTATTCCTTTGCTTATAGAAGCTGTAAAAGAATTAAGTAAAAAGGTTGACAATGGCTTGGAATAATCCATCAAATGTAAGATTGTCTGACCTTTCTAAGATTGTTGCTGGAGATGGTGATGAAACTGGATATTCAACCTCTCAAACAAAATTAAGAGCTGATTGTGCTAATACTAGTAGCGGTCAGGTTAGATTGTGGGATTCTTTCAAGGGTGGTGCACCAGATATATCTTTTGCTGGAGCAGCGGTTAGCAATACAGATGATACGGTTTGGACATCTGGTGGTAATTTCAGTGTAACAGCTACAATGAACTATTCTTCATATGGAACTTATTTTATTACTAGAGTTATTGACAATCAAGATTGGCTTTATTCTAAATGGCAAGCAGATAAAACAAGTGGAGACGATACTCAGGGTTGGGGGACAAGAACCTCTGATACTGCAGTTATAAACATGACACTTGGTAGTGGTGACGCAACAGATTTTTGGGAATTTAAACAAGTAGTTCCATCTGGGACTGCATTTGAAAGATTTTATTGCAATTCTAGCGGAGGACACACACTAGATACAGAAAACGTAACTATCTATGATACCTCTGGCGGTGGTGGAGGAGTCTAAGATTTGATTAATTTAATGGAGAAATATTATGGCATATAGAGCAAAAGACACAAGACGATCAGCAGCAAAGGCTTCAGCAAGGCGAAGGGATGTTGAAGATAAGGTGAACCAGTCTATTGGAGCCCTTGAAAGATTTGATAGTCGCATGAAAGATATAGCAAGAGTACAAAAGTTAGGATCGGATATCCAGGATGCATCTTTGCTGTATGGCTATTTTAAGAAGCAGGACAAGGCTGATAGGGCAGACTATAAAGCTTATAAATCTTCTTTTGATGAGATATTGATGAAGAAAACGGAAGAAGATCCATCTATCACATCTTTTTTCCCATCTTATAAGGATTATAAAAAAGGTGATTTTTCTCCGACTATAGGTGATACTGTATATAATAGAACTTCTTTAGATTATAGCAAGTCTGGGATTGGGTCTGATATACTTGATATAATTATGAAAGGATCAAAATAATGGCAGCTAGAAAACCAAGCAGTGGCTTCTCAACCATGTCTCCTTACGTTGACTCATTTATGGATATGGGCGAGGACTGGAGAACTAAACATGCATATCAATCTGCTCCAAGTCAAACATATGTACCAATGGATAATCAAGCTCCAGGAATGAAAACAAATAATATGAAGTTAGGAGATCCGACAAATCTTACAGATACAAGGTCTAATCCTCTTGTTGCGGCAAAGAATGCTTTAACCGATCCTCCAGGTTTAACTATAGATGCAGCCGTTAGAGCTAGGAATAAAACTGTTACAGATGGAATAGATGGTGGATTTGATTATTATCAATCTGGAATAAATAAAGCTGTTAAGCATTATGGTGATTATGCCTCAACTCAAGGAAAAGATATTTCAAGATTTTATGAAGGGAGTGCACCAACTGGCGCGCAAAGTGTTCCCACGCAAGATGGAAAGGATTGGTATGGAAGTCTTCCTGATACTAGAGGGCAAACCAATTATAATCCTAATGCTCCAAGACCAAAACTTGGTCGTACTGTTACAGAAGAAGATTTAGATACAATGAAAGACATTTCATATGCTCAAGATAATTACGCAAGAGAGCGACGTTCTATAAGTGGACCAAATTCAATGTATACATCTAGCGTTGGTCAGGCTTCTTCTCCTAATCCTGTACAATCTGGAGAGTTATCTACTACTATGGGAGGAGCTGATAATTTAGCAAACTATGGAGTAGAGGAGTTTGACCTTTCGAAACCACCTCCTCCACCAGGATTTTTAAGTGACGAGCAGATGTCTTCTATATTAGAAGCTCCAATTCCTGAAGCTACTGAGATTCTTGATGTTGCTCAAGATAGCGACTCCACAGCTCCAACTTCGACTGACCCATTAAGAAGATTGAGAGATATGTGGGCAAATAAAGATGAAGTGCCTGATGTCCCAGCAGAAGAAGCAGCTGGTAAACTCGGAGATAAGCTTGGCAAAGCTCTTGCGTTTGCTCCGCTTGTTACAGGAGCAGTTAATTTCCACCAAAATCAACAAGTTATAGGTGATTTGAGATCAGCGAAAACAAAAGCTTTAGGAGCTAGAGGAGATTTAGCTAATCAACGAGAGGCTGAATCTGATGCAATTAGCGATCAACTTGGCGAAGACAGAAGAAGAACTGGAGAATTAGAGAAAAATAGAATGAGGGGCGATTTAAGAAAAATAGCACAATATAAAGGAGGGGGACTGAGTTCTGGTTCTGCGGTTGAAGCTGCAGAAGATGTTTTAGATACTGCTCATGCAAGAACAGATATTACTTTAGCAGATCTTTATGAGAAATCATCTGAAGCTCAAACTACAGTTCTTGATAAGAACAGAGAAACAAGGCAAAAACTTACAGAGCAGATAGACACACTTGATGCTAAGATAGATGAAATGCAAAAGCAGCAAATTACTGGACCAATTAAAGCATTTGCAGATGTGGGATCCAACTTACTTATGGCAAGTAACCCCGCGCTAGCAATGGGAATGAAAGTAGGTTCATCATTATTAGGATAGGAGCTAGAGATGGCATTAGATAGTTATTTAAGATACCAATATCTTGACGAAAGAGTTAGGGCTAGAGAGCAAGCCAGGGAAAAGGCTAATCTTGACAGAGCACTTGCTCAATTAGCAAGAAGAACAACTACTGCGAAAGCAACGGCAGAGGATATATCTGGTACTTCACAAAGGGTGACAGATATTGATACTTTAAATCAATATTTAGAAGACATTGAATCAATGAAAGTTGGCGTTGATTATGTTGATACATTTTTAGATGCTCACAAAGATAAGGTAGAATTAAGAAAACATACTGTAAGCACTTATAATGCTATTGATGATAATATAAATAAACTCTTAGACAATGCTGTTACATCTGGAGAGCCTACAGATGGGTTCATGTCAATTCTTCGTGATAATAAAAAGAATTTAACAGATATAGCAAGCGGGTTAACTCAACCTGCTCTTAAAAGGGTTAATGATAATATAGAAAGAGCTGAAGGCGCTTTAGAGTTCGTTAATCGAATTAGTGCATATGATACTGATCCAACAACTCCAAAAATAGATTGGGAGCAGACTGGAGAAAGAGAAGTTGTTGATGCTCAAGGAGTTAAGAGCATGCAGCCTATTTATGCTCATGATGCTCATACGAGGGGATATATAGAAAGCATAGTAAAACCCGAAGCAGACGTTAATAGAAAAATGAAAGATTTTACGATTTCGAATAAATTATTGGCACTTGCTCCAGGAAATATAAGGGCAGAGAGATTGCAACTTAACGTTAGAGCTGCAAAAGAAGGACAAGAAAACTTAGAGAAGTTAAGAGAAGATGTTATTACACATCAATATTCCAAAGCTATGGGATCATTAGGAAAGTCTAAGGATTCTCTTGCATCCCTATTTAAACCAGGAAGATCTGACATTAGTTCTTTATTAGGAAGCACATCAGCGCAACTTGAAAAATGGGGAGGAATGAGTAAAGATGCTCAAAGAAATCTACCCGTTAGCGATGTTATTAAAACAATAGAATCTAATATGTTTATGTTAGCAGGCATAGTTAGTAAAAAGATTATAACTCCTTATATGGCAAATCCGAAGAGTGGTAAGTCGCTAATTAAATATCCAGACACTTATGACCCAATAAATCCTTCTAACAGAGGTGTGATTGATAAATGGATAAATGATAATCTATACAATGAAAAAACTGGATTTAAACGTAGTTCAAAATTCTTTACAAAGACAAAGAAAACGCACGATGCTGGATTTAAAACAGCAATGAAAGGATATATAGATGCCAGAAGATCATTGCTAGAAGGTGTTGATATGCGTATTGAAGGTAGTCAGGGATGGTTTTATCCTGAATTTCCAGCAGCAGGAGATGCCACAGAAGATGACATTATCAATCCTTATGATCTGGAGGGTTAAGGTATGCCTCAAGTAGTTCAATTGGGTAGAAAATTAAATCAATTGGAGAAAAACATTCTTCCAGCTGAAGATGTGGATCTTTTTGAAGACAAATACTCTGGCACAAGACTTTTAGACAGATTACAATTTGATCCATCTTTAACTTTTATAGATGAGAATGGAAATGATACTGGTCAATCTGTATATGGTCTGATATTTAATCCAATTGAAGATGCATACAAGCAAATGATGGGTACTGGCTTAGATTTATCCAAGGGCGATATTAAATCTGTATTATGGAATCCACAAGAAGATTTAGCGATGGAGAAAGAGATAGCTCGTTATTCTGCTCCAATTGATCAGATGATGGAAAGAGATGCAGCTTTTAGTTCTAATGTAATTGGTGAACGCAGAGATCTTATAAAAAGAGATATGGCTAAGGAACTTTATGGACTTAGAGCTTATGTAGATAATCATCCTTCGCTTCCACCAAAAGAGAGCACGGAAAGAATTGCTTTAGATAAGGTCATTAATGACTCATTTAGAAATGGTTGGAGAAATATTAGACATATGGTTGAATCTGAGCTTGGAAGTGAAGGCGCAAGACATTCTCAAGATCAATCATTTGCTGCTCAAAGATTCTTACCATCTGCAAAGAAAGCTGTTGGTGAGATTTTAATAGATAAAAGTGAAGGAATAGGAAGTTTACTAGAGTTTTTAAATAGTGGAGACGGAGGAAGATGGAAAAGAGTAGAGTGGGGGAAAGAAGGTGAGCCTGAGATTAGCTCAGATGGAGTTATATCATGGGCAGAAAAAGTTAGAGAGTTTGGAGCGGGCTGGACAAAGCAGGAAGTATTAGAAGATCCAGAATACCAACCAACTGGGATATATGCAATGTCTATGAAGGATTTAGATGTTATGCAGGGGATTGCTAATCCAAAATATGCTGTAGCAACTATGGCTGAGTCTGGAATGACTAATATGATTATCTCTGGCTCTGGTCTTCTTGCTGGATACATATCTCCAGGAAAGAAATTGAAGATGTTAGCTGGCTTTGCAGGCGCGGCTATTCCAGGGTTCTTACTTGAAAGCGTATCTGCTAAGAACGAAGCAATAGAAGAATTGAATAAGATCAGAGCTCAAGCTATGATAGATAAGAAAAATATGACTCCAGAAGCTTTTAAAGCTCTTTATTCTTATCAGTTAAGTCAATCTTATTCTAAAACTGCTGATGAATTATCTGATGAGAACATAGATGATATAGCTGACAGAATAGGTCAGGTTTATGGTATCCTTTCTTCTGGTGTTGAAGGCTTAAGTACTGCGATTGAGATTAGTGCCGCAACTAAGTTTTTTAAAAGCGCAAAGTCCATGAAGTCAATTGCTAGCTCTGCTGCAAAGGGCAAACTTGGCAAAACAATTATGGGCGCTAAAGATATTGGAAAATTTTTATTAAAGGGAGTTGGTCTTGAAGGAGCGGAAGAGGCAACTCAAGAAACTATTAACATGCAACTTATGGAGAGAAATGTTCCATTTTATAAGTTTGATCCTCAAAGAGTTTGGAAGGCTGCTTATTCTGGAGCAGTATTTGGTGGAGCGATGGCTGGAGGTGGATCTGTTGTTGGTAGAGTTAAGCGTGGATGGGAGCAAAAAAGATTAGAAACGGGAGCTAGAGAGAAATTAGAAGAAAGAAAGGGTAAGGCGAAACCTGGTGAAGACCCAACTCCTTTTGATAAAGATATTAAGGCTGGACTCTTTTTAGAGTTTACGCCAACTAGATTTGTTGATAGACTGGCTAATATACATTCAGATAATGCGTTTGAGCTTGAATTAAGAGCTGGTGAATTATCTGCTACAGCCAGAAATTGGATGAATGCAGAACATTTGACTAATGTTTTAAGCGATAAGAAGGTTAGGGAGAATTTTCTTATCACAGAAGAGAAGCTTATGTCAAGACCTGGATTCTTTACCGATAAGCAAGTTGCTAAGATATTGGGCAAAGATGTTAAAGATCTTAAATATGAACATAGTAAAGTTAGTCGCGCTGCGGCTCCATCAAAGCGAAAGCCTAAGATTACAGCTAAGATGAAGAAAAGGAATATGGCTAAAAAACGTCGTAAAGGAAAAAAAGTTTTAGGTGATATAGAGAGGACAGAGCCAGACGAAAGAAGTTATGAGTTAGCTATGATGAGGAGTGAATTTTCTGAGGTAATGAATGATATCCTTGATCTTAAAGAAATCGCTGGGACTGGAAGAATGGATGAGGACCTTAGAAAGGAAAAGTTAAAAGAATTAGAAAAGCATAAAAAGGAGCTTGCGTCTAAAATAAAAGGGGTTAATAAAAAGAAACCAAAAAGAGTTTCAAAAGATCCTTTGGCTCAAGAAAAGCAGAGATTGATTAATGAAGTTAATGCTCTGGGGGACGAATCGTTTACTCCAGAAGAATTGGCAAGCTTAAAGTTAATATCTAAAGCTAAAACAAAAGCAGATCTTAAAAAGTTTAAGCCTATTATAGATAAGGCTGAAAAAAGAAATGAACAAGAAGAGGTTAAAGAGGGACAGGAAAAAGAAAAGGTAAAGATAAGTTTAAATAATTTGAGAGACAATCTTATTGCAACTGAAAAAGAGATTGAAGAATATGAAGGAGATAAAAGAAGTAAAGAATATAAAGAATTAGTTAAGGAGCAAAAAAAGCAAGAACTGCTATTATTGGAAACAGAACAGGAAACAGTGGAAGCTATTACTGATGAATCTTTAAATAATCAAGCTGAGAATATTTATCTAGAAGTAGCGAACATGGATGGTTTGACCGTTCAACATAGCAGACATCAGTTAGAGCAAATGAATAATGCTAAACTATTAGAGATTGCTCAAAAGCATGGAATCGAATCTTCTGACCGTAATAAGATTATTGCTGAATATCTAGATAAGCTTGGAGTTGATGAGAGCGAACAAACTTTAATGCATATGGGAGTTCCACTTAAAATGCCAAAAATGTTTCTGGATAAAATCTCCAAGAAAAAAGCAGAGGCTTGGTTTATGCATACTTGGAACCAATCAAAGGAAAAGCATGGGTTGGATGATTTTACTTTTGATACTTGGGCAGCAAACATTGCAGGAAGATTGCCGTCTAATGTTCGAGATCATTTTGTTGAATGGGCTCAATCTACTAGTCCAAACCAAACTTGGATGGAGTCAGCTGAGGGAAGAGCAATTACTGGACTATTTGGACCTCCAGATACATTTACTCCTGACAACATGGACGATATAAGTAATACAGCAGATGAAGAAGCTGCTTTTATTAAAGAAACTATTGCGGCTGTGAATGATGAAGATTCAGATCTTAATGCTGCCAGTGAGAATGTTATAAATACTAGAGCCTTTGCTCCTTTTAAAACAACTATAGATTCTGAAGTTTTTAATGCTATAGTAACTCAAGTGAATGATGGAAATTTTGATTCTTTTGAGGATTTTCTTGCAGAGATTAGCCAACCAGGATATGACCTAATAACAGATAACGGAGAAACTCCTTTATCTTTATCTAATAAAAATCCAATAACAAGGACAGAGTTAAAACAGTTTTATGTTTCTAAACTACCAGAAAATTTTGTTCTAATAAACCAGGGGAATGCTCCTGGCATTAGAAAAAACATATCAATACTTTACACTTCAAGCACTGGGAAATTTGGTAAAAAGATTGAGTACAAAAGTGATTCAAAGCCATATGTCAGTACATCTTATGCTCGAGCGATGGTTGCAGAGAATGTTGTTGACGGGATTAATGATGATATAGTTTGGCTTGACAAATCAGATCTTAAGCAAAGAAGTCCTGATAATTTTAAAAAATGGATCACAAGAACTGAACCTTTAACGAGAGCTGAAATTGCTGAATTAACAAGAGGTCAGTTCCGAGATGCTAATTTAGTTCCATTAATGATGAGAGGCGACAGTGGAAGATTGATTCTTGCTAATGTAAAAGATGAACACAAACAGTCTGCATTGACATATTTAACCTATTGGAAAAAAGAGCAGGAGAATGGCAATGTGAGTCAAGAGTTAGCTGATGAATATAGTGGAAAGAATTTGACAGAAAAGCAAATGAAAGCAATTTATGGGAGTTCTCACGATTATAGAGCTGCTCAAATTGCGAGACATGAGGTGCTGAAGAAATTATTTGGGACCACATATCATGAGCTTACTCAACAGGATATTATGCTTAGAAACTCTGTTATGTTTTCAACTGCGCTTACGAATCGAAACGGAAGGAATAGTTCTATTTATGTTTTTAATCATCGTAAGGATTCCCCAGGAGATGTTCAGTTTGTTACAGAGTTTGAAGATGGTTCAACTGAATCGGTAGATGCTGTTCAATTTATAGATGGTGAATGGCAGTATATTGGAGACGGGACTACCTGGACATCAGAAAGAGTATTTTCTGAGAAATACGTTGAAGAAGTAGGAGCTTTATCTACAGCTAAAAGGGCAAAAACAATAAAGTTTGGTCATGATGAAACTGGTGTTTTATTAGAGAAACATCAAGAGATGAGTTATTCTCTTCCTGCGGGAGCGGTTAAATCATCATTAATAGATGGTAAAGAAAAGATTGCAGAAATAAGAAGAGATCCTGATGGTATTAATATATATGTAAAAGGAGATTCTGGGAATTATGATCAGTATGTAGACCATTTAGCCTCTAGAGACGAAGTGAAGGTTGTCACTGGTGAGTTTGAAAAGAAGATGAAAAACAATGAAGTTATATCACTGCCATCTGAAGCTACTGGTCATATACAATTAACTGGAAGAGATAAGGATAGGGCTAATTTCCCAATGCAGGTTCTTAATTATTTAACTGACCCGCAGCTTTTAGAGTATGTATCTACTAGATATATGAGAAGAAGTAAGGATGTTCTTTCTCCTCAGAAGCAGTTATTTAATATGTTTCAAATACTTCAAGACTCAAATAAAATGAATGAATTTATTAAAAAAGCAAAGATAAGTTATCCAGGGTCTGTCTCAAGAATGATTGAAAACTTTGCAGATGTTGGAGTTGGGCTTCATCCTGCGGGCTTAAGCTTAACAATGAGCATGCTTAAAAATAGACTCCTTCTTAAATCTCAAGATTTTTTGCATAGAGGTGGAGTTTTGGATTTTAGAGCCAGTGTAACTGAAAAGTTAGCTGACGATGAAATGATTGCTTCTGCGGATCACTCAATGAGAAAACATATTGAGTTTCAATTATCTGAGAAACTACAAATGGATATGCAAGATATAAAAAGAATGTCTTTAGCGGATCTTAATTCGTTACTTAAGAAAAACCCTGTTGATGTTATGATGGTTAGATTCCCTGTTCCGTCACA
>CEUZ01187823.1_pt1 | contig 10092 bp, 11 predicted proteins | sample 361511 | NCBI WGS metagenome assembly CEUZ01 (sample SAMEA2622822, study PRJEB7988) | marine metagenome | biome: marine biome (ENVO:00000447); feature: surface water layer (ENVO:00002042); material: "saline water (ENVO:00002010), including plankton (ENVO:xxxxxxxx)" | depth 5 m | reverse complement strand
GTTTAAACTGAAACTTGCGTATGCAGTTGAATATTTAAAAAATTTCCAAAGTTCATTTTCGGCTGATAATAAGTTTACACTAATTAACAATCCGATAATTAATTTCTTCATTTTGATCTCCTATTTAATCTCTGTCCCTCATTGAAACTCTGCCTTTTAAATAGTTAATATCATCTGTAATTCTATTAACTTGATCTATTAATTGTTCGTGGCGTCTATCTCTAACTTCATCACTACGATTCCATCTGTCTATAAGTTTTATGCAAATGCCTTCAACTTGAGTCAATTTTGCAGTTAATGAAGTTTGTAGAAACTTGATCATACCGATGAACAACATAATTATAACACCTATTGCACCGTACTCTGCGTATGCTTCTAAGTTCATATTGTTTTCTCCAGTTATGGTTCAAAAAGCGTTGCTCTACAACTATAAATATCTAAATACTTATTTTTTTGAATATTTGGATAAATCAAGATTTGCCAATGGTTTTTCGATTTTTAAGTCTTTTAATTTAGAATTTGCTACCACCAATTTAGAACCACCGACTATTTTACCCTCAACTACATGATAAATAAAAAATACGGTTTTCCACATACTCACTCTTACTATCCGACCAGGTTCACCATCAACTTCAACGACATCATCTTCGTTATAATCATTACCAATAAAAACCATTAAACCATCTACGGCTTCTCTTATGGTATTTTGAAAGATGAGTGTCACCACTCCTGCTAAAAATAACCAACCATATTGTCCTATCAATCCCTCGATAAGACCTTGTGCTTGGTTGTCCACGAGTTTTCTCCTATTATATTGTTATTTGTTCTTATATAAATATAATATATATAGCGAATTTACGAGTCGAAACGGACTAAAAATGAAATTGGTAAATCTTTATCATTTTTAATTGGATTTGAGAGTTTGGCGATTGCCAATAACTCATTTGTATCATTATACAAACCTATATTTGTAACATAAGTCCCAAATTCTGAATGAGTAGTGAAACTTCTATATTCAGTTCCAGGAGAATATGTAGATGCATATGAACTTGTTCCAGGTGGTAAAACTAAATCAACTGTATTTTCATATTTTGGATTGTTTTCATAATCACCTGTCCAACTATATCTTGAATCTTCTGGAATAGTAATACTACCACTTCTACCAACAACTGCACTTGGATTTGTAGTACCAGTAAATTGATATTCTCCTACATTACATAGGTATTGATATTCATAAGAAGTTTTTGTCGATTGAAATCTTACAGACCAACCATCTGCTCCACTCTGTAAACCTATATTAGCATACGATGAACCTGTATTTGTAATTGTAATTATTCCATGTTCATAAAATACATTTCCTATACAACTTCCACTACCTTGTGCAGTAAGTGTTCCTGTTGCAAAACTTGATGAATGTGCATAATCATAAAGTTGTCCATATCCATCATCTCTTAAATCTATTGTTACAGCACTACTATCGTCAAGAATTTTAACTGAATATGGTTTTATTTCCTCACCGAAATATTCTTGTGGAATTGTTATAACATTTACATTATCGTGTAATTCTCTTGGAACAACTGAACCCCAATTTTCTCTATTATATGGATATTTTCTACTCCAATTTCCACCAGAATATATTGGAAATCTTGTAGAAGTTGATTTGGGATTAGGAATGGTATCATATTGATAATAACAATTTCTTATTTGGTAATATAAAGGAAGTTTATAAAATGTTCCCATACTATACCAAGTATCCCAAGGTTTACCAAGACTTTTAGATTCTGCATTATAAACACCAAAACTTTGAGATGCTGCTGAACCAGTTAAGAAGTTATGAAAACTTCCACTTGTTCCTTGTAATCCAAAAACACCACTTCCACTATCTGTATTCGTGAAAGTGAATTGTTTATAAGTTTTGAATTCTTTTATTGATCTATCATCTGGAGATATATCCTTAAACATGGGAATCTCCTTTAATAATCAAGTCTTACTTTGATAAGTGCTTCAGTATTTGGATCTTTTTTGAATGGTTTAGATAATTTAGCAACAGCCAATAATTCGTTTTTATCATTGTAAAGTCCTACGGATGTAAGATAAGAATGTGGTTCAACTTTAAATGAATTATTTGACAACTCAGCATTAGTTCCTGTAAAATATGAAGGGTTTTGACTATGATTAAATTCATCTGCTCTGATTTCACAAAAATAAAACGAACTTCTTTTTTGTTCTTCTCTACGAGCTGCGAAATATGAACCACTTTTTATTGAAGTAAATAACTTTCTGTGTTCATAATTGTTAGTGCTTGCACTTTTTGTAAGTGGTTCAATGTATTTTGCTGATGCAACTTTACCAGAACCAGATGCCAATGAATTCGGATTTAAAATAATCATACCCGATTCAGGATAAAACAAACCATGTGAACCTGAATTTGAAGCGGCTGCTGATGCGGAAGCAGTAGTGTGTACTCCATTTGCTACTGAACCACTAACTACATTAAATTCTCGTTTTGTCCATCCAGCTTCTGGGTTTTCATTTCCCCCACTATCGTCAATCAAACTAATTGTGCTACTTCCACTTGTTAATCGTAATTCCCAATTACCTGGATCCATCTTTTCTCTATATCGTGCTCTATTAACAGCTATAACAAAAACATCATCACTATAATAATTTTGAGTTCCATCTCCTTTAAAATTAAACTGAGTAGTTTGTGCTGGTAATAAAACTTGTCTCAACTGAGAATAAATTCCCTTTGTGGGATTAGTTGTTCCAGTAGTAGTAGAAGCTTCAGATCCAGAACCAAGTCTATGACCATAAGATATGGCAAACTGAACATCTAATGTTTGGTCTGTTGTTTTAAATACATCATTATAGTATTTACCACTATTAGAATTTTGCGTAGACCCAGTAAAAAATGTTGTTAAAGTACCTGAATCGTCAGTCCACATTGGTTCTGCCTTAGTACTATACAAATTTTCTACCTTTTGGTCAGGATTAAATAATTTGAAGGCCATTTTTATTTTCTCCTCTTAAAAGTCTAATCGTACTTTGATTACTGCTTCTCTATCTCTTGATTTCAATAAAGGTTGACTTAATTTCGCTACGGCTAACAATTCATTCTGTTCATTATAAAGACCAACGGTAGTTATATATGATTTAGGATCTTGAATGAAAGTTGTATTTGTTAATTCTGCGTTAGTTCCTGTGAAGTAAGTTGGATTTTGACTCCAATTGTACTTGTCGGATTGAACTCTACAGAAATAATGAGAAGATTTTATTTGTTCTTCTCTTCTTGCTTGAAACTTACCACCATCACTAATTTTAGAAACTAACTTGTAAGCGTTATTTTCATTAACATTTGCAGTTTCTGCTGTTGCAAGTGATAAAGGTGATGCATCTAATGCTGTAGCGTTTAATACAATCAATCCTAACTCAGGATATACAAGTCCATATGTTCCTGTAGCATCATTAGCTAATGTTGTTGCATCTTGACCACTCTTAATTACTGCAGTTCCTGTTGCAATTGAACCACTAACTACATTGAATACTCTTTCAGATGCCTTTACTGATGAATCTGCGGTTGCTCCACTATCATCAATTAGCTTGACTCGGTTTGCACCACTACCTAACCAAAGTTCCCAGTTACCTGGATCTAACTTTTCTCTATATCGTGCTCTATTTATGCTTAATACATAAATATCTTTATGGGCTGTCGGACTATTTGTGTTTCCGGCTGGAAATGCAAATTTATCAGTACTTGATGCATTTTTTATACCTATATTTCTAAACTGACGATATACAGCCATAGATGGATTATTTCCTGCAGAAGTAGATAATGAACCACTTCCATCGTAATGTCCATAAGCTACCGCGAATTGAACTTCTCGTGTTGAATCAGTTCCAGCTTTATCAAAGATATCATAGTAATAATCACCACTACTTCCACTCTGTGTTGAACCTGTATAGAACGCAGTTAAAGTCGCTGTTCCACCAGACCAAACAGGTGAAGATATGATAGTTGGAACATTTGTCCTCTTATCGTTATCCTGTAAGATTGTGAAAAAGTTGTCTATTTCGCTCATTGTTTATCTCCTTGTTGTGTATAAATATACACTTAATATATTCTCATTAATTTTTTTAAAGGTCGAAGTTATCGTTTCCGCCACCTTTACCGAATCCACCTTTACCATTTCCACCTTTACCATTTCCACCTTCTCCGTTTCCACCTTTACCATTTCCACCTTTACCATTTCCACCTTTTCCGCTTCCACCCATATTCATTGTATCATTTGCACCACTTGGTAAAGCAACTATTACGGTAGAACTTGTATCTGTACCATTAGAATTTGTTACGGTTAAGGTAACTTCCCATACACCTGCTAAAAATGTATGTGTTGGATTTGCTTGTGTGGATGTTCCACCATCTCCAAAATTCCAAAGATAGCTTAAACTATCCCCAGATGAAGTATCTGTAAAATTAATAGTAACTGGTGCTATATTTTGTGTTACTGGCATTTATTTTCTCCTTTATACTCCCGAACTACCGACTTGATAATTAAAATTTGCAGTTGGTGCTGTTCCAGCTGGTGGACTACCTTGATCAAATATTGCAAATGTAAAATCAGATATTGGTGGATTATCCATATCATACATTTCAACTAAATTATCATGTCCAAGAACAAACTCATATGTTTCTGTTCCGTTTAAATTTTCTGTTAGTGGTGTAATATCAACCACATCATCTTTTCCTGTTAATCTAATTTCTGCAGGTATATTTGATAATTGATATGGTAATGCCATTTCGGGTGCGTCAGTTATAAAATAATTCATGATTTCTTGCTCATTAACAAATGATTCAATTACTGGCATATTCTCTATAACTCTACCTCTCAAATTAGTCGTTTGTGTTTCATCATATAATTGATAATCTATCTCATCATCTCCAAGTGTAAATTTTGTAATTTCATATCTTCCTGATGTATCACCCGATAAAGCTTCTGCTAAAAGTTCTCTACCTCTTTTTGTAAAATGTGCTGTTACGGTTTGTGTTGTTTTATCTATATATCCCACATTATACTCCAAATTCATCAATTGTATAAGTAAAAGCAGAAGTAGGTGATGGATTCATATTTACAGCTGGTGGAGTATAACCAGAAACTAAATTTCCAGTCTCTACTACTACACCAATTGTCCAAGAAGTTCCTGTTGTATTACCAGTAACCTTTAAGGTAGTATTTTTTGTTGAAGAAACTTCTTTTGCCTTTAAACGAACTGCTGATAAACCACTTAAAGTTTTTACTTTACCAACTCCGTCTTTTCCTGTTTGTGTTGCGTTTAATACACCCATTTTTAGCTCTCTCTTATAGATGTTTTAAATAAAAAATATCTCATAATCTCACTATCTGTTGGAGATTTCCAATTTACATTTGGTTCTGTCAATGGTTGATTGTCAATTACTTGACCAAATGGTTTTTCAAAATTTGAACCACTTACAGTCATATCCCATAAACTATAATCTATCTCATCATCTGCTAATGCAAATTTTGTAATTACATGCTCACCATTTTGATTTTCACCAAATACTGCCTTTCTTAAATAATCCCTACCTTTATTTGTAAGTACTGCGTCTACAGCTAAAGTATCTTTTTCTATAAATCCCATAATCTTACTCCGATGGTGTATTATCTACATAATTAACTTTTACAGGTAGAACATATATTGCTCCTGACATTTGACCAGTTATTATAATAGAAGTTTCTCTTGATGTTCCAAATCCACCTGCACCTGCTTTAATTAAAGCCTCTCTACCGACAACCTTTTTACTTGTTCTACCACTTTCTTCATTATAGACTGCACCAACATCAAAATTATCTAGCTGGCCTCCCCCACTTCCACCAGCTATATCAACTACATTTTTATTCAATACCAAAAAACTATAATTTTCTGCTGAAAAACTACCATCTGCTCCATTCGTATTTGGTTGTATCATTGATGTATCGTAATTCCACTCAGGTATTTGAGTAGGATTATATGAACTTTCTAAAGAATTATCAGTTCCGTTCAATGGATTTACATTAGTAATATATGGTAACGCCTTAGTTCCTGCTGGCATAGTAATTAATTTATATTTCATTACTACTTCAGGATCTACACAAGGTTCTAACATTGGTGTAGATTCTAACACTGCACCATAATAATCAGTTCCTTTTGGATGTGCTGTATCCCATAAGGTATAATCTATCTCATCATCACTTAAAGCAAATTTAGTAATATTAAATTTACCATCACTTTTTGCAAGATATTGTTTACCTTTTTTGGTTAATACTGCATTTAATATGTATGAAGTATTATTTATAAATCCCATGATTTACCTTATGTTAATGTAGTATCAAGTGTAATTGTTATATCAAACTCTATGACTGCTCCTGAACTTTGACCAGTTACTATTAAAGAAGTAGTAGTAGAAGCTTGTGTAATACTCTTAGGATAAAATGTTAGATTTCCACCACCTTCTCCTACTGTGCCTGTTCCAAACTCTAATGTATTTGCTGAAACTATTTTACAATCCCTTATGGTTTGAGATATATGTTGAACATTATCTACAAACGGGACCCAATATGAATCTTGTGTTGTAAGTGGTTGACCTACTGCAGATTGAGTAGTAATTACAGGATTTGACTCGTTATCAGGAGCTGCTGCGGCTGGTGCTAAAACACCAATACTTGAATCCAATAAAGTTACTGTATAAGACTCACCTACTAATGCAGACCAATCAACATTACCCATTAAATCTTCGTTATTCACTCTTGATACTTTTATTATTGATGAGCCATTTTGAAATCCACCGAGTTTTGTTGAAACATCAGCATTACCTACAACTAATGTTCTATACCCATCTCCTGCTCCTGGATTTTGATAATATTTTAATGCTGCAAGTTCAGTTGCAGTTCCACCACCATCTTGTAACTTAACCATTGCTCTACATCCTTCACTTCTTGTTACGAGTTTATACTTCATAATCTCTGAAGGATCATTAAAAGGTTCAAGTGCTGGTAAATTATCAATTACTGCACCATAATAATCAGTTCCACTGGTGTGTTTAGTATCCCATAAGGCGTAATCTACTTCATCATCACCTAATGCGAATTTTGTTACCGTAAAATCTCCACCACTTGACAGAATTTCTCGACCTTTCTTTGTCAAAATAGCGTCTAATGTTCGGCTTGAATTATCTAAATATCCCATTGTTTTTTCTCCTATGTAATAATTCGGATTTTATATAATTTATAAGATCGACATAATAAAACTTGTTATTCTTCTCTTATAAATATAATCCTTTTCAATTTTTGTCATTATTTATTCTTAACATCCATCTTAGTAGTTGTTTTATCCGTTGTTGTTAATTTTGTAGGTGATACCAATACCACATCTACAGCTGGTGTATTATCAGCATATAATCCAACTGTATCAGATACCGTTGATGTTTCTGTTTGAACACACCCTACATAAAATAATCTATCAGTTCCTATTGATTCATCCCATCTATTATCTAAATCACTTCTAACAAAACTTGATGAATATGGTTTATGTAATGATGCACTTAAAGAAGATGAATAAAAATACTCTATTTCATCATTAAATTGTGATATTACGTTTCTCTCATATCGTGGCATTACCACTTCTTCAAATATAGATTTAACACTTCCTAATTGTATAGTTGAATTATAATAATCAGCTCCATACCACCCACTTGTATCTAAATCACCAATGTCATATATTGATGGTCTTTCTAAAATATGTTTCAAGACAAATGAACCCGTTCCAGCTGCATTTTGACTTAAAGTATGACTTGGAGCGTTAAACGAACTAAATGTTGCTGAAATTTCTATTGAAGATCCAGTAACTTGTTTTCTATTATTTAATCTATGTGGATCAAATAAGTTAAGTGGCATTGTCTCTAATCCCCATTCTGTTAATAATTCGGATGACGCAGAAATAAATCCTCTTGGTTCTGAACCACTAAGTTGTGTATAATAATTAACTCTAAACGGATCTGTATAAGTTAAAGATACTTCTATTGTTTCGTATGCAGCAGATTGAGATATATAAGAACCTGTCGTCTGTGAATGTGGATTGATACCAAATGGATTAGAGTAATTTATAGCTCTTTCAAAATTCTTATACTCTGAACTTTCAGAAATATATGTCATGGTATCTATAACGGTCTTGTGATGTTGTGTTTCAAATGTAGGTTTTTTACCAACAATTATTTTATCTCTTTCAAGAACCGTAGGTTCAATTAAAATACCAATTGTAGCATTAGCTCTAGCTGGAACTAAATCTGCAACTTGTTTATATAATGAACTATCATAATATTTTAATAATCTTAAATAATCCCAAAAATTATTAGGTCCTGAATATTTTTGCCAATATAGATTTCTTGCCTCTGTTAATCCTGTGTAAGTTTCTTTATATTGGTCTCGTGGATCACCAATGTATTGGTCAAAATCAATATTAGGCATTGAAGTTATAATATCTTCATCAATTGCTGCTGATGGTGAAAAGAATACTCCAAGTCTATTTGAATCTACAGGAGCTTTATCGTAAGCTGGTATCGTTATACTCTCACCAAACTTTAATATCGGATTACCAACTTTATCAATTCTTTCATCTGCTTCAATTCTTACCTTTCTTGATGACCTACCACTTGGACCCAAATTAGGAACTTTCATTTTTGTTTCATCTACTACGGATGAAAAATGTGTCCCACCACTATTTTTAAGTCCACTTGTGTAATTATATGGTGTTGCTGATGCAGTAAATGATGTATCTGCTGTTACATCTTGAAACCATTGATTTGCAGATACACTTAAATCTTTATCATCATCAAATGAATATCGAGTAACTAAATCTATATAAGATGCGGATGGTGTATTACCATCAAATGCTATTGGAGCGGCAACATGATTGTCAAATGATGCAGTATTTAAAGCTGTTGTCCAATTTCTATATTCCATCATAGAACCACTTAATGATTCACCAAAAAATGTATTTTGTTCAGGACCACCGAGTGTTACTGTTTTAGCACTTCCAGAATATGCCAAATTATATGTTTGTTGAACCGCATCACTCGAACCAGTTATATACATAGTTTCGGTTGATTCATAAACAATTTTACTTCGTCCAGCATCATATTGTTTAGTATATAAACTATAAGCTACATCTTGATTTACAGCATCACTTGCTACAAATGCTCCAGATCCAGATAGAGTTCTCGTTAACATTACAGACCAAAATTCTCCATCATAAACAGGAAGATTAGAAGATGAAACTTCTTTATATCCATCACTACCACTTAACATAAATGATACATAACCACGATTATCTGTAGAACCATTATCTTTTAATCTAATTGCCCAATCTGTATCTCGTCTTACCAATACTTGATTTGAACCTGTTGCTGCTTTAAATCTAAATTCTATTGTATCTGGAACTCTATTAGTTGGTGCACTACCAGATATTACAGGACTCCAAGCATTATATTGAACATATGTATTATTAGTAGAACCATAAAAATCGAGAGCCTTTGTAAATTTTCTTGTTAAGAAATGTTCCGCAGTTTGTCCAGGTAGTTTAGGTCCTCCGTATTCTATAACTCGTAAAATACTTGATGGAATACCATAACAACTTATTAATCCTTTAATTGCTCGTGATGTTCCCTTAGTCTTTAAGAAATATGGCATATTATTTACAATACGACTCCAAATTTCTCTTGATATATCTCTGTCTGGAGTTATCGAATATTCTTGTGGTTTTTCTGAACCACTTATTTGCATTCCAAACATATATTGTGGTAATGATATTAAATCTTTACCATCGTGAACCGTCCATCCAAGTGATTTTGCAACTGGTTCTAATAAATTTCTTGCCATTCCCTCTGTTAATTTATCTCGTTTATCATGAACATCAGTCATTGATTTAACAAACACCCACATATCATCAAAATGATGTCCCATCATATCAACAAACTTTAGAAAAACATCATTTTCACTATCATCTTGGACAAACATTGGTAAGTGTCCTCGTAATCTATTT
>CEUZ01514183.1_pt1 | contig 10095 bp, 10 predicted proteins | sample 361511 | NCBI WGS metagenome assembly CEUZ01 (sample SAMEA2622822, study PRJEB7988) | marine metagenome | biome: marine biome (ENVO:00000447); feature: surface water layer (ENVO:00002042); material: "saline water (ENVO:00002010), including plankton (ENVO:xxxxxxxx)" | depth 5 m | reverse complement strand
GCGGCTTCGGCGCTAGAGGATAGAAGAGTGAAAACAGCAAGGGCGGCGACAAGTTTAGATATCATGACGCATTGGTATAATTGGGGAAATAGATCGTCAATACGTCCCTTTCATACCTGTAGTTTCTACCAAGGCATTCGACGCAAGAGCTTAAAATTGCTATTTTTTCCCCATGAACTTATTCCGCTTCACCCTAAATTCTAAAGGAATCTACGAAGAACTAGATAAACAAGTTCCCCGTGATTCTGACCTTCGCTCCTCAAAACCGGATGGCACTTGGCTACCAAAAGTGGGAGAAAAATACCCCGGGGCCATTTCCTTTTTTACCAAGGCCGGTCTTAAAAAATATGCGGATAGCGGATTAAAAGATTGGCATTACTCCGTGGTGGAAGGGAAGGCCTCTATGCTTTTGGCCGAAAGACCAGACTCTCCTCTTTACGAAGACGAGTTTCAAGTCATCTCTCATCCATCCGATTTTAAAATTAAAAAGGAATACTTATTTGAATACGGCGGTCCCCGTCCGGCCTTGCCTAGATCTCTTGATTCAAGGCCAGAGTTTATTCGCCATCACTCGTCGATTGTGGATCAAAATTTTTATGCTTTTTATAATGGCTCCGATGAAACTTTTGCCAAGGGCGCTTCCCTTGGATCAGACTTAGGTCTTGTGGAACTTGGGATTCATCATGAAACCCTTGCCCCTGGAAAGAGGTCCTCTTGGCCTCATGCTCATTTAATTGAAGAGGAATTTGTCTACGTCTTAGAGGGCACTCCCGATATTTGGGTTAATGGAAAGCTTCACCGGGCAAAAGCAAATGATATTATCTTCTTTCCTCCAAATTCGAATTTGGCCCACGCGGTTTATAATAATAGCAAAGAAGATGTGGTGATGATTGTGATTGGGGAGCAAAATCAAAAGGACGATAAAATCTACTACCCGGAACATCCGGCGCGAAATGAAGAATGCAAGGAAGGTGGTTATTTTTGGGCCGATAGACCCGAACCTCCGGCGTTTACTACTCATAAGAATATTTTAGATATCGAGCAAAAAGATGCAGGAGGTCCTGATGAGCCTCTTCATTATTTTTTAAAAGTTCGAGACCTTGGGCGCACCTTAGGGGCCCAGCGTGTGGCCCTTCATCATGCCATTCTTATGCCCGGGCATCGCTCTGGCATTCCTCACTGTGAATCAACGGAAGAGGAATTCATCTATGTCCTAAAGGGCAAGATAGAAGCTTGGATTGATGGGCACCGCTATGAAATGAACCCGGGCGATTCCTGCGCCCTTCCTGCTGGAACCGGAAAGCTCCACACTTTCATAAATGAAACGAACGAAGAAGCTGAATACCTTATGATCGGACAGTGCTGGCGCGATGATAACCAATGCATCTATGGCATTAACCCAGAACTATGGGAAGAAGACAAACCTCTTCATTGGAAAGATTGGCCTAAGCAAGAACAAGGGCCCGAGTCTTCGGTACCTGGTCAGCCTAGCCGGCCGCCGCAAAAATGAAAACTAAACTCTTGCGGAGTTTTTCATGAGTGCAATGGATTAAAATAAGAATGGGTTTTAGAATATATGCATGTTTGGTTCCTGCCTTATTTGCCAAGAAGAAGCCGTCCTAAATTTTCATGAAGACGGCCTGAAGTGTGATACCTGTACTCTCGGAGCATATTACCCTCACCTTAAATTCAATTATTCTGATCAAGAGAGAAAGTCACTTCTGTATAGAGTTATTAGTCCATATAAAAAAAAGAAGAATCGAAAAAAGTTTAAGGGTCTAAAAGAGGAGCTTTGGAAAAGAGAGCCTCTATGCCAACTTTGTCATAGGTGGATTAGACGATTGGACGACGCCTCGCTCGATCATATTCTTCCACTAGGTGCTGGAGGTGAAGACGAAAAATCCAATATTCAACTGACCCATAAGCTCTGCAATGAAATTAAAGGCTGTAAACCTATCAAGAGACTTCCTAAAAAGCTTATTCCTAAATTTAAAGACTTGTAAGAAATTAATTAGTTTTTTTTAAATCCAATTTTCGTTCGACGAGGTGGAAGTAGTGGAGCCACCGCTTCTAAGTCATCTAGCCTTTCAAAAACAACTTTAAACATCTGATTAGTACCCTCTTCAAGTTTTTCTAGCTTCTGACTAAGAGATTCATCTTGCTTTAGTACTTTCCTCATTTCAATAAAGGTTTTGATTATTGCGATATTGCAACGGATTGCGATGGGACTATTTATAACACCCGACAATGCAGCTATTCCATATTCAGTGAATACAAAAGGAAGTTTCTGCTTTCCTCCACGTCCTTTTTTTGAAGTGCCAAATTGGCACTTCAAAGAGTCAAATTCAATTTTGCTTAACTGAAACATAAACTCTTTAGGAAATCTCTCTAAATTACGTTTAACTTGTCTATTGAGGTATTTAGTCTCTACACCATAAAGGTCAGCCAGATCACTATCGAGCATTACCTTCGTATCCCTAATAATATAAATCTTTTTTTCAATTATTTTAGGTGTAATCATAATCTCTCCAATTACTTTTTTAAGTCTTTAAATCTAAATTGGAAAAATTAAATTCTTAATGGAGACTGAATATTTCACTTTGAACAGGTCCGCTCCGGACCTTTTTTAACACGAAGCGACTCCGCTACGAAGGGATTACCCTTGAAACCTCATCCGCGCTAATTTCAAAATCGTAAAGGGCAAGGTCTTCTTTCATATGCACTTCGGACTTGGTTCCGCAAAGAGGGACCACGCCGGTCTCGCTTAGGCAGCGGTAGAGAATAACTGCGGGGGTGGTGCCGTATTTTTTGGCAAGGTCCATAACTGTTTGGCCTTCTAAAATATGTGGGTTGGCGCTTAAGGTCCAAAAGGATTGATAGGTTATGCCCTTATCTTTGCAAAAGGCCCTTAGCTCAACATCGTAGCCGCTATCGGCGTAGAAGCGGTTTTGTAAAACGGCCGGTTTTAATTCTGTCTTTTCATAAAGGGCCTTGAAATATTCATCGTCATAGCAATTAGAAATTCCAAGCTGCCTGACTTTGCCATCTCTGACAAAACTCTCCATGACTTTCCATCCCTCTAAAGTCTCCTCAAAAGAATTCATCAGTGAATGCATAACGAGGGAATCTAAGTAGTCTGTTTTTAAATTCACAAGGGAAGTTTCTAGGGATTTTTTAATTTGCGCTTCAAGGGGGGCACTTGGATCGTAGGGAATAGTCTCTGGATCCTGACCAGCGATGGAAGTGAACTTGGTTTGAAGGAATAAATCCTCGCGCTTAATTCCAGAGTTCGCAATGCCCTCACCTACACCAGGTTCATTATAATGTTTAGGCTGGCAAGCAGTGTCCACACCTTTAAACCCAGTCTTAAGGGCCAGTTCGACCAGTTCAGCAGTGCGCTCTTTTTTCCATGCAGTTCCGTATATAAGTTTCATGCCCTAATCATACTAGGTACTAGGTACCTGGTCACTTGCAAATATGCACTAAAGGTTTTCTCTAAAAAAATCGATAAGTTAAGGTGAGACAAATATCCTATTTCCTTATTTTTTTCCTTCTAGCCCAAGTGAGTTTTGCCAAGGGTTTTGAATCTTTTCGTTATGATAAAGACGTGATCACTGAGCGAAAGAATCTTGTGGATGCCTATGCTCGTTTTAATAAACCTTATAAACCCTATAATGGGGATCAAAGTAATTTAAAACCTGAAGTGGCCAAGCAGATAGAAAAACTTTTTAGTCTTACTGATATGGCCGTGATTGAAAAGGTTCTACTTCTTGAGTTCATTGGAAAAATTGATAAAGGGGATCTTCCCCGCTCTGCTCCCTACCGGGATTATTATTTAGAAATTATTTTTGAAATGAAGAATATGAAGCTCGAAGATAAAAGATTAATTAAAATGCGCGAGGATTTGATAAAAGGAATTAATTATCACCGAGAAGTTTTAGATGCCTGGCTTGAAGCGGCGAGAAGAGATCGAGTCGACAAAGTTAAAAACGCAACTGGTCGCTGGGTACACCATGGTACGGCCGCAGGAGATAAGATTTTTTATTCCCTCTTTCACACTTATATAAAAAAAGAATTTAAAGAAGAGTACCCCGAAAATATTGAGGCCTTAAGCCGTCATCTTTGTGTTCTTGTTTTCTAAATTTTCGCAGTTTTAAGGTATAATAGACCCATGATAAAATTTCTCCTCCCCCTTACTTCTTTTTACGCAGAAGGTTAAATAATCTATGTATGTCATCCTAATCGTCAGCGGAATTTTTACTCTCTTTGGTCTAGGCTTTAGTGGGCTCTATCTTTATTTTAAAAACAAAGGAAAGACGCTTAAGGGGACGGTTTTTGGAATTGAAAGATATATCTCTAGAACTAATGGGAAGGCCAAAGCGACTATGTATCGCCCCTTAATTAAGTATCATTTTAAAGGGAAGGAATACCTTTTTACAGCAAGCTACGGTTCAAACGATATTCACCAACGAATCGGCGACAAAGTAAAGGTGCTCTCCCTTGATGACGGTCCCGAATACGTAAGACTAAAAACAAAGATTCAGTGGGTCTTTCCTCTAGCCTTTTTATCCTTTGGAATTGCAGGTTCTGTGGGCTTTTTTTATGTTAGCCCCTCTACCCTAGTGCTTGGAATCTATATAGCTCTTTTGCTGCTCGTTCCAATGATCCTTTATCAATATATTAAGTCTAAAGGACTTCTCGAGCAGTTCACAAAATCTCTTCTAAAGGCGAAGCTAGAAGACGAGGAATCTTTAAAGGCCCGCGAAATTATTTATAGTAAAAATGAACTGGATAAAATGCTCGTTTCCTTTAGAAAAGGCGCATTTGTTGCCACCTTGTTTTTTTGTCTGTGCAGCTCAACGGGGTTTTATTTTTCCTGGGAAAAAACAAAAGATTCTTCTAAAGAATACTTCTATTCGGTTTTTAAAAACTTTGATCTGATTCATGAGTTTAAACTGTACTCGAATGATAAGAGTTTTCTTCTTTCGTTATTCCTTATGTTTTTCACTGTTCTTCTCATATACAGCCTTATTTTTCAGGGTCTTCGAAGAAAGTAAAAGCGATCAGTTTGAATTCTAGATAATTTTATTTCCGTATTGAATTACCTTCTTTATTTTTCCCAGCTTGATCAAGTTCAGCTGGTATATGTTTTCCAGCCTCTCGATTACTATCCATAAGTGCCTTAGAAGCCGTGGATTTGAGTTCACCACTTTTAGGACTAGCATCTACTTCACAGCGGTAATTGATTTTTTTATCTACATGCTCTTTAGATAACCCTTCATAGCTTCCCGTGTTTAAAAAGGTATGAAGTGAGTCAATCCAAGCCGTATTAATTTCAGTGCCAATCTTCTTAAAAAGAATCTTTTTAAGGACTCCATCTTTATCAAATCTTAGAATGGCGTGCTCATCTGTCCACTGAGTTTTTCCAAGTTCAATACTAAATGGAGTTTTAGTTCCATTGCTTTTATAGCCTCTTGAAAAAGGAGTGTTTACGGTAATGGCGTCGGCCTTAACATCAAAAAAGGTCTTATCGTTAATAAAGATTCTTAAGTATTCTCCGTCACTTCTTTGTAAAGTTTCTATTTTTTTTATGGAGCAATCACTATCTTGCGAAAGCTCTGGTAGATATTTTTTAAATTCTGCTGCCGTTATTTTGGGGTGTACAGCATTTGAAAGTTCAGGCCATACAGAGACTAATCCTTCTTTTTTCTTAGATAAATCGTCCCAAAAAGCCTGATCCTTTTGAGCATGTTTCCTTTGAGCCTTATGGCTAGTAACTAATAGTTTTTTTAGGGATTCGTATTTAACCCCAGGAAATTTTCTTTCTATATATTCTTTTCTATCTTTATCTGTCGCTTTTTTTCCATTAATTTCAAGAAAGGCACTTTCGTATTCACTAAGAACTTCATTAAAGAATTTAACTATCGGCTTAGTCGTATTAGATGATTCGAAAAATGGATCTCGCTTACCTGCTTCTACTGAATAGCTTGCAAAAACTTCATCTACCGCCGCCACTCTTTCTGCAAAAGAATCATACTTTTTCTTCGGTTCAACTCCAATATTGGCAGGATAGCGATCTAGATTATTGAGCAAGAAATCCACATGAGCCTGGGCCGCTTCAATATTAGCCTGATGATTCTTTTGGCCTTTTTGCTCAGGGGCTTTGGCCATTATAGAAGATGTTACTAATAAAGTTATAATTAACAACAACTTAGATCTTTTTGTGTGTTCTCTCATTCCAGCTTATCGGAAATTCACAAAAATACTTTAGCGAATTCATCGGCTAAATAAACCTATTCTGGCCGGACCTATTCCGATTTGACCCAAAAAAAGGGAGCTAAAAAGCTCCCTTCCTTAAAAAAATATAATTTGATTTTTACCTATTATAATTTTCTTACTTGAACGGCACATGGTCCTTTTTGACCTTCACCAACTTCATACTCAACTTTGTCATTTTCGTTGAGGTAGCTGGTACCTTCAAGCCCAGTTGCATGAACAAAAAGATCGTCCCCTCCACCTTCTGGAGTGATAAAACCAAAACCTTTTGCTTCATTGAAAAATTTAACTGTACCTGTACTCATAATAAATCCTAAAAAAAATGCTCCCCGTTGTGGGTCGCTTATGAACTCAAAGTAACACCTTGCGCCCCTTAATACAAACGGTGTTCCTTGCCTCTTTACTCTCTTTCTCCAAGTAAGTCCCCGTAATTGGGTATTTGCTCCAGTGAAAAATCTTCAATTTAATTTTAAAAAGTCCCATTTTGTTAGAAGGTATTTACGCGAAATGAGGAATTATGAATAAGCTTTTTACCATTGTAGTCTTGGTCCTAGGATTAAGCGCCAGCGCCCATGCGGATGTGGTTCCATCGAAGATGAAGCTCGTTGTGGCCAAGGAAGAGTCCGTTTCTTCTGATCTTCTTTTAATTCTTAGAAAGGCTAAGCTTGATTCAAATAAAATTCAATTCTCAAGAAGTAACTCTCCACTAAATCAAGTTGAGATCCAATGCCAAGATAATCAGGTCAAGCTCACGGTCATGGCAAACGATGAGGAATGGTCTTCGGTCTTCTATTATGGGCTTCAAAAGCTAGGCTTTTATTTTCCTCATCCACGGATTCAGATCTCTCCCCACGAAGTCGACCTATTAAAGAGCTGCCAAAAGACTTTTAAGTTTGAGCCTGCCTTTAAATTTCGTGGATTTCATTTACATACTCTCCACCCCAACGAGTGGGTTCATGGTTTTTTAATGGGCAAGACTGAAATTGCTATGGACTTTGTGCGCTGGATGGCCCGGAACTATCAAAATATTTTTGATCTTAATTTGGTTCGCCAAAAGAAAAAGAGAATCTATCGAAATTTAAAAGCGCCATTTAAGTTGGCCAAAGAGCTAGGCATCTATCCGGGGATTTCTCTTGGAGCGGCTCTTCACCAACAAAATTCTTTTAAGCTTTTAAATCTTCTTCGGGCAGTAACGGGTGTTGGTTCCCAGAAGGCCCTAAAGAAAAAACTTAAGAAAGTGGCCAATGGAATCGACTTTTCTTTTTTGACTATGGAAGCAGGAACATCGGAATTTACTCCTGTTGCATATAAGCGCGCCATTGGTTGGATGGAGGGAGCAGCTTCCGTCTTAAATCCCATGGAGCGTCAGCTTTTTATAAAAGTGCATGTCTCTTCAAATCAAACTCATCCGGAATACGGAAACTTTAATTTCTTACCTCAGTACACCAATAGCACTGTTGGGATTTTCCCTCACACGGTAATGTTTTACGGTCTCTACGATGAGCATGTACCCATGTATGGAAATGAAAACTTTTTTGAGATTAGAGACTTTACTCTTAGGGAAAAAAGTAAGCGTCCCACCTGGTATTACCCGGAAACAAGCTATTTTATTTTTATGGATGTGGATGTTCCCCTACTTTTGACGGACTACCTCACCTCCAGAGCAGAAGATATGAAAAATCTTTCTTTGGAAAATCTCGAGGGGCATATTAATTTCACCACTGGTCACGAGCTAGGCTACTGGCTAATGGACTGGACCGTGGCGCTTATGTCCAATAAGGAGTACGCTTTTGATCCTATGATTGGGCTTAAACTTCTTGGGGAAGACCAGGAATCGTGGAAGGCCATCGTCGACTTTCAAACAAAACATATTAAAAAGAATGGGATCATCTCCATGATCACCGCGGCGAATTTTCAAGATGAGATTTCTAAAAAACATAGAATTCACGACAGGAATCTTTTAAAAGAGCTGGCCAAGAATCCAGAGCTTAATGAAGAAGAAATTTTAAAATTATCAAATGCCATTGATGAGCTACCAAGCACGGCTAAAATTAAAAATAAAGAACTAAGGGATTTAATGGATGTGACTTTCCTTAGGATTCATCACGCTCGCCAGTTAAGAATGGCCCTTCGTTATCAAAAGAAGTCCCCGCGAAGAGCTGAGCATATCCAAAAAGCCCGAGAGTACAGGGCCAAAGCTAAACCTTTAATGGACACTCATGTTAATGAATTTGAGCGTTACCCTAAGGCCAAGGTTTTCTCAAAACATAAAAACCCAACCAGCTATCAGCTTGGCTATGGGGAGTACGCAAAAGACTTAAGACTTTGGAAACGAGAAGAAGAGCAGGTTCGCCGCAATAAGTGGAACCCCTTCTTTATGAATATCTATTCTATTTGGAATATTATTTTCTAATTTCCTAGAAACAAGGCACCTAATTTATCAAATAAACAGCCACTTACCCCTTTTTTAGGCCTAAGACAGGTATCCATTTAATATAAGTAAATAAGCAACATCTGACGATAAGGTTCTATGACAAAACTACTCGGAATTATCAGTCTTCTTTTTTCTTTTTCCCTTATGGCAATGGAGTCAAGGCAGGACTTTAGTAATTATACCTGTACTATCGACAATAGCGGGGAGCTTACTCAATTTAAATGTTTAAACCGGACTAAGGGTGATGACTCAGCCTGGTTTTTACAAGAAGGTGATCAGGCCTTTGTAAAAGAAGTGGAACCAATTATTGCTGATGATATTGAAACAGAGCTTAGAGAAAGAGGTGTTAGTTTTTTAGATCCTCTTAGCTTTACCGCCCTATCCTTTTTCGATGTGGTCGATTCACTTAACCGCCAGACTCTCGGAGAATCAAACGCATGCTTTCAAAGGATTGCCTATACCAGTAAACAGTTTTCTGCCCTTCCAGATAATCATTCAACAATTAAAAGACTTAAGAAGTTAGCCGAAGCCTTAAAAGAGGCCGGAATTTGTAAGGCGGCTATTAAATCCGATAACACAAGCCATGGCATTGATGTTAAAAATCATGACGATCTTCTCGAGCATTTTTTATGTATTTCTAATTCTGAATCAACATTTGGTCGTGATAATATTGGAATTGGTGGTCGTGGCCCTTGGGGAATCCACCCCATGCATAATCAGCCTAAAGGCACTAGGGCCTACACAGGTGGCAAGACCGTTACTCTAAAAAAGAATCAACTCTGTTACCCAAGTAAGGCGGTTGTTCGTGACTCAAAAGGTAGAGAGATAAAAGAATCTAAACGTTATGAGAATTATGAAGTCCAAGTTGCCAATGCCACCTGCGCTCTAAAACTCTATAAGCAAAGTGCTTATGCCCCATGGGGAAAAGGTCATAAATGGGGAAGCAATCGTCATTGCTCCCGTAGTGATAAGAACCGTTTTAAGTTCAAAAAATTTCTAAAAGAGAAGGCCTGTTGTTCTAAAGCTTGTGTCGCAAAGGTCAAAGACTTAATTTAAGAAATAGTATCCCCCTCTATGGGAGGATACTACCTCGTATTTTCCAGGAGCTGATTTTCTAATAAGCTTCGGTCCTGCAAAAATCAGTTTAAAAATTCTATTTAAGATGTTTGAGTCATAGTTCATTTGTTCCTCCAAAGTTTTGTCTGAAACCTTTGTACCAGACCTTGAACTTTTCTCAATAGAATGTTAAAAAGTATTAAAAAACGGTACTTTTATATGAAAAATGCTTCAAATTACCCACTTTTAATGGCCGAACTTAAAAAGATCTTAAAGCGAAATAAGATCAAATACTCAGACTTGGCCCTAGAACTTGATATGAGCGAGTC
>CEUZ01010269.1_pt1 | contig 10095 bp, 7 predicted proteins | sample 361511 | NCBI WGS metagenome assembly CEUZ01 (sample SAMEA2622822, study PRJEB7988) | marine metagenome | biome: marine biome (ENVO:00000447); feature: surface water layer (ENVO:00002042); material: "saline water (ENVO:00002010), including plankton (ENVO:xxxxxxxx)" | depth 5 m | reverse complement strand
ACTGAAAAAAATAATACTTTTACAGGAGAATTTTGGTCAGGATCTGCCTCTTTAAAATTAGGTTTAATTGATGGAATAGGCAATGCAGATCAAATTTTAAAAGAAAAATATGGTGAAGATATCGTAATCAAAAAACTAGAAAAGCCAAAAAGTTTTATAGCTAAAAAATTATCATCTTCACTTGATAGCCAGGTTGATAGTATTGCAAATATTTTAGAGGAAAGAGCTCAATGGCAAAAATTTGGTTTATAAATGCCTAAGAAAAAAAATTCAAAAAAGAAAAAAGGTAAACCGACTCCAGTAAATTTTCAAGAAACGATATTAAATTTACAAAAATTTTGGGGAAACTACGGGTGTGTAGTATTACAGCCGTACGATCTAGAAGTTGGTGCTGGAACTTTTCATCCAGCAACAACTTTACGTTCATTGGGAGCAAAGCCATGGAAAGCGGCATACGTTCAACCGTCAAGACGTCCAACTGATGGAAGATATGGAAAAAATCCTAATCGTTTACAGCACTATTATCAATTTCAAGTTATAATTAAACCTTCACCAGATGAAATAAAAAAAGTTTTTTTAAGAAGTTTATCTACAATAGGAATAAATCATAAAGAGCATGATATAAGATTTGTCGAAGACGACTGGGAAAGCCCTACACTTGGAGCAGCGGGAAGAGGTTGGGAGGTTTGGTGTGATGGTATGGAAATTACTCAATTTACTTATTTTCAACAAATGGCAGGGATCGAATGCAAACCCATTTCTGTTGAACTTACGTATGGACTAGAAAGAATATGTATGTTCACTCAGGGTAAAAATAATGTATTTGAACTTATTTGGAACAATGAAGGTGTAAAATATAAAGATGTATTCCACCAAGCCGAAAAAGAATATTCAGCTTACAATTTTGAATTTGCTAATACTGAATATTTGCAAAAAAATTTTGAAATAGCTGAATCAGAATGTAAATCATTATTGGAAAAAAAACTTCCGCTACCTGCGTATGACCAATGTTTAAAAGCTAGTCATATTTTTAATTTATTAGATGCGAGAGGAGTTGTAGGGGTTGCTCAAAGAACTGAATATATTTCTAGAATCAGAGATTTGGCTAAAGGATCAGGTCAAAGTTGGCTAGAAAGTCAAAAATAAAAATGGCTGAACTTTTTATAGAATTATTTAGTGAAGAAATTCCAGCTAAACTTCAAATAGACGCAAGAGAAAAAATTCAAAAAAGTATTAACGAAAGTTTACAAAAAAAAGAAATTTCATTTAAAAAAAGCAAATCCTTTTCTACACCTACAAGGTTGGCAATTTTTCTTGATGGAATTCCTGAAAAAATAGAACAAAAGAAAAAAACAATTAAAGGACCTAAAGTTGAAGCTCCGCAAGCAGCTTTAGATGGTTTTATAAAGTCAAATAATCTAATTAAATCAAACGTATATAAAAAAAAAATTGAAAAGGGTGAGTTTTATTTTGCTGAAACAAAACCAAAAACAATTGATGTTTTAAAAGAATTACAATCAATTATTCCAAATGCGCTTCAGAATTATTCCTGGAAGAAATCTATGAAATGGTCTAGTCACGATTTAACTTGGGGCAGACCATTAAAATCAATCATTGCATTGTTTAATAGTAGAGTAATTAATTTCAACTTTTTTCATTTAAAAAGTGACAATCTAATTCTTATTGAAGGTTTGAATGATACTAAGTTAAAAAAAATAAGTGGTTTTAAGACATATCTTAACTATCTTAAATCCAACAATATTGTGTTAGATCAAGAAAAAAGAAAAAAAATTATTGTTAAAAAAATGAATAATATTTGCAATACTAAAAAACTTAAAAATAGTTTCGATGAAAAATTAATAGAAGAAGTTGTTAATTTAGTTGAGAATCCAAATGTTATTTTATGTAAATTTGATGAAGTTTATTTGAAAATACCGAAAGAAATTTTAATTGTTACAATGAAGCAGCATCAAAAATATTTTCCAATTTTTGATACAGGTGAAAATCTAACCAATTTATTTTTATTAGTTGCTAATTTACCCGATAAAAAGGGTTTTATTAAAACAGGAAATCAAAGAGTTATCGAAGCTAGATTATCAGATGCAAAGTTTTTTTGGGAAAAAAATAAAAATCAAAGTTTAGTCAAACAAGTTGGAAAATTAAAAAATTTATTATTTTTTGATCGCCTAGGAACATTCTATGACAAAACACAAAGATTGAGAAAGCTTGCGAGTATAATTTCTGACCAATTAAATTTGAGTAAAGAAAAATTAGAAATAACATCTTCAATCTGTAAGGCAGATTTAGTCTCAGACTTGGTCGGCGAATACCCTGAACTCCAAGGCGTAATGGGAAAATATTTTGCAAAAGCTCAAGGATTTGAAGATGATATTTCTAATGCAATAAGTGACCACTATTTGCCTGTGGGTTACAACAGCAGTGTTCCCAAAAAATTAACAGGTTCCGCTGTCGCCATAATTGATAAAATTGATTTGTTGGTTGGTTTTTTTGGAATTGATGAAAAACCTACAAGCTCTAAAGACCCTTTAGCGTTAAGAAGAAACGCCATAGGTTTGCTAAGAATAATTATTGAAAATAAAATTAATATACAATTAAAAGATTTAATTAATTATTCAGTTGTTACATACGAACAACAAAATGTAAAATTTACAAATAATTCTACTGTTAAAGATATTTTGATTTTTTTAAAAGAACGATTTAAAAACTTGTTAAAAGATAAAAAAATAAGAAATGATATTATCGAAGCGGTTGATGTCACGCATTCCTCTGACAATTTCCTTTCATTGTACAAAAAGTGTTCAACAATTAATAAAAATATCTACAAAGATGTTTGCAAAAATATTATTAGCACTTATAAGAGGGCATCAAATATTCTTGATCAAGAAATGAAAAGTAAAACGATTGATATTACTGGTCAACCAGAATCCTTTTTGTTTAAAAAAGATGAAGAAAAAAATTTATATGACAAAATAAATGAAATAAGACAGTATTTTTCTAGCTCAAAAAAGCTTGAAAGCTATGATGAAACTTTAAAAATACTAGCAGAAGCTAAACCCACAACAGATAATTTTTTTGATAATGTAATTGTAAATGATGAAAATTCAGATATAAAAAAAAACCGTTTAGAATTGTTACAAATGTTTTGTAAGACTTATAATAATTTTATAGATTTTTCGAAAGTAGAAGGTGCTTAATTGAGTAAATTAATCTTTAGATTTAATAATCAGGGAGTTAAAATTGGTGCAAATTCCAAAGAAATTCTAGGTGGCAAAGGGACAAATTTAGCCCAAATGGCAAAACTAGGTTTACCTGTTCCTCCTGGATTTACAATATCAACAAAAGTTTGTGAATATTTTTATAAAAATAATAAAAAAATTCCAAGAAAAGTTGTTCAAGATGCAAAAAAAGAAATTTCTTTAATTGAGAAAATTTCTAAAAAAAAATTTGGAGATTTATCAAATCCATTATTAGTGTCAGTACGTTCTGGTTCTAGAGTTTCTATGCCAGGAATGATGGATACAATTTTAAATTTAGGCTTAAATGATAAAACTGTAATCGGACTAAAAACCCAAACTTCAAACGGAAGGTTTGCTAAAGACAGCTATAGAAGATTAATACAAATGTATGGAAATGTTGTTCTTGGAGTTGAATCTCACTTTTTTGAAGAGTTAATAGAAAATTATAAATTAACCAAAGGAGTGCTTCAAGATACTGAGCTGGAAGAGGAAGATTGGGATGGTTTAATACAGAATTTTAAAGATGTTATTAAAGAAAAAACAAACAAGAACTTTCCCCAAGATGTTAATGAACAGTTGTGGGGAGCTATAAGTGCTGTTTTTTTATCATGGAATAGCAAAAGGGCAAAAATTTATAGAAAAATAAATTATATACCAGATCATTGGGGCACAGCTGTTAATGTGCAAGCCATGGTATTTGGAAATATGGGAAATGATTGCGCAACAGGTGTTGCTTTTACAAGAAATCCATCAACAGGAAAAAAAGAAATCTTTGGAGAATATTTAATTAATGCACAGGGAGAGGATGTAGTTGCAGGAACTAGAACCCCTGAAAATTTAATTAAAATGAATAAATCTATGTCAAAAATTTTTCAACAACTGAAAAAAATTTTTAAGAAATTAGAAAATAAATATAAAGATATGCAAGATATTGAATTTACTGTTGAAAACAATAAGCTTTGGATGTTGCAAACTAGATCAGGAAAAAGAACTGCAAAAGCAGCCATTAAAATTGCAGTTGATATGGTTAGCGAAAATTTAATATCTAACAAAGAAGCAATTTTACGAATAGATCCAAATACACTAGATACTTTATTACATCCAACATTAGACGAAAAAGCGGAAAAGAAAATAATTGCTACTGGTCTTCCAGCGTCCCCTGGAGCCGCAAGTGGGAAAGTAACTTTTTCCGCTGAAGAAGCTGAAAGACTAAAGGAGCAAATGCAAGATACTATTTTGGTAAGGATAGAAACTTCCCCGGAAGATATTAATGGAATGCATGCAGCCAAAGGCATCCTTACTGCGAGAGGTGGAATGACTAGTCATGCAGCTGTCGTAGCAAGAGGAATGGGAAAACCATGTGTTTCTGGATCAAGCAAAATTAAAATCGACTATGAAAATAAAAAATTTAAATCAGGGAATTATGAAATTAAAGAAGGTGAAGTTATTACTATAGACGGAGGTAGCGGAAAAGTTATGCTTGGTAAAGTTCCAACAGTTAAACCTGATATATCTGGAGATTTTTCTAAAATAATGAGCTGGGCAGATAAATTCAGAAAACTAAAAGTAAGAACAAATTCGGAAACTCCTGCTGATACAAAAATTGCAAGGGAATTTGGTGCGGAAGGCATTGGTTTATGCAGAACAGAACATATGTTTTTTGACGAAAAAAGAATTATTTCTGTTAGGCAGATGATATTATCTAAGACAGCAGACGATAGAAGAGAAGCAATATCAAAGTTGCTTCCATATCAAAAAAAAGATTTTGTTGAAATTTTCAAAATAATGAATGGCTTGCCTGTAACAGTTAGACTTTTAGATCCACCTTTGCATGAATTTTTACCAAAAACAGAAAAAGACATAAACGATATAACTAAAGAATTGAGCATGTCTCACAATGATATTAAATCTAGAATAGCAGAACTTCATGAGCATAACCCTATGTTAGGTCATAGAGGGTGCAGATTAGGAATTTCATTTCCAGAAATCTACGAAATGCAATGCCAAGCTATTTTTGAAGCTTTAGCAGAATGTAAAAATAAAAAAATAAAATTAGTAATACCAGAAATTATGATCCCACTAGTTTCTACAGCTGCAGAAATTCAAATATTAAGAAATTTAGTTGATAGAACAGCAAAAAGAATTCAAAAAAAACATTCTATAAAAATCAAATATTATGTAGGAACTATGATCGAATTGCCTCGCGCAGCCATCAGAGCAAAAGACATAGCTAAGTTTGCAGATTTTTTTAGTTTTGGAACTAACGATTTAACGCAAACTACTTTCGGCATTAGCAGAGATGATTCAGGAAAATTCCTTAATGATTATGTCGAGAATAAAATTTTTAATAAAGATCCCTTTGTAAGTATAGATGAAAGAGGAGTAGGCGAGCTAATTAAAATTGCAACTGAGAGAGGACGTTTAGAAAAAAAGACACTTAAATTAGGTATTTGTGGAGAGCACGGTGGAGATCCAGCCAGTATTGAGTTTTGTGAAAAATCTAAATTAAATTATGTTTCTTGTTCTCCATACAGAGTTCCAGTAGCTCGTTTATCTGCTGCTCAAGCTTACTTAAAGAAAAATAAATAATTTCATGTCTGATGACGACATAACAGGCATGGCTTAGGCAGACAGAATATCTTTTGAAGAAATAAAAAAAAGACAGGCTCAAATGAAAAAGAAGTTATTAAAATTATGAGAACAAACCTTAAAAAAAAGTTATCTTCTATGGAGAACAAGAGTTAGAGGAAGGATAACAAAACACAGAAAATTATTTAAATCTAAAATTCTAAATTAAAATTAATACTTGGAGCGCTATGAGTAATTTGTCCCACAGATATTCTTTTGACTCCTGAAGAAGCAATCCTTCTTACGTTTTTTAAAGAAACCCCTCCAGAAGCTTCAGTCTCATATTTATTTTTTATTAGTTTAATTCCTTTTTTAAGATTTTTTTCACTCATATTATCAAATAATACTCTGTTAAATTTTAAACCTAAGATCTTTTTAAGTTGATTTAAATTATCCACTTCAACCGTAATTTTTTTTCCTTTTCTATTTCTTACAGCCCTTTTAACTAATTCTTTAATATTTCCGTCAACAGCTATATGATTATCTTTTATTAAAATTTCGTCACTTAAGTTAAACCTATGATTAATTCCCCCTCCTAGCTTTACTCCATATTTTTGTACTGATCTTAAATTTGGAGCTGTTTTTCTTGTACAACAAATTTTACATTTTTTACCTTTAATTTTATTTACAAACTTTCTTGTTGAGGTAGCTACTCCTGAAATAAGACTTAAAAAATTAAGAGCTACTCTTTCACTTTTTAAAATTCCTTTAGCTTTTCCGTATACTGTAGCAACAATTTTACCCTTTTTAATTTTTTTCCCATCTCCAGTTTTTGTTTTAAAAATAATTTTTTTATCTGAATATTTAAAGGCCTCTTTAGCAAAATTTAATCCACCGATTGTGCAATTTTCATTAGAAATAATTTTTGCTTTTATTTTCTTATTTTTTTTTATGAGTTGAGTTGTGATATCTCCAGAAGGTCTTAAATCTTCTGACATTGCATGTTTTACAATTTTTTTTATTATCACGTTTTAATGACTTCGACCTATTGCAACCATACGTTCCACAGCTCTCTGTGCCTTTCTTATAATAACATCAGGAATAAGGATTTCGTTGGTTTCTTTTTCTAGACATTCTAATATTTTTGGCAAACTAATTGTTTTCATATAAGGACATAAGTTGCATGGTCTAATAAACTGAACATTTGGATTATCTACTTGAACATTATCACTCATAGAACATTCAGTTACTAGCATGACTTTTTTAGGTTGATTATTTCTAACATAATTACTCATTCCCGAAGTAGATCCAGTAAAATCCGATGCCGCAATAACTTCTGGCGGACACTCTGGATGAGTAAGAACTTTAATTCCAGGATTTTGTTTTTTTATGTCTATAATTTCTTGTGCACTAAATTTTTCATGTACAATACAAGTTCCTACCCAGGATATAATTTGAACTTTCGTTTTTGTTTGTACATATTTTGCCATGTACTGATCTGGCAAAAATATAACTTTATCTGTTCCTAGAGACTCAACTACTTTTACTGCATTAGCTGACGTGCAACAGATGTCGGATTCAGCTTTAACTTCCGCGGAAGTATTTACATATGTTACAACAGGTACACCAGGATATTTTTCCTTGAGCATTCTTACGTCTTTCCCCGTAATTGATGAAGCTAAAGAACATCCAGCTCCCATATCTGGCAATAAAACTTTTTTATTTGGATTCATAAGTTTGGCAGTTTCAGCCATAAAATGAACGCCACATAAAATAATAATATCAGCATCAGTCTTTTCAGCTTCAACTGCAAGCGCTAAAGAGTCTGCCGCAATGTCAGCCACGGCATGAAAAATTTCTGGCGTTTGATAGTTGTGAGCTAATACAACAGCATTTTTTTGTTTTTTGAGCATATTAATTTTATGAATTAAAGGAGCATGAAATGCCCACTCAATTTCAGGTATAACTTTAGAAACTTTTTTATAAATTGGATCAGTTTCTTGTTTCATTTGTTTGTTTATATCCATAAATAAAATCTACCAACTTGAAGATAATTTGTCATTCATTTATTCTGACGCACAAGCGGCTATGCTGGAATTGGTAGACAGGCTTGGTTGAGGGCCAAGTGGGGTTTCCCAGTGAGAGTTCGAGTCTCTCTAGCCGCACCAAAAAAAGATAGAAATTAACAAATAATTATTATAAAGAGATCAGATAATTAGATCCTTTTTTTTTGGTTAACACTTGATAAAAAAATGAATACAGAAAATGTTTGGGATAAAGGAAGATGGAGCTTAAGCAAAGAAATCAAATTTGATTTCATGACAAAGTATATTTATGAATATATTTCTAAATATGTTTCTTTTAAAAACAAAACCGCACTTGAACTAGGTTCAGGATTAGGACGTTTGAGTTATTTAGCCTCAAATGACCATGCAGAAAAAGTAACTTTAATTGATTCTTCTAGCAAAGCATTAGAATTGTCACAAAAACTCTTTTCCAATGTTCCTACGGAAAAATATGAAATAATAAATGCAGAAATTATAAATTTACCATCCAAACATAAAGCTGATATCGTATTTTCATCTGGGGTAATTGAGCATTTTAAAGAAAATGAAAGATTTGAAATTATAAAAAAACACATAGAGTTAGCAAAAGAAGATTGTGTTATTGTGCATCCCACAGATAATCTTTATCAAAGAATTTTTAATAAATTTCCATTGTCAGTAAAATTATACGGCTATCAAAAATCATTTTCAGATAGTGAAATTAATAAATATATTGAATCTTTTCTAGAAGTTAAAAATTATACACATGCTAAATTTCATACTTTTTACACTGTGCCTTTGCTTCACAATAATGAAAAAATAAATCGTTTTTTTGATGAAAAAAAATTTTTAAAATTAAATCCTAGCTTAACGATAACTCATATTAAAAAAATTTAATTTTTTCTAATCATTAAATCCAATCAGGTTTTAATATTTTTATTTTAGCATTACCACTGATAAGTTCAGTATTTTTAAATTCATTTAAATCAGGATCAACAACTTTAACCAAAGCAAAAGAAAAAGGCTTGGCAATCATGATTTTTCCAATTTCAGCATTATTGTATTTAATGCTATCGTTTTCAGAAATTTCTCCCGTAATTATTTGGACAGGTAAAATTCTTCTTCTTAATTTATTTCTTAGTTTAATTCTAGATGTGTTTTCTTGACCTACATAACATCCTTTTTTAAAATCAATACCGTTTAACTCGTCTAAATTATTTTCGATACCAAAAATTTTATCTTTTAACTTATCCAATTTCGTTTGCGGGATACCCAATTCAAAGCTTTTGCTATAATATTTATTTTTATCAGTACTTGTTAATTTTAATTCTTGAATTACAGATTTTACCGATTCAATATTTGATATAATTTTTGCCCCCAATTCTTCATTTCTTGGATCAACATAAATTATATTTTTTTGAAAATTAGTTGTGCTACCTTTTTGAAAGTTCGAACTATTAATTTCTTTGAACTTTTCTAGAGAAATAATCAAAGCTTTGTATTTATCATTTAAATTAACAAAATTAACTTTTGATCTTAATTTATAAAAATTAAGAAGTTTTATAATTTCTAATGCTGATTTTTTTTCACATTCCAGCAGGTAGGAGTCTTGTAATTTTAAGATAAAAAAATCAAACAAATACTTTCCTTGAGGAGTTAAAATTGACGAAAATACTGTTGAGTTATTTGAAACTTTATCTAAATCGTTAGTAACGATATTTTGTAAAAAATCTTTTGCTTCAGATCCATTTACTTCTATAAATCCTCGATCTTCTAGTGTTATAACTTCATTTTTTTCCATATTTGCAAATATCAAATCTATAATATATTAAATACTTAAAAAATGCCCACTACTTTTGATCTTATTTTAAAAAACGGCAAATGTTTTATAGATGGTCAATTAAAAACCACCGACATTGGTATCTCCCAAGGAATTATAAAAAACATTGGTAAAATTGAAAAAACTTCTGATGAAAAAATTCTTGAAGCAAATAACCTAATAGTTTTACCTGGAATTATAGATACTCAAGTTCATTTTAGAGAACCAGGTTCAACTGATGTTGAGGATTTAGAATCGGGCAGCAAAGCCGCAGTCCTAGGTGGAGTAACATCAGTTTTTGAAATGCCTAATACAAATCCTCCAACATCTAATCAAATAGAATTTAATAAAAAGCTTAGTTTGGCAAAAAATAGAATGTTTTCTAATTATGCTTTTTATTTTGGCG
>CEUZ01281001.1_pt1 | contig 10098 bp, 9 predicted proteins | sample 361511 | NCBI WGS metagenome assembly CEUZ01 (sample SAMEA2622822, study PRJEB7988) | marine metagenome | biome: marine biome (ENVO:00000447); feature: surface water layer (ENVO:00002042); material: "saline water (ENVO:00002010), including plankton (ENVO:xxxxxxxx)" | depth 5 m | reverse complement strand
ATTATTATTTAATAGCTAATTCTGCAACTTCATTTTGACATTATTTTTTTAACAAATGACCATAATTTTAGATGTATCTAAATTAGAACTATTTTTTTTCTTTAATTCTGGATAAATGCACAACCTGATCATCATGAAATAACACTGTCGAATTAAATGCAATTAATATCCTGTTTTTATTACCTGTATGAGGTCTAGCAGAATGCAGAATCCATCCAGGGAATAGAATTAATTTACCTGGTTCAAATTTCGATTCAAAAAAAGGTTTACACCAAATATCTGAAATTCTATGAGAATAACCAAATATAGGATTTAGCCATTGATTACCTTCTTGTGAACCACCGTCTTCAATATAGAATATTCCTCCCAGAGGAGTTTCTGGATGGGTATGTAAGTTATGAAAACCTTCTTTCTTTGTTACATGGAACCAAGATTCAGTAATTACTATATCTTTTCCCTTTATTTGTATTTTTGAGTATGCTTCAATTAATTTTTTTAGTATCCAATTTCTTAATTTAATTACTGGCTCTTCATCAATTTTCAAAAAATCACTGTTACTTTCAGTTAAGTTGTATTTTAAATTCTTGCTATTAGGAAAATTCCCTTGAACACTGAAGGGATCACTATTATGGATATCCATAATAATTTCTATTAAATCTTTTTTTATGTCTTTAAAAAATTCACAATCATCTGTGATTATTGGAACAAAAAATGGTGCTTGTACTTTCATCATATAATATATAAATTGAAAATATATAAATTAATACTAGTTTTATTATGAAGGTTATTCTTTTATCATTTGTTATAGTATCAATAATTTTTTTAATTATTGACGTTATTTGGTTATCATTTGCAGTTAAGAATTTTTATAAACCAAATTTAGCAGGAATTCCGATGCTTGATAAGCCCAATTTGGTAGCTGGCATTATTTTTTATCTTATTTACACCATGGGTCTTACTTTAATTATATTAAGACCAGCTTTATATAGTGAATCTATTTTTTTAGCTTTGTGGACAGGTATTGTTTTTGGTGTTGTAGCGTATGCTACATATAATTTAACTAATATGGCATTTATAAAAAATTGGTCTATCAATGTAGTTATAGTTGATATGATTTGGGGAGGAATTTTAACAGGATTTTCTTCAGCTGCCACTATTTATGTAACAAAAAATATTTTAAATTTATAGATCCTTTAAATTTTTAAAATTCATTTTTAAAACCTCTTCTAGGATTCTCCATTTTATAAAATATTTTTTATTTTTTGATATAAATTTATCTACTTCAGAATGGCAAAATGAAATAGATAATCTTTTATTCATATTTGCAACAAAAGTGCTTTTACCTTGCTTCTTATCTTTACCAGGTGTTTTTCCTAAACTAGAAAAATTTTCAGTTTCATCAATTATATCATCTATAATTTGAAAAATTAAACCAAAAAGATTTCCAAATTCTAAAGCAAATTTTATATCTTTTTTATTTTTTTTTGCTAATATAAAAGGAGCGCTGCAACAAAAACTAAATAAAGAAGATGTTTTCATTAAATACATTTTTAAAATTTTATTTTTGTTTATTTTTTTATTTTCAAAAATCAAATCTAAAGATTGACCTCCAGCCAAACCTTTACATCCTAATACTTTTGATAATTTTTCAATTAAAATGATTCTAACCTTGCTATCATGATGAGTTTTTTTATTGCTTAAAATTTCAAATGCAAGATCATGCAAAGCATCGCCAGCTAAAATAGCTTCAGCTTCTCCAAATTTTTTATGAACACTTAACTTTCCTCTACGGTAATCATCATTATCCATACTAGGCAAATCATCATGAATTAAAGAATATGAATGTATACTTTCTATAGCCGCTGATAGTTGAAAATAGTTTTGTTTTTTGATATTTGCTATATTGGCAAAAATACTTATCAAAAAAGGTCTAATCCTTTTTCCACCATTTATAGAGCCATAAACCATAGCTTTTGATAACTTACTGCTAGGCAAATAAGATTTTAATATCTTTTTGTAATATGCATTAAAACTATTTTTTTCCTTATTTACTAAGGTATTTATATTAATTGACATAATTTATTGTTGTTCATTTGTAATTTTAATTTAATTAAATAAATATATTATTTTAATGATTTAAATAACATTTATTTCAAATATGCGAATAGAAGAAGAAATTAAATTAGATTATTCTGATGTATTATTCAGACCTAAGAGAAGTACCTTAAAAAGCAGAAAACAAGTAGATCTAACAAGAACGTATAAATTTAAACATTCAAATAAGGAATGGACCGGGGTCCCTATAATTGCATCAAATATGGATGGAGTAGGTGAGTTAGGTGTAGCAGAGTCTTTAGCTAAACATGATATTATTACAGCTTTAACTAAACAACATGACTCAAAGAGTATTAACAATTTTAAATCAATAAAGAACATTTTTAACTTTGTCTCTTTAAGCACTGGCACTAGTAAAGAAAGTTATGAAAGACTAAATAAAATTTTAAGCGAACATAGTTATATTCAGTTTATATGCATTGATGTTGCTAATGGTTATTCAGAGACTTTTAGCAATTTTGTATCTTCAGTTAGATCAAAACATCCTTCAAAAACAATTATCGCAGGTAACGTAGTAACTGCAGATATGACGCAAGAATTAATTTTAAGTGGAGCAGATATTGTTAAAGTTGGAATTGGCCCAGGAAGTGTATGTACAACTAGAATTCAAACAGGAGTAGGTTATCCTCAATTAAGTGCTGTAATTGAATGTGCTGATGCTGCACACGGTTTAGGAGCTCATATGATTGCTGATGGAGGTTGCACTTGTCCCGGAGATGTTGCAAAAGCATTTGGAGGCGGCGCAGATTTTGTTATGCTTGGAGGAATGTTAGCAGGTCATAAAGAAGGAGGAGGAGAAATTATAAAATCTAATGGCAAAGATTATATAGAATTTTACGGATCAAGTTCAGAGGAGGCTAATGATAAACATTATGGAGGATTGGCTGATTACCGATCAAGTGAGGGAAAAAAAGTTAGAATAACTTATAGAGGCGATATAGATAATACTGTTAGAGATATTCTGGGAGGAATAAGGAGTAGTTGCACATATGTCGGTGCGTCTACTTTAAAACAATTAAGTAAATGCACAACTTTTGTAAGAGTGAACAATCAATATAATGATACTTTTGGCAAAGTTTAATTAATATCCAATTGCACAACCATCCTTTCTTGGATCTGAACCAGCTATCATAACTCCTCTTTCTCTATCTATAAAGATTGCTTGACCACCTCCATGAGTATCTTCAGAGTAAATAGCATTATGGCCTTTTTTTTGAAGTTCTTTTAAAACTTTTAACGGTATAGATTTTTCTAATAAATATTTTTCATTTAAGTAGAAAGCTCGAGGACAATCAAGAGCCTCTTGTATATCCATGTTATAATCAAATATATTTTGAAGTATATGTGATTGACCTACTGGCTGGTATTGTCCTCCCATTACCCCATAAGAAAGTATAACCTCTTTTGATTTATTTGTTACAATCCCAGGAATAATAGTATGCAAAGGTCGCTTGTTGCCTTCAACACTATTAGGATGTTGTTTTTCAACTCTGAAATTAACACCTCTATTGTGAAGTAAAATTCCAGTTTTATTAGTTGTTATACCGCTTCCAAAAGCAAAACATATAGAGTTTATTAAAGAAACTGCATTTAAATCTTTATCTACGACTGTTAAATAAATCGTTTCTGGATGTGCCGTAACTGAAATTTTTTTTGGTTTATAAATTTTTTTCATAGAAATTTTTTTTACTAAATTAGTGATAAATTCTCTTTTTAATAAATCTTTAAAATTAAAATTATCAAAATTTGGATCTCCAATTAAGCTTTCTTTTATTTCGTAGGCTAATTTAGTTGCTTCTGCCTGTAGATGAAACCTATCTGCACTTAATGGATCAATTTCATTGATATTAAATCTTTCAAGTATTGCCATCATTATCAATACTGTAATTCCTGGAGAATTTGGAGGACATTGATGCAATATATTACTTTTATATTCATTAAATATAGTATTCGTAAATAAAGTATTTTGATTCTTAAAATCTTCTAAACAATGATTGCCGCCAAGTTCTTTCATTGATTTAACTATATCTTCTGCAATATAACCTGTGTAAAAATCTTTAATACCATTTTTTGCAACTGAACTTATTGTATCTGCTAGACTAATATTTCTATGAATTTCACCAAATTTATAAGGTATTCCATTTTTTGAAAAAATTTTTTTTGTATTTTTATTGCTTATTATTTTCTTAATATTTTTTTCCCAAGAATAAGATACAATCTCATGAACAGGATATCCATTTCGGGCATAATTTTCTGCGGTAATAAATAATTCTTCAAAATTAAGTTTTCCATATTTTTCATGCATTGAACACCAAGCGTGTACAGCGCCAGGAATTGTTACTGAATGAGGACTATCTACAGATATATTATTTATTTTATTTTTTATAAAAAAACTTAAATCAGTCTTTTGAGGCATTATTCCAGAACCATTGATAGCTATTGGTTTTTTATTATTAAAATTAACCAAAGCAAAACAATCTCCACCCAAACCAGTTGAATTAGGCTCTATTACTGATTGAACTGCTGACGCAGCAATTGCAGCATCTACCGCATTACCCCCTTTTTTTAATATTGAGATTGCCTCTAAAGAGCTTAAAGGCTGGGAAGTAGCAGCTATGCCATTTGTAGCAAGAACGTTGGATCTACCTGGAAAATGTCTATTTCTCATATTTTATTACCTTTAATATACGATTGACAAATATATACATAAAATTTATTAGCTTTTTTACTATGAAAGTTAGATGTTCATTAAAATCTGCTAAAACGCGCGATAAAGATTGCAAACTTGTTCGTCGCAAAGGCAGAATTTACATAATTAATAAAAAGAACCCTAGAATGAAGGCTAGGCAGGGCTAATTATTAACTATTAGACAAATATTTTTCAGCTTCTAAAGCAGCCATACAACCCATACCTGCAGCAGTAACTGCTTGCCTATATATTTTATCTTTGACATCTCCAGCAGCAAATATTCCCTTGATACTAGTTTCAGTACTATCTGGTTGTGTAATTATATAATTATCTTTATCCATTTTTATTTTGTCTATGAAAAGTTCTGTTGAAGGGTTGTGGCCAATAGCAATAAATGCCCCAGAGACAGAAAGATTTGTTTTTTGATTATTTATAGTATCTTCTAATATCAGTTTTTCTAGAATTAAGGGATCATTCTTCCCTTGAAATTCAATAACTTTTTTATTCCATAAAATATTTATTTTTGAATTATTAAATAATCTATCTTGCAATATCTTTTCTGATCTTAAAGAATCTCTTCGGTGTATTAAATTAACTTTTTTTGCAAAGTTCGTAAGAAATAAAGCTTCTTCTGCTGCAGTATTTCCACCTCCAATTACAGCTACTTCTTTATCTTTGAAAAAAAAACCATCACAGGTTGCGCATGCAGATATACCATATCCTTTGTATTTTTCTTCCCCATTGATTTGTAACCATTTTGCTTGAGCTCCAGTTGATATTATAACTGTTTTACTAATAAATTGTGAACCTGAATCAGTATATGCAATAAAGGGATTATTTTTAAAATTTACTTCAGTTATGATGTCATTATGAATTTGTGTACCAACGTTTTCAGCTTGAATTTTCATTTGCTCCATAAGCCAGGGTCCTTGTATCACATCTCCATATCCTGGATAATTCTCGACATCTGTAGTTATTGTTAATTGTCCCCCTGGTTGAATTCCTGAAATTAAATGAGGTTTTAGATTAGCTCTTGCAGCATATATCGCTGCAGTATAACCCGCAGGACCAGAACCAATTATTAATACATCAGTCTCAATTTTTTTTGTCATCAAAAGTCTTTAAGCAACAGGCCAGTCAGTTTTAAATGTAACATAATTTAATTGTATACAACGTCTTTCTTTTATAATTTCCTTTTTTTCTAATCCATGCCATGTATCTTTACCAGAAGCAAAAAAATACCCTTTGTTATGCTCATATTTTATTGTTTTAACTATTTTGAGATTGTCATTGTATAAATCTGTTCCTAAAATATCAGATTCATTATATGGATTTGCCCAAATCATCATTGTCATCAATTTTTCAGAAATATCTTTATGAGGTTTTAGCCAAAAACCTTTTTTATCAGATATTATTTCCAATCTTACGAAAGCATTATTTAAATCTTTATTTAAGATTTTTGAGAGTTTTAAATACAGATCTTTATTTTGCATTTTGCTAATTAGTTGTTTTAAATATGGATAAGAATTACAGTTTTCCTTAGTTAGATATAATCTTAATTTCCCATCCAGACCTTTTCCAGTATGATCAGCAGCTCTAGTTCCATCATAAGCTCTATCACCTGTAGGAATGTCAGCATAAGATATCTCATTTAACGTATTTTCATCTAAACATTCAGAAATTTCCCAATGTTGAAAAGGCATATTATGTTCTTTTATGTTATCTAGATTCATTTTTACTTTCTACTATTCTTTCTTTTAAAATAACAGAGATTCTTTTTGCTTCATCAAGAGTTTTATAGTTACATTCTGATAATTTTAAATTATCAAGTAATTTTTGCGTTATTTTTAAATTATTAAATTCGTTATGAAATTTTTCCATTCTTTTACTCCTTCTTTTATAGGGCAAATCAAAAATATAAATTGGTTTTTGAGTAAATGCGCACTCTGAAATCATTGAGGTAGAATCGGAAGTCAAAATAAAGGCCTTTGAATATTTAAGAGCAAATAAATAAGGATTAGGATCTTTACCATTCCAAATCAAAGCTGAATTTTTTAATCTATCTATAAACATTTTAAATATTTTATTATTTGTTCTTCTTGATTGAATTACTAAAAATATATAATTCGGATACTTATTTTTTAAAAATTTTATTTTCTCAATTAAATTGATTGCAGTTTGATAATCAAATTTATAGTGTCTATTTTTTCCACCCAACATAATGCTGATAATAATTTCATTTTTTATTGATGGAAATACTTCACTTGCTAAGTCAATTTGATTATGCGAAAATTGGTGAAGAGCTCCTATTGAACTAATAACATTGTAACCACTTATACCATCATGATTTGGAGCTACAACATAATCGAAGTTAGTAAATTTAATTTTTGGATTTTGAATATGTATTGTTATAACTTTATTACCTAAAATTTTTTTTAAAAAAATTGAAAGATAAACACTTTTCCTACCACAACTTATTGCTATATCTGGCTTGTTTTTTAAATCCAAAGGATTGCTAAATATCCATTTATAAGTTGGTAAAAACCCTGGCTGAATAACTGACCAAGGAAATAATAACTTAGTTTTAATATTAACTATGTTATTACTAAAGTGATTAGCCAATCCATAAACTTGACTCAGCATGCCCTGTGAACCGTCTGTTAAAACCCAAACAATTTTTTTTTTCAAGTTCAATATTTTTATTTATATTTAACTGACAAGACTGTGTAAACTTTGGTCCCTTTTGGACTATTTATTTCTACAACATCATTTTTTGATTTACCTATTAAACCTCTTGCCAAAGGGCTATTAATTGATAGTTTTTTATTTTCAATGTCTGATTCAAATTCACCAACAATTTGATAAGTAGATTCTTGATTAGCATCATCATCAAAAATTTTCACAGTTGCACCAAATTTAATTTCGCTTCCAGATAATTTAGATACATCTATGATTTCCGCCTGTGAAATTGCACTTTCTAGTTCTGAAATTTTTCCTTCTATTAGGCTTTGTTGTTCTTTTGCGTATTGATATTCTGCATTTTCAGATAAATCTCCATGACCTCGAGCTTCTGCAATAGCAGCGATTATATTTGGCCTATCTTCGTTAACAAGCTTTTTCAATTCTTTTTGTAACTTTTCATATCCAAAAGATGTCATTGGTATTTTATTCATAAGTTTATGATGATTTATTTATATCTAATGTCAATCAATTTAATGAATTGATTGTAAACTCTTAACTTTAAGAGGATTATTTTTCAAGTGTTGAATTGCATCTACTGCCACTCTAACCCCTGCAATCGTAGTATAATAAGGAATGTTATACATTAAAGAAGTTCTTCTTATGCTGTAGCTATCCCTGATTGAACCTTGAGTTTTAGTTGTGTTAATAACAAATTGAATTTCATTGTTTTTTAACGCATCTACTATGTGAGGACTCCCCTCTTTAACTTTATTAATTACATTAACAGATATTTTATTTTTTTTTAAATATTCTGCAGTTCCTTTAGTTGCCACTAATTTAAAATTTAGTTTTGATAGTTTTTTTGCTATATCAATTATTAGTTTTTTATTATCATCATCTATAGAAAGAAAAACATTTCCTTTTTTTGGTAAATTAGTGCCAGAAGCTATTTGACTTTTGATATAAGCGGAAAGGAAAGAATTATCTATACCCATTACCTCCCCAGTAGATTTCATTTCTGGACCAAGTATCAAGTCTACCCCATCAAATTTATTAAATGGAAATACTGATTCTTTAACATTATAAATTAATTGTTTTTTTAATTTATAAGGAGCTAGCAAATTTTTTAGCAAATCACCTACCATTACTTTAGATGATATTTTACTGATAGGAATCCCAGTAGCTTTAGCAACAAAAGGGACTGTTCTGCTAGCTCTTGGATTAACTTCTAGGACGTATAATTTTTCATCTTTTAATGCTAATTGAGTATTCATTAAACCAATAACATTAATTTTATTTGCTATTTTAGAAACCCAATCTTTAATTAGATTAATTGCCTGTTGGTTAATAGAAAAAGGAGGAATTGAGCACGCACTGTCTCCTGAGTGAATCCCAGCCTCTTCTATATGTTCCATTATCCCCGCTATATATATATCGCCAGAAGAATCTCTTATAAGATCAACATCGATTTCAATAGCATTTTCTAAATATTGATCTACTAAAATTATATTATTCTTAGATACATCCATGGCTTTTTTAGCAAAAGATCTTAAATCTTTTTGATTGTATGCAATTTCCATTGCTCTTCCACCTAGTACATATGATGGTCTCACCAAAACTGGATAATTGATTTTATTTGCAATGGCTAAAGTCTGCTCAATATTTTTAGCAAATCCATTTAATGGTTGAGATATTTTTAGAAAGGTTAAAGTATCGCTAAATCTATCCCTATCTTCAGCAAGGTCAATTGCTTCTGTAGAAGTGCCTAATATATCTATTCCTTCATTTTCAAGTTCTTTAGCAATTTTAAGAGGGGTTTGCCCTCCAAATTGAACATACACACCTAGAACTTTTCCGTTAGATGATTCTCTTTTATAAATCTCAATTACACTTTCTGCAGTTAGAGGCTCAAAATATAGTCTATCTGCAGTATCATAATCTGTAGAAACTGTTTCAGGATTACAATTTACCATTATTGTTTCTATACCTTTTTCTTTTAATGCATATACTGCATGAACGCAGCAATAATCAAATTCTATACCTTGCCCAATTCTATTAGGGCCACCACCCAATATGATCACCTTTTTTTTATTTGTTGGATTAGATTCACAAAATCGAGGATTATCAAAACTCCAATCATAGGTAGAATATAGGTAGGGCGTTTTAGAATTAAATTCTCCTGCACAAGTATCTACCAATCTATATGAAGGATGAATATTGTGTAATGATCTAAGTTTACGCACTTTTTTTTCTGCAATCTTTTTTAAAGCTGCAATTTTTTTATCACTAAATCCATTTTTCTTAGCTAGTAATAGAATTTTTGAATTAAGTTTATTTTTTTTAATTAATTTTTCTAATTCTACTATTATTTTTAATTGATTAATAAACCACGGATCATAATTAGTAATTTTTTCAATATGACTAATTTTTTTTTGGAGTCTTAAAGCCTCTCCAATTATAAGAAGTCTTTGCGAAGATTGAGACTCTAATTCTTTGAGAATTGTATTTTTATTTAATTTTATATTTTTAGGACTATCAAAACCATCTAGATCATATTCCAAAGAAGCAAATCCTTTTTGAATAGATTCTATAAAAGATCTTCCTATACTCAT
>CEUZ01101803.1_pt1 | contig 10099 bp, 9 predicted proteins | sample 361511 | NCBI WGS metagenome assembly CEUZ01 (sample SAMEA2622822, study PRJEB7988) | marine metagenome | biome: marine biome (ENVO:00000447); feature: surface water layer (ENVO:00002042); material: "saline water (ENVO:00002010), including plankton (ENVO:xxxxxxxx)" | depth 5 m | reverse complement strand
AGAAAGTTTTTGTTGGGAAAATTGAAAAAATGAGTAAATCGAAAAAAAATGTTATTAATCCCTCAAATATTATAAATCTTTATGGAGCTGATACAGCAAGATGGTTTATGTTGTCTGACAGCCCTCCAGAACGTGATTTAGAGTGGACAGACAGGGGTGTGGCTGCGGCGCATAAGTTTATTAATAAGCTGTGGGAGCTGTCTAAATCAATAAATAAATATTCAGAACCTAAAAAATTAGAGGTTTTTGACCTAGATACATTTAACAAACTAATTAATGATGTTTCGGTTAATATTGAACAATTTCACTTTAATAAATCTGTTGCAAACATATATGAATATGTAAATTATTTAAGCAAATTAGTTTCTTCAAAAAAAATTGGCAAATCTTTTCTTGAAAATGCCTTAAAAAATCTTGCCATTATAATGCACCCCTTCATTCCTCACATTAGTGAAGAAATATGGTGTTTGTTCGGCGGAGAGGGGTTGTGTGTTAACGCAAGCTGGCCAAAGGTTAAATACTCAATAAATAAAAAGAAAATAAAGCTGCCAATACAGATAAATGGCATAACAAGGTCTCTTCTAACGATTAATAATAGTCTAGATAAAAATACAATAATTAAGGTAGCAAAAAATGATAAAAAAATAACTAAAAGAATCAAATCAAAAGAAGTGATTAGAACTATTTATGTGCCTGGGAAAATTTTAAATTTTGTAATAAAATGAGAATATATCAATTATTTTTTCTATTTTTCCTTTTTTTATACTCCTGCTCTCAAATTGATTTTATTTTGTTAGAGGGCGAGTTAGAAAATCCACTAAAAGAAAAAACTAATTTAATAGTTACTAATTCTTCTAGCCCAATATTTAAAGAACAATTGGTTGCCTTTTTTGGAGAAAATATTGAAAAAAAATTTGATTTAATAATCAATGCCTCAGAAAAGAAAACTAATCGATTTGTTGAAAAAAGCCAGGCAGCCAGTAAAATTGATTATGAAATAACAGTAAATTATTGGCTCATTAATAGGCAAGACAATTGTACAATTTTGAAAAAATATGAAAAATCACAGTTTTCGCATACTCCAAAATCGTCGGGTTATAATTTTGGAAGCGACAGATCTTTGAGTGGTTTGTATAAAAATGTTTTTAAAAACAATATAAAAAGTTTTTTAAGTGATGCTAGAGAAAATATTAAAACGTCAGGATGCTTAATTGAAAAATAGTCCGGAAAATATAATTTGTGATGAAAATTATACAATTAAAAATGTCCCAATTTATATTTCTGGGAATGATGAAACTTATATTAATAAATTAGAAGGTTTGTTTTTGTGTTCTTTTAAGTTATCTGGATTTAAAAATATCAACAAATTAGAAAAGGTGGAACAATATGTCCCTTCGAATAATTTATTTGGTGATAAGTGTGTTAATGTTATTAACAGCCCCTCAAATATTGATGTTGATAAAATAGAAGCATTAATTAAGGGCGGTGATGGTTTAATTATAAGCTCAAAAAACACTCCGAAAGATAAAAAGTTAAAGACCTTCTTTAGTGCTCACAAGGATTATCTTTTGGTAGAGTGTTATAAGCTCAACAAAGTTTCAAAATTAAAGCTAATTAACCACTTTATTAATAAGCACAATATAGTTTTGAAAAAAGAAATTTATTGGTTTCTAGCAGAAAACTTAGACGATCGATATGCTTTTTTAATTAATGATCTTGAAAAAATTCTTTTATCTAATCACAAAAGTAATGATATGGGTTTTTTTAAAACACTTTTGAGCACTAATAATAATACAGAAATTCAAAGGCTTTTTTTTAATATTTTTGAAAAAAATGACAGCTTAGTTAAACTTTACAACTCATGTGTTTTTTCAATCTCAGAATTTTATGCTTATTTGGGTAGTCTTAAGTATTTTTTAAACATTTTAAACGAATCTTCAAATAAGGAGGAGGTGTTGAAAAAATTTCCAAAATATTTATTTGCAGAAAAAGAGGTTTTTATGAAAATATTTTATTTATTAGATACTAATAAAAAAATATTAATAAATGGTTTGTTGTTAAAATCTGAAAAGCTCACAAGAAGTTTTCCTGAACACTATCATTCTGTGGGCATGAGGTTAACCTTAAACTTAAAAAAAATAATTACCTCTTAAGTCGTTTCATAATTTCATCTAGTTGATTTAGGTTAGAATAATATAGGGTAAGCGATCCCGACGATCCATTATCATTAAACTGTATTGATGTCCTAAGACCAATTTTATCTGATAACTCTTTTTCTAAATCTAAAATGTTGGGGTCTTTTCCTGTGCTTGTATTTTTGTTTTTCTTAAATTTTGAAGTAATTTTTTCTATATCTCTCACGCTGAGTTTTTTCTTTATAATTTCTTTGGCTCTGCTTATTGCATCTGGAACACCAATCAAGGCCCTTGCATGACCCATTGATATTTGCTCTTCTATAACCATGTTTTGAATTTCCTTGTCTAGCTCTAAAAGTCTAATAATATTTGAAATATGACTGGCGCTTTTGCCAATTTTTTTTGCAAGATCTTCATTCTTTATTTTTTTTAAATCAATAAGTTTTTTATACGCGTCTGCTTCTTCAATTACATTTAAGTTTTCCCTTTGAACATTCTCTATAAGAGCAGTTTCTAGCATATCGTTTTCACTAAGCTGTTTTATAACACACTCAATCTCATGAATCCCAGCAAGCTGCGAGGCTCTCCACCTTCTTTCCCCGGCTATGATTTCGTATTGACTTTCCCCTAAATCTCTAACTATAATTGGTTGAATTAAGCCTTGAGACTTAATTGATGTTGATAGTTCTTTTAGCTCACTTTGTTTAAATTTTTTTCTCGGCTGATCTTTGTTTGGAGATATGTTTGAAATGCTAATTTTTTTTATTTCGTCTGTTTGTTTTTTTGTATTAGAAAGAAGCGCGCCAAGGCCCATTCCTAGTTTTTTATTGTCTTTGCTCACGCCTCACCTTTGGTTTAATATTATCTCTTTAGCCAGATTTATGTATGCCACAGATCCAGGACAATTTACATCATAAATTAATGCAGGCTTGCCATGACTTGGGGCTTCTGACATCTTAACATTTCTTGGTATTATTGTTTTATAAACCTTTTCAGAAAAATGACTCCTCACATCATCTTCAACCAAAGAACTCAATAAGTTCCTTTTATCAAACATTGTTAAAAGTATTCCTTCAATCTCAAGGTCTTGATTAAAGTTCTCTTTAACTAAATCAACAGTTTTAATTAATGAGGACAAGCCCTCTAGTGCAAAAAACTCTGATTGAAGTGGAATAATGACTGAGTTTGAAGCAACTAGCGAGTTAATTGTGAGAAGCCCAAGTGCTGGAGGGCAATCGATAATTATGAAATCATTGTTTTTGATTTTAGATAAAATTGATTTGATTACATACTCTCTGTTTTTGACATCTGCTAACTCTATTTCTGAAGCTGCTAAGTCTGTGTTTGCGCTTATAATTTTAAGGCCGGGCACAATTGTTTCTTTTACACTACTTTCATCAAAATCCTTGTTTAGAATTAAATCGTATAATGATGGGTTTCTATTTTCATGTTCTATACCAAGCCCTGTGCTTGCGTTTCCTTGTGGGTCAGCATCAATAACAAGAACTTTTTTGTTAATTGCCGCCAAAGATGTTGCTAAATTAATAGCTGTGGTGGTCTTTCCAACACCCCCTTTTTGATTGGTGATCGATATTATTTTAGTCATTTTTTTTAAGGTCATAAATTTTTAAAATAAAACCATCTCCCTCACTTAAACTTTTAAAAACTTTGTGCTTAAAATTATAGTTTTTTTTAGCTTCTTCAATTTCTTTATTAACACTTCTGCCTTTTAGAAAAAGCAATGATGTTTCATTATTTGAAAGTATTAGTGAATAATTAATAAGCACCTTAAGTGGGGCAAGTGCCCTTGAAACAATATATTTGGCGGGACTGGTTCTAAGCTCTTCAATTCTTTTGTTGTAAACCTCTGCTGAAATTTCAAGTTTACCAACAAGTCTTTTAATAAAATCTGCTTTCTTTTTAGTGGATTCAACCATTAAAACATTAGAGCAGCCTGCTATAGATAAAAAAATTCCTGGAATTCCTGGGCCTGCACCCATGTCAATTATTTTACCCTTCATGTCGCCTATGTATGAAATTATTTGAAGTGAATCACAAACATGACGGTCCCAGGGATTTAAAAGTGTTGATTTTCCAACTAAGTTTATAAACTTGTTTTCCATCCTTAGTTCTTCCAAAAATATGTCGATAAGACTAACTTGTATTTTGCTTAATGAAAACTTTTTAATTATATCTATTTTTCTTTTCAACACTATGCCGCTTTTTTATTTTTGTTTTTTTTAATATGTCTTAAAATGGCAATAATGGCAGCGGGTGTAATTCCTGATATTCTTGAAGCCGCTCCGAGGGTCGGTGGTTTTATTTTAATAAGCTTTTCAAGAGCCTCATTTGACAAGCTTCCCACCTTTTTGTAGTTTATTTTTTTTGGAATTTTTAGATCTTCATCTCTTTTAAAGTCTTCAATATCTGCCCTTTGTCTATCAAGATAGCCTGAATATTTTGCTTCAATTAATATTTGTTCTCGTGTTTCTTTGTCCAAACTAATAATTTCTGGCCAAAGTTTTTCTAATTTTAAAAAATTTATGTTTGAAAAACTCAATAACTCTAAAACAGATCTTTTTTTACCATCATGATTAATTTTAATTCCATGTTTTGATAATTGATTCGGGCTTGCTTTTAATTTTAGCGCTAAGCCAAAACCTTTTTTAATTTTATTTATTTTTTTTAAAAATAGTTTTTTTCTTTGTTTTGAAACGCAACCTATGTTTATTCCAAGGGGCGTGAGCCTTTGATCAGCATTGTCAGATCTTAATAAAAGTCTGTGCTCAGATCTAGATGTAAACATTCTATAAGGTTCCTTTGTTCCTTTTATAACCAGGTCATCTATTAAAACACCAATATACCCTTCTGATCGGTTAATTATAAATTCGTTTTTCGAACCGCACTTTAGGGCGGCATTTATTCCAGCAACTATACCTTGGGCGGCAGCCTCTTCGTATCCTGTTGTTCCGTTGATTTGTCCTGCAAAAAATAAGTTTTTAACTTTTTTTGTTTCAAGTGTGTGATTTAGTTCTTGAGGATTTACATAATCATATTCAATTGCATATGCTGGCTGTGTTATTATTGCATTTTCTAAACCTTTGATTGATCTAACGAATTCTTCTTGAACACTTATGGGAAGGGATGATGATATTCCATTTGGATAAATTATATCACTATCAAGTCCTTCAGGTTCTAAAAAAATTTGATGAGAGTTTTTTTTTGGAAATTTAAAAATTTTATCTTCAATAGAGGGGCAGTATCTTGCGCCCATAGATTTGATATGACCAGAATACATTGGTGATAAATGAAGGTTTTTAGAAATAATTTTATGTGTATTTTTATTGGTGTGAGTAAGAAAACATGAGATTTGTTTGGTGTGGATATCTCTGTTGATAAATGAGAATGGAACGGGGTCTTTGTCAGCTAGTTGTTCTTCTAAATTGTTGAAATTTATAGATTTTTTTAATATTCTTGGTGGTGTTCCTGTTTTTAATCTGCCTATTGAAAACTTCAGGCTTTGAATTCTTTTAGCCAGATTAATTGATGGCTTGTCTCCAACCCTTCCCGCTGGTTTATTTTTTTCCCCAACCCTAATTAAGCCTCTTAAAAAAGTTCCTGTTGTTAAAACAAGAGAATTGCACCCAATTTTAACATCATCTTCTAAGATAACTCCATTAATTTTATTTTGGAAAATATCTATATCCTCTACTGATCCCTCAATAATCTCAAGGAATTTTTGCTCTTTAACGGCCTTAAATATGGCTTTTTTATATAAGGTTCTGTCAGCTTGGGCTCTTGGCCCCCTAACTGCAGCCCCTCTGCTGGTATTTAGCATTCTAAATTGAATGCCAGCCTTATCTATCGCCCTTCCCATAACACCATCCAAAGCATCGATTTCCCTAACAAGATGACCTTTTCCAAGCCCTCCTATTGCGGGATTACAAGACATTTCTCCAATTTTATCAACTTTATGAGTAATTAGGGCTGTTTTTCTGCCAATTCTAGCAGATGCGCACGCAGCCTCTACGCCCGCATGCCCGCCACCAATCACAATAACATCAAATCTTTTTTTTCTCATTTCACGTGAAATTATTTACCTATACAAAAATCTGCAAATATTATATCTAAAATTTTCTCAATATCAAACTTTTGATAAATTTCTTCATTTTGTTTAAGTGCCGCCCTCATATCTTCTGCTATTAGATCTGGTGACCTGTTAAAATCTATAGAATCTAATATAAACAAACATTTTTGTGTTTTTTCTATATGTCTTTCACGTGAAAATATGGTGGTTTTTTCTAAATCTGAATTAATTAATCTTGATTTTATTAACTTAATTAGCCTTCTTGTGCCAAACCCGGTTTTTGAAGATATTTCTATAAGGCCTCTTTTGTTATTTCGTTTTTTTCGAAGGTCTTGTTTAGATTTTACATAAATCTTATTGGGAATATCTTTATACATATTTGTTTCATTCTGCTCTAAAAAAACAATATTTAAATCTGATATAAGGCTGTTTTTTTGTGTTTTTTCAATGCCAAGTTTCTCAATTAGGTTTTTGTGTTTTCTTATACCTGCTGTGTCCATAAATCTAAACTTGTAACCATCAATATCAAGGGGGACCTCAAGAGAATCAGTTGTAGTACCTGGAATATTTGTAACAATTGAAACATCCCTACCGGAAATATAATTAATAAATGAAGATTTTCCAGTGTTTGGTTTACCAACAATGGAAACCAAAAAACCGTTTCTTATCGACTTTGCAAGCTTTGATTTAACGAGGTTTTGTTTAATAACATTAATTATGTTCTTGTTTTGTTCTTTTATTTTTAACAAAATATTTTTTGGAAGTTCTTCGTCTGAAAAGTCAATTATAGCTTCAATATTAGCTATCATTCTTATAATTTTTTTACTTATTTTTTTACTAAAAGCAGAAACGCCTCCCTCAAGATTCTTTAATGCAACAATCCTTTGCTTTTCTGTTTCGGCATTAACAAGGTCTGACACACCCTCTGCTTGTGTAACATCAATTTTGTCATTTAATAGTGATCTTTTTGTAAACTCTCCTGGTTCAGCTTGTCTTAATTTATTTTTTATAAATATTTCTGAAATCTTATTTATTGTAGCCAAACTACCGTGACAAGATATCTCAACCATATTTTCTCCAGTATATGTGTGGGGGGAATTAAAAAAAGTTGTTAGTGTTTGATCAATTTTTTCTTTAGCTTCACCCAATATGTAGTTTGTTTTTGTTTCGTTGTTTTTCCACTTTTTTTTAGAAGAGAGTTTTTTTATAATTTTGTGTGAGTTTTTTCCTGAAATTCTAAAAACCCCAATTGCGGACTTTCCTCTTGGAGTGGCTAGTGCAAATATAGGGTCCCCTTCCTTTATCATAATTTAAAACAAATAAACTCATAGTTAAAATAAGTCTAGTTATATACTTGTTAATAATCTGACTAAATTTGTTTATAGGTTTTGTATATAATATAAATTTATTTGATAGGCTGGTTGTGGTTGAGGGGCTGAGGTCGCGTAGTTTTAGTTTCGTGTACTGGATAATGTTGATGTTTCTTGTTGGGGACACATTAGACACAGCTTACCGTTTTATAGGTGTTTATTTGGGTGTTGGCCCATCTTTTCTAGGTGTTGATTTTATTATACAGCCAACTTCAATCGATTTGTTTTTTTTTGTGGTCGCTCAACTTGGTGTGATTTACGGAATATGTCTTCTTTATAAATTAAAAAAAGTTGGGGGTTATTGGTTTTTGGGCTCACAAATCTTTTTTTTATTATATGCTTCTTTTTTTGGGCCTGTGTCTAAGGTTGGAATATCAACAATTTTATTACCATTAATTCTTTTTTTTTGTGTTTATGTAGTTTTGGTTGTTTGTGTTCCTTTGTATTATTCGGATAAATTTAAATAAAATTATTAAGATTTTGTTCCCATGCTTTGAAAAAAGTCGTTGTTTGTTTTTGTGTCTTTCATCTTATCCAATAAAAACTCCATAGCCTCGGTTGTGCCCATGGGTGCTAATATTTTTCTTAAGATAAATATTTTACCCAACTCTTCTTTATCTAACAACAACTCCTCTTTTCTTGTTCCTGATTTACCAATGTCAAATGCTGGGTATGTTCTTTTTTGACTTAATTTTCTATCTAATACAATTTCACTATTTCCTGTGCCTTTAAACTCCTCAAAAATTACTTCATCCATCCTACTTCCTGTTTCTATAAGAGCTGTTGAAATAATCGTTAAAGAACCGCCTTTTTCAACGTTCCTTGCTGCTCCAAAAAACCTTTTTGGTCTTTGAAGTGCGTTTGCGTCCACACCGCCAGTCAAAACCTTTCCACTTGAAGGAACAACAGTATTATAAGCTCTTCCAAGTCTCGTTATTGAATCTAAAAGAATAACGACATCTTTTTTATATTCTACTAATCTTTTAGCCTTTTCTATAACCATTTCCGCAACCTGAACATGTCTAGAGGCTGGTTCATCAAACGTTGAACTAATAACCTCTCCCTTAACTGATCTTTTCATATCTGTGACCTCTTCTGGCCTTTCATCGATTAATAAAACGATTAATTTCGTTTCGGGATTATTATTTGTAATTGCGTTTGCAATTTTTTGCATAATAATTGTTTTTCCAGTAAAAGGTTGTGCGACTATTAGTTGTCTTTGACCTTTTCCAAGTGGGGCAATTATATCTATAATTCTTTCAGTTAAGTCGGGCATTGGTTTTTCTTGTTCTAATTGAAAACGAGACTCTGGGTATAACGGTGTTAAATCTTCAAAATTTATCCTGTTTTTTACTTCATCTGGTTTTTCACCATTTATTGTGTTAATTTTTATTATAGCAAAATATCTTTCACCTTGTTTGGGAGCTCTAATTTCACCCTCAACGCTGTCACCGGTTCTTAAACTAAATTTCTTTATTTGTGATGGAGAAACATAAATATCATCTGGCCCAGGTAAATAGTTTGATTCAGACGACCTAAGAAAACCAAAACCATCTTGCATTATTTCAATAACACCTAAACCAGTGATAGTTTCACCATCTGTTGCTATTTTTTTTAATATAGCAAACATTAAGTCTTGTTTTCTTAATGATGAGGGGTTTTCAATATCTAGTTTATCTGCCTGTTTTAACAAATCCTGTGGTTCTTTATTTTTTAATTCTTGTAAATTCATATATTTGGGACTGTTAGCGGAAATGAATTTTTGTTTTACAAAAAATGTTTATCAATGTCAAAATATAAATATTTATATATATTTAATAGCTTTAATATTTGTTTGGTGAATTGTGTTAATCCTTAATATTACTTAAAATATTACTAGTTTTATCTACATTTTATAATTATTAATATAATTACCAACACAAATATATAACTATATAAAATGCTGATTTTCTGATGTTTTTTTTATTAAAACATATTAATATTTTGTTGATAAATATGAATAAAAAAAAACAAACAGAGGCTTAATAACTTAATAATTTATTAAAAAATTGTTAATAATATTATTTTATAAAAAAACAAAAAAACAAAAAAATTTAAAAAAAAATAATAAGGTTTATAACTATAGTTTTTATAAACATGTTTATTAACAAACCATTTATATTAGCAAGCTCAAGCCAGTCTAGGTATAAAATTTTAAAAAACACAAACCTTAAGTTTACAGTGATAAAACCTCTTTGTGACGAAGAAGATATTAAAAAAAAATTAAACAAAAAAATAAAACCCAAACAAACAGCAAAAGTGCTAGCAGAAGAAAAAGCAAGAAGCGTAAGTATAAAAAAACCCAATAAACTAGTAGTGGGGTGTGATACAGTTTTGATTTTTGAAAAAAAAGCAATCAACAAAGCCAAAAACACAAAAGAAGCGTTCTTAAAAATTAAAAAACTATCAGGAAAAAAACACATAATATTTTCAGCAATATCGGTTTTTAAAAATAATAAAAAAATTTG
>CEUZ01090318.1_pt1 | contig 10100 bp, 9 predicted proteins | sample 361511 | NCBI WGS metagenome assembly CEUZ01 (sample SAMEA2622822, study PRJEB7988) | marine metagenome | biome: marine biome (ENVO:00000447); feature: surface water layer (ENVO:00002042); material: "saline water (ENVO:00002010), including plankton (ENVO:xxxxxxxx)" | depth 5 m | reverse complement strand
TTTTGTTTCCCTTTAACTTTAACTCACCAAATCTAGCAGAGGGCCTTACTGCAGTCATGGTTGCAATTCTATTATGTGATTTGTGAAATTTAACTAATTTTTTTAAATTTTGGCTAGTCACACCATCTCCATAGGTAAGCATAAATGTTTCTGATTTATTGAAATATTTTTTTAATCGCAGTAACCGTCCTCCCGTTAATGTATTTTTTCCGGTATAAACAAGTTTTATATTTTTATGATTTTTATTATTCTTATAATATTTTTCAATAAATTCACTTTTATATCCCAGGGCCAAGAGAAAATTATTAAATCCATAATATTTATAAATATCAATTATGTGATTTAGTATTGGTTTGTTGCCAATTTTAATCATGGGTTTAGGTTTTATCTTAGTTTCTTCAGATATTCTTGTTCCCAAACCTCCGCATAAAATTACTGTTTTCATATAACTAAAGTTTATTTTTATTATCTAGCTCCCCACAAATACTTTATCCACACAGAAAACCATTTAGCATCTTTATTGGCAAACTCATCACAGAATTTTCTTCTTGCATCTTGTACCTTGCCGCTTTGCCACCAATCGGTGATATTTGGCCAAACTTCTTTTAGTTTTTGAGCTGCCAATTTTGGATTATAAAACAATATTCCAGCATTATGCAAATTATCATGAAGTTCTAAAGCTTTATCAGTTAATGCCCAACAATCTTTTCTCCAAAAACATATTGTTGGCGCATTAGCTGCTAGGCTTTTATAAAAAGGTGTCCCATTATGGTTTTGTACTATTAGTTTGGATTTGTTTATATTTTTTTCTGGAATAGTATTAATAAATTGCAATGATTTAAATTTTTCTTTTAAAATCTCTTTTTCTGAAAAATGTCCACGATTTAAATTCTTATACTTAATCTTCTCAAGAAATTTAACATCTAATTCATCTAAAAATGAAATAGTATCGTTCACTCTACTGATGGTGTCATCGAAGGAAAACATATCAACATATTTTGGAACAAAATAATAAGTTCCAGTTGATACAAATAGAATATTTTGACTACTATTCTCTTTATAATTTATTTTAAACTGTGGAGATGGCAAAGGTTGAAAATCTATATCATAATTTTGATGTTTCTTATGTCCCCAGCTTATAAATTTATCAAATCCGTACTCCATTGGAGATAATCTATAAAACAAGTCGCCATAACAAGCTCCATGTTGAACGGAATAAATTTTCCCTTTTTTTTCCTTAAACATTAAAAGATCAAATTTTTCATCACTTATATCGTTATAAAGTGAAGGTGCAGAACAAAGCATAATTTTCCCATCACAATTAGTAAATTTTTCTTTTTTTTTGTATATTTCTTTGTAGTTGATTGGTAGTAGTTTTTTAATCAGCTGAAATAAATTGTCGTCAGAGATAGGTGGTTCGATATAGTCTTGGTCTATGTTGCTGTAATAATTTTTACGAAATGTTTTTTCTCTTATAGGTTTTTTGAATAACAAAACTAAAGAAATAAAAATTTTTTCAAAAAAATTCAATCCATAAACAGTCTTAACTCTGGGAGCTAAACATCTTCTTAAAAAATTGCCAAATTTTAAAAAATAGTTGTTTGAGTTTTCAAAAATTTCCCTGTTATCATTATTTGTTTCCTTAATATTATAATAAGAAATTTTCCATCTTTTTGGCTTATTTTCAATTAACAAAAATAATAAAAAACTTGAAAAAAAATCTAATTTTTCTGTACGTTTAAATGCAAAATCATTGTAATTGTTAAATATTATTTTTTTGGGTTTGTGTAATAAAATTAATTCAAGATTATAATCATTAAATTTTATTATGCACTCATTGATAAGCCTTTTGGAGAAATGAGTGTAATGAATAAACTCAATCAACCAATGGCTTATGTAATCTTTATAAAAATCCAACGAATATTTGTTTTTGTTTATAGATTGAACATATTTAGCGACCTTTTGAACTATTCTTGCGTGTTGATCTTCACAACATTTGTACGCTTTCATAGTGTCAGCTGTCTTGTTTTTCAGAAAAACTCCTTTAGCTGAAAATTCATTTATTTTATTCAGAGTAAATGAATCCTTAAGGCACCAGGGTCCTAGTACAAAATCTTTACTAGGGTCAAAATCACTTGATATCTTATCTACAAATAATCTAGTATATTTTTGCATTATTAGTTGTTGATTTATTTTTGTGTGTCTACAAAAAACTATTATTAAAAAATATAATTATAGCTTTTTACAAACTACCATCATGTGTGAACTAAAATTAAGATCAGTAATCAAATTTTGCATTTTAACTTTGTCCTTTCTAGTTCCCAGTGCAAGAAAATTTTTCCAAAATCGATCACGGATTAGCAATTTGTCATTTTCCATTATGTCAATATCAATTTTGCCAGGAGTTGAAACTTCAAGAATTTTAAATTTATGTTTTTTTAAAAATATCTCGATAGATTTAGGGTTAAAAAAATTTATATGGTGAGGGGGGCTAACAGATCTTGAGTTATTCCAAAGTGTCTGGATATCCACGCCAGTACTAGATAATGTCGTAAACATAAACAAATCTCCTTTATTCATTAATTCCCCCACTTTTCTTATGAATTTTGATGGGTTGTGTAAATGTTCAATCAACTCAAAGCACGTAAAAAATTTTTTATCTCTTGGTAGGTCTTGTTTGTTAACAGACTCCAAAAATTTTTGAATAACTTTTAATTTTTTTTTTCTACATTCCTCTGCCATAAATGGAGAAGGTTCAATAATAGTAACTTTTTTTTTGATAAGCTTAAAAACTTCCTCTGCAAAAATTCCATATCCACCACCTATGTCGACAAAACTGCAATTTTTTATTTTCTTGTTTTTTAATATTTCAGAAACCATTTTTGCTTTTGCCATCCAAATTTTTTTTCTTCTTGATTCTTTTGTTTTTTTATAAAAAGTATTAGCCATGAACTTAATCGATGATGATTTTGTATAATAATCAAAAAATGCTTTTTCTTTTGGTCTAGGGCTAACAAATAAAGTTTTGCAATTTAAACATTCACAATAAGAAAAATTATACTTTTTGAAGGAAAATTTTCCCTTTTTTCCACACGCGACACAATTAATTTTTTTTTTTCTTACATTAAAATATTTTTTTATATCGGAATGAGATAAATTTAAAAATTTTTCAAATAATTTTTTTGGTCTAATTTCTTTTTCTTTCATTTTTATACCTTAAATAAATTTAATACTTATCATTACTATAATCTTCAATAGTAAAATACGTAATCAAGCTTTTATCCATTTAGTTAAATTTTTATATTTTTTATTACTCATAAAAACATGCATAGATCTTCTTTTTAAAATATACATAAATAAATTTGGGTCGATTCTAATAACTTCTAGATGTTTCCATATCTTTTTTTGAAATGATTCAAATAATGGTTCAGAACAAATATGAACTACTTTTAAGCCTCTTTCTAAAGCTTCTAAAATTCCAGCAGTATCTCCTATAAAAATAGAAATATTTTTTTTTACTTTCTCTGAAAACTTTTGTTTATTATTTTGTAAAATAAAATTTATTTTTTTTGCGAGCAAATTATGTTTTTTTGATTTTTTCATAGCAGGGTGATTTCTAATTTTCATAACAGGTAATGAAAAATTTTTACAGCTTTTTAAATAATTGGCAAGTGTGGATAAAATTAATTTACTATTTGAAAAATGCATAGATAGTAAAATTTTTTGATTAATCAGAGTCTTATCCTTTTTAAAAAATCTTGTCGATGGTAATACTTTAACTTCCTCAGTTTTCCATCCAAGATATTTGATTAATATTTCTTTTTGAGTTTTGCCGTTAGCGATAATTTTTTGCGGTGATCCATTCCTTTTAATATAAATTGTTGGCAATGCGGGCATAAGGCCATGTAAGCATCCATAAGTGTTAATTTTTGGAAAATATTTGTGAATATTATAAAAAATGTAATTTTGAAATGGTTGAGCCTCATAGGGAAGAATCACATTTTTTACTTGATGGTCTGTTATCCTTTTAAAAACTTCATCCAATATAGATATTGCTAATTTGTTAGAATTTTTTTTTGATGAAAACTTAAAAAAATTATAAAAAATTTTGGCAAAAGTCACAAAAAAATTACTAAATTCTTCGCGTATTAGTATGACATTTTTTTCTCTTACTTTTGGAATTTGAATTAATTTGTTGTCACATAAAACTATCCACAGTGTTTCCAGATTATCTTTTGCGTACATATTAAAATATCTGTCATAAAATTTTCCTTTTTTGAAATCTTCGTTAGATACTAACCAGGTAATAACTAGATTCTTAAATCTTTTTTTTAATACTTGGGGTATTGTTTTGTTTAAGCTTGAAAATCTAAAATCAATAAACTGAGTTTTTGTGAAAGCTATTAGATTATCAAGAAGACTAACTTTTAAATTTAAAATTTTTCTAAGTTGTATATTTTCGCTAGTACCAGGCCATGAGGAAAGAAAGTATTTAGATTCATGATGTGTAGAAGCCTTAAAAATTTCTGCTTTTTTAATATAATCTTTAGAAATTTTAATTATTCTGATTTGTTTATTATTGTAGTTTTTGATCAACTTTAAACTTCTTTATAATGGAAAGATTAGAAAATTACTTTATTAGTTGCTTACTCTTTTAATCATTTTTTCTACTTTGATTAAATCGCTTCTAGTATCTACAGCTTGCGTATCAAAATTTGTTTGAACCATTTTTACATCAAAACCGTGCTCAATTATTCTCATCATATCTATAGATTCTATTTTTTCTAGCGGAGTGGGTTTAAATTTTAAATATTTCATTAAAAATTTTCTTCTGAAGGGAATTATACAAATCTGTTTTCTTTGTAAGTTGTGTTTAACTCTCGATTTCGCGGGTATTGGCGCCCTTGAGAAATATATTGCATTCATTTTTTTATCGCAAACCACTTTGATACAATTTTTATCTTTAAATTCTGATTCTGATTTTATCTTGGAAAATAAATTTACCACCTGAACTTTTTTATCATGGAGCATTGGCTGCAGTGATTGTTTTATCATCTTCTGGTTAATCATTGGTTCGTCCCCTTGAACCATAACGATTATATCGAAAGTCACTTTATTTAACTTTTCATATTTTTTTAATGCCTCCGCACATCTATCAGATGCTCTTTTATGTTTTTTGCTAGTCATGATGGCTATTCCACCAATTTTTTTAATATGATTTTTTATTTCATAATCGCATGTTGCAATTATAGTCTTATTGATAAATTTGCATGCTTTTACTTTTCTGTAGATAATCTCAATCATTGGCACACCATTAATTTTTTTTAATGGCTTACCAGGAAACCTGCTACTGTTCATCCTTGCGGGTATAATTGATACTATCTTCACTTAAAAATTTTAGATCCTTCTGACAAAAAAGTAGTATCCATTCCGTATGCTATAAATTTAAAGCCATTTTTTAAATGTTGCTTTAATAAATAACTATCTGGTTTTACAATATGAATTCCGCAAGAAATATTTTTATTTTTTGCTTTTTTTAAAATTTCATTAATATTTTTTTTAAATTTTGGATGATTAAATTTTCCTGCTATACCAAGAGATGCTGATAAATCATAAGGACCTATAAATAAAGCATCAAGATATTTTACATCAAGAATTTTATCCAAATTTTCAATTCCTTTTTCAGTTTCAATCATTGCTACAATAAAAGGTCTAAATAATTTAATATTCTTATTTAAATTTTTACCAAAGCTATTGGCTCTAGAAAATCCTATACCTCTTCTACCTAACTTTGGAAATAAACTATCTTCGATTAGCTCTTTGAGCTTTGAAGCTGTTTCGATTTTTGGAAATATTAATCCCGCAACACCTGCATCAAGTAACCTTGCATTTTCTCCAACCTTAGAGTTAAACACTCTTACAAACGGCAATGAACCTCCCAACTCTATTGCTCTGCACAAATCGGGTAATATTTCAACTGATATTGAGCCATGCTCCATATCTATGCCAACCCAATCAAAACCGGAATCTCCTAAAATTTCAGCAACACTACCATTCGGAATTTGTAGCCATGTACCAATAGAAAATTTTTTTTTAATTTTTGACCTCAATTTTTTAAGTTTTAATATATTTGAATCCATTTAATTATCCTTTTTTTTTAGTTTTAATTCATTTACTAAACTATAAATTCCCTCGTAAAAGTTTATTGTAGATTTAAAAACAAATTTTTTTCCTTTTTTTGGTTTGTATGTGTTTGGAGTTGACACATAGTGACCTGTTAATTCTTTGTTTTGAAAGTTGATTTTTCTTGAAATGCCTAACATTTTCGAAAGTTTATTTAGAAATGCCAAAACCTTTATCTTTTTTGTTCCCGTAATGTTTACGTGTTTATTTTTGTACTGATTAGCCAAAACATTCACGCTTGCTTTTGCTGCATCTTTAACATGTATATATTCTCTAACCGAATATTTATTACCTTCATATTGAACCCTATTTTTTTTTATAGCACTATTAACTATTCTATAAACACCGTTATCTGTTCCAGCACGACTACCATATAAAGACCCGTATCTCATAATTGTAAAATTTATACCATAGAGTTTATTAAACTCTTCAATATAATCCTCCGCAGCCTTTTTGCTGCTACGATAGAAACCTCCTTCTTTACTGTTTACATAAATAGAGCTCGCATAAACTAATCTTTTGACTTTGTATTTGCGACATAAATCAAGGACATAAACAGTCGCCAAAATATTTAGATTAACCGTTTCAATTGGTCTGACAAGTGCTTTTTCAAGATCTGCTAAAGCAGCAAAATGATACACTACATCTGAATTTTTAATAGCTTTTTCTAAACTTGAATAGTTGAGAATATTTCCAACAATCATTTTCTGATTTTTTTTCAACCATTTAGATTTTACCTTATCAAAGATTTTAATACGGTATCCTCTTTTGCTTAATTCTTCAGCAACATGAGAACCTAGAAAGCCACTTCCACCTAAGAGAGTTATTTTCATAAAAAGTTTTTACAAAATATAATTTATTTTTATAACTATTTCTTATTTTTTCTTAAAATATCAAAAACTAATTCTGCTCTTTTCCAATCGTTTTCATAATTTATGTCTACTACTCGATAGTTTGGAATAATATAGATAGAACTTTTTTCCTTATATATATTTTGGTTTTTTTTCCAGGCTTGAAATGTGCCCCAGTAAAATTGACCAGCATCATGATATGACTTAATGACATCTTGAGATCTTCTTTCCAAAAATTTACCTGATTTAAATTCACCTTTATAGTGTCCGCAATCAAATCTTTTTATTTTATTTTTCTTGTTGAAATAAAATGCTCCCTGAATCGGGTGGGCATATTCTGTTGCTGAAAATAAATAATTATATTTTTTTTTTGAAAACTCTTTATATGACTTTATTAGGTCATTTTTGTGCAGAGTTACAGCAGTTGGGTAAATGCAGCAAATTTCATTTGATACAATTCCTTTTTTTTCTAGCCAACTCACCGCATGAGACATGACCGGTCCCGTACCGGAATAATCGTCACATAAATATGAAGGTCTTTTGAAAGGAACTAAAATATTATTTTTTTTCGCTATCTTTTTTATTTCATCATTATCTGTTGAAACAATTATATAGTCAAAAAGATTGGATGATTTAACTATTTCAAAAATCCACTCAATAATTGGTCGACCGCGGAAAATTTTTATATTTTTTTTTTTAATTCTTTTACTTCTGCCTCTTGCGGGAATTATTGCTATTTTCATTTTATTTTAATTTAAATTAAAAAATTATAAAAAATATTAATTAATTTTTAATAAATTTTTAATTTGTTTAATAATGTAGTTCACTTCTTTATTTTTTAATGAATAATAAATTGGAAGAGAAACTTGTTCTTCATAAAAATTTTCCGCAACCGGAAAATCTCCTTTTCTAAATTTAAATTTTTTTTTATAATATGGCTGTAAGTGTATTGGTATGTAATGAACTTGAAGATTAATTTTTCTTTTTTTCAAATTTTTAAAAAATAAATTTTTATTAATATCAAATTTTTTGAAATTAATTCTAACCGGATATAAGTGATAAGCATGCGAAACATTATGTAGAATTTTTGGTATTTTTAAGTTTTTTATATTTTTAAAAGCAAAATCATATTTTTTTGCAATTAATTTTCTTTTTTTAACGAAAAGTTCAAGTTTTTTAAGTTGACTAATACCAAGAGCGCAGTGAATATCCGAAATTCTAAAATTATAACCTAGCTCGACCATTTCATAGTACCAGGGTGCTTTTGAAGGAAATCGCTTAATTCCTTGGGATCTCAACATTTTTACTCTTTGATCTATTAACTTGTTGTTTGTAAAAACTGCACCGCCTTCACCGCTTGTGATATTTTTTACCGGATGATAGCTATGAACAACTACATCTGCATACTTAATTGCATACTTTTTGTTGTTATTTATACTAGCTCCAATTGCATGACAATTATCATTTACAGTTATAATATTATATTTATCGGCAATATTCTTTATAGATTTCCAATCACATGGTTGACCAGCAAAATCAGTCGCTATAATCCCAGAAATTTTTTTCCCTTTCTTCTGATATGATACGATAACTTTTTCCAACTTATTTACGTCAATATTGAAACTATTTTTGTCTATATCTATAAATACTGGTGTAGCGTGACAGTGAAGAATGCTGTTGCTCGTTGCTAAAAAAGAAATCGGTGTAGTTAAAATTATATCACCCTTTTTCCATCCTAGTGCAATTGCAACTAGATGCAGCGCTGCTGTTCCACTTGATAATGCCGTACAATATTTTGAGCCAAATTTTGAATTAAGTAATTTCTCAAATCTTTTAACTTGGGGTCCTTGTGTTAACCAATCTCCTTTTAAAACTTTTACTACAGCTTTGATGTCATTATTATCAACATATTGTCTTCCATAACTAATCATGGACTAATTATCTATTTTGATGAATTTTAAATTAGATTTAATTAATTTTTTTAATTCACTGATTTTTAGAAAATGCTTATTGTTAATACTGTTATATGAGAAGTTTTCAGGACAACTTTTTCCAGACTTATCAAGTTTCATGTATTTTTTTTTATCCATTTTTGTAAATTTTGAATTAGGCGTAATTACAAAATATTTTTTATATTCAATTGTATTTAAACCATCGCTTTGCGAAATCATTTCTTCATGAATTTTTTCTCCTGGTCTGATTCCTATAATCTTTAACTTGGGATTTTGCGAAATAGCATTAACAAGATCCACAACTTTGTAAGATGGAATTTTAGGTACAAATATTTCTCCGCCATGCATTTTTTTTAAGCAAAACAAAACGAATTCTACTCCTTCTTTGACTGTAATATTAAACCTTGTCATTCTTTTATCGGTAATTGGAAATATTCCCCCTTTTATTTTTTTTAAAAAAAAGGGTATTACAGACCCTCTGCTACCCATGACATTTCCATAACGAACAATTGAAAACTTTATATCTTTTTTTCCTTTATAATTATTTGCCGCAATAAAAAGTTTATCAGAAGTAAGTTTTGTAGCTCCATACAAATTTATTGGGGATGAAGCTTTATCTGTACTTAAAGCAATTACTTTTGTAACATTGTTTGCTATAGAAGAATCAATTACATTTTGAGCTCCTAAAATATTTGTTTTTACAGCTTCAAAAGGATTGTATTCTGCTATCGGAACATGCTTCATAGCCGCAGCATGAACAACTATATCCACATCTTTCATCGCAAAAGATAATCTATCTAGATCTCTAACGTCACCAACAAGATATCTCATGGGGGTTGTTTCACCCTCATTCCACTTTTGTTGCAGGCGGAACTGCTTTTGTTCGTCGCGACTATAAACAATTAATTTTTTTGGCTTATATTTTTTTAGAACAGTCTCAATAAAATTTTGACCAAAAGAGCCTGTGCCTCCCGTAACCAATATTCTTTTGTTATTTAACATTTGAAATAAATTAATACTTTCATAAATTGATAAAAAAAATAAAATACACTTTAATAGTTAATTCTCAAGATTTAAGTTATCGCTAATTAGACCAACAATAAAATTGTATTTG
>CEUZ01049044.1_pt1 | contig 10106 bp, 11 predicted proteins | sample 361511 | NCBI WGS metagenome assembly CEUZ01 (sample SAMEA2622822, study PRJEB7988) | marine metagenome | biome: marine biome (ENVO:00000447); feature: surface water layer (ENVO:00002042); material: "saline water (ENVO:00002010), including plankton (ENVO:xxxxxxxx)" | depth 5 m | reverse complement strand
AAATAAATATATAATATTGATATGATAACAGGCAAATATCCATCACTCAGACTTAGGAGAGGTAGAAAATTTAATTGGATAAGAAGATTAATCAGAGAAAACGATTTATCGTCTAATGATTTAATACTACCAATATTTTTAACTGATGGAAAAAATAAACAAGTTAAGATACCGAGTATGCCTGGTGTGTATAGATACTCTATTAATATGATTCCTAAAATAATTGATAAAGCTTTATCAAATGGAATTCCTATGGTTGCTTTTTTTCCAAATACTCTATCTAATAAAAAAAATAATTTAGGAACGGAATCATTAAATGATAATAACCTAGTATGTCAGGCACTTAAATATTCTAAAAAAAAATATAAAAATGAAATTGGCCTAATGACTGACGTAGCTTTAGATCCTTATACATCACATGGTCATGATGGATTAATTAAAAAAAATAAAATATTAAATGATGAAACTGTAAAAATTTTAGTCAAACAATCATTACTACAGGCAGAGATGGGTTGTGATGTATTGGCTCCATCAGATATGATGGATGGAAGAATTGGTGAAATAAGAAAAGCTTTAGATAAAAATAGATACAATGATGTTCAGTTATTATCTTATGCGGTTAAATATGCATCAAATTTCTATGGGCCATTTAGAGATGCTGTCGGATCAAAATCTAATCTTAAAGGTGATAAAAAAACTTATCAAATGGATTTCTCTAATTCTGATGAAGCTATTAGAGAGGTTGCTCTAGATATAAAAGAAGGAGCAGATATAGTTATGGTAAAACCTGGCATGCCATATTTAGATATAATAAAAACTATTAAAAACAAATTTAGAATACCAGTTTTTGCATATCAAGTATCAGGAGAGTATTCTTTATTAAAAAATGGAATTCAAAATAAAATTATAAATAATAATGCAATAATTGAAAGTTTAGTTTCATTTAAAAGAGCTGGCGCAAGTGCAATTGTAACTTATTTTGCAAATGAAATTGCACAAAAAATTGATTAAACTAATTTTATAAATTCATTTCTAGCAACTGGAAAGTTTATATTATTAGGCATAAAAACAGATTTATTTAAAAAGTCGCCAACAATCTTTAAGCCATCTTTAAGTTCATTAATATTAATTTTAGTATTTTCATTTTTTAATAAAAAAACTGGTATTTCTTTTGATCCATCTAAAGTGGCAACATATCCATTTTTTTGTACTAATTTTTTTTTATCAATATAGTCGTTAAAATTAATATCATAACCAACCAATTTAATAACTTCTAATTCCCAAAATATAAATTTTTTAATCCAGTCATCATAGTTAAAAAGTTCAAATAGTTTAAATATTTGTTTGTAAATATTTATATTTGATTGATATTCAACAGTAAGAATTCTAATTAGATTTACAGAATATAAAATACAATTAAGCTTAATTTTTTCATCTAAGAAATATGGAGTAAAAATTTTATCAATTTCAATTTTAAAATAGCCAGTTTTATTTTGATTTTTAGAATTATATTGTAGACTAAAATGATTTCCTAATAGTAAAAAATTTTTAATTTTAGATGATGTAGCTCCAAATATAATTCCTGAAATTTTACCATGTTTTTGACTATAAAATTCAGCAATGACTGAATTTTCACTATATCTACTTTTACTTAATAGAAATCCTTTATCATCAAATTTCATTTTTATTTATCCAAAATACTTAACAATTTTGATGCAGCGGCTTGTTGGGCTAACTTTTTAGATGAACCTTCGGCTTCAATAAATTCGGTATCCTTTAATTTAACTGCAACTTTAAAATTAGGTTTATGCTTAGGACCAGTATCTGAAATAAACTTGTAGGTTGGCAATAACTTAAATTTTTTTAGTGAATGTTCTTGTAGTTTTGTTTTAGCATCAATTATATTTATATTTTTATCATAGATATGTTTATACCAAGTTTTTAAAATAAATTTTTCAACAAAATCAAAACCTTTATCTAAATAAATTGCACCAATTAATGCTTCACATGAATCGGATATAATTTTTTTTTCTATAACATGTCTTTTTAATCTTAAATTGCCAATTTTAACTATTGTATCTAGTTTAAGATCTTTCCCTATCTCGTAGCACTTATTTTTATTGACAAGTGAAGCTAATTTTTTATCTAAAATTCCTTCTTTTTCATTTGGAAATATTTCAAGTAATTTCTTAGATATGCATAGACCTAGAACACGATCTCCTAAGAATTCTAACTTTTCATAATTATTAGTTTTGTCCGCGCTTTTATGTGTAATAGATTTATTATAAAGATCTATATTGTTAAGTTTGAAACCTAGGTTTTGTTCAAGTTTGTTTATGATTTTTTTCATTAATTTAAACTTTTAAAAAATCTTTCATATCTTAAAATATTTGGCCATTTCCATAACTGAAAAATACTACCTTCTCTACTATTTGACGAAAAAAATAACAATTGTGCTTTGCCAACTAAATTATTTTTATGCACATATCCAACTTCAGATAGAAATCTGCTATCTTTTGAACAATCTCTATTATCGCCTAAGAAAAAATAATAATTTTCAGGCACTTTATATTTATCAGAATTTTGAAAAGAAATATCATTTCGATATGAAACTTTATACGATTTATTATTAGGTAATTTTTCTTCATATATAGAAACTGAAATTTCTTGATTTCCACAATAAAGAGTGTGGCTATTACTAATTAAAGTTCTAAAAACTTGATTATTATTGATATATAAATTTCCATCTATAAATTGAATAGTATCACCAGGAAGCCCAATCAATCTTTTTATATAATCCGTTCTGTTATCTGATGGAGTTTTAAATACAACAATATCTCCTCTATTAGGAGTTTTTTCAAAAACTCTATCTTTAAGTATTGGTGGGCTAAAAGGAAATGAATGTTTGCTATACCCGTAAGAATATTTTGTAACAAATAATCTATCACCTACTAACAAATTTAATTCCATTGATGATGATGGAATATAGAAAGGCTGTATTAGTAGAGATCTGATAATTATAGCTATTATTAATGCATATATTAGAGTTTTAATATTATCGATAATTGTACTTTTTTTAATCATAATCTTTCTATTATTACATATGCTATTGAATAATTTTTTTCATCAGAAAGTGATAAATTAGTTTTAAAGTTTTTTACTTTTAATTTTTTTTTTAAATATAAAAAAGTAGATTTGCTAAGATTAATTGATGGTTTACCACGCTTGTTTTTTTTTACCTCAATATCCCTGAAATGTAAGTATTTAGATATTCCTAAACCCGTTGCTTTTGAAAAAGCTTCTTTTGCGGCAAATCTTTTTGAATAATAATTTAATCTGTTTTTCAAGTAATTTGAGGATTTTTGTTCAGAAATTGTAAAAACTTTATTAATGAAATTTTTATTTTTAACTAATTTTTTAAACCTTTTATTATTTACAATATCGACACCAATTCCAATTATTGACATTTATTATTTTTTTAAAATTTTTTTAAATATTTTAATAACTTTTCTTAAACCATATATTATTGATTCTCCAATTATAAAATGACCAATATTATATTCTTTAATTTCTTTAATTTTATTTAAGATTTTAGTTGTTTTATAATCTAAACCATGACCAGCATGAACTTCTAGGTTTATAGATTTTGCATATTTTGCGCAATTTTTTATACTAATAAATTCTTTTTTGTAATTTATTTTTTTCTTAACAAGATTCGCTATTTTTCCAGTATGAAACTCAATACAATTTGTACCTATTTTTTTTGCAAGCTTAATATTCCTAATTGAAGGATTAATAAAAAGGCTTGTTCTAATATTTGAATTATTTAATACTTTAATTGTATGCTTGAGTTTATTTATATTTTTTTTTAAATTTAAACCGCCTTCTGTTGTAATTTCTTTCCTTTTTTCAGGAACAAGACAAACGTAATTAGGTTTAAATCTTAGTGCAAATTTCAACATTTTAGATGTAGGAGCAATTTCTAAATTTAAAGGTATTTTTTTAAAGGATGATATTAATTTTAAATCTTTAATATTTATATGTCTTCTATCTTCTCTTAAATGAATAGTTATTGAGTTTGCACCACAACTCATTGCATATTTAGCAATAACATATGGGTAAGGATGATTTTCACCTCTTGCATTTCTGACAGTAGCAACATGATCAATATTTACTCCAAGATTTTTCATTTAATTCTTCTGGTTCCTGGAGAGGTAACAGGAATTTTTTTTAATAAATCAGGAATATTGTTTTTATTAAAAACTGGTATTTCTAATTTAACTTGGGAAATAATTTTCCGTGATATTTTAAGTTGTTTTTTATTTGATCTATCAATCAAGCATGCGAAACCAACCAATTTAGCTTTAGCTTTATTGATTAGCTTAACACATTCTAAACTTGATTTTCCCGTGGTTATAACGTCTTCAACGATTAATATTTTTGTTCTAGGCCTGATATAAAAACCTCTTCTCAATTGAAATTTTCCATTAACTCTTTCACAAAAAATAGTTTCTTTTTTAAGCAATCTCCCGATTTCGTAACCTATGACTATACCGCCAACAGCAGGTGATAAAATTATATCAATATTCTTAAAATTTGTTTTAATTTTAGAAGCAAGTGATTTACAAAATTTTTCAGCTTGTTTAGGAAAACTTAGTAATTTTGCGCACTGGACATATCCGGATGAATGTAATCCTGAGGAAAGAATAAAATGCCCCTCTTTTAGAGCTTCAGTTTTTCTTAAAACCGCTAAAGAGTTTTTTAAAGAAAGCATATTTTTTATTTTTATGTCTTATAATTTTGAATTTTAATTCTTTTTGTTTTAACTCACTGATAAGATTTGTAAAGTTTTTCAAATCGTTAATTATTAAACTAAATCTAAAGTTTATAGTATTATTTGTTTTTTCTACCATTTCTACACTAGAAATGTTCATTTTATTTTGTCCTATTAGAGATGTTACATCTCCCAATTGTCCAGGTTTATCAGGAAGTGATATCCATAAAGTAGTATTGTACTGTTTTGATTTTGTGATATTTTTATTATCTTTGTATTCCCAATATCTCCTAATAGCGGCTCTAGCTTTACCAGTTTTTGTAGTAGATATCCAATGCAAAGAAGGTGAAACTTTTTTAGATGTTATGATTTTTACAACATCACCATTTATTAATGTAGATTGTATTGGGCTATTTTTTCCATTTATTTCACATCCTATAGCTGTATCACCAATTTGAGTATGTACAGCATAAGCAAAATCAATAGGTGTAGCATCTTTTGGTAGTTTTATAATTGATCCTTTTGGAGTAAAGCAAAAAACATTATCTTGGAACATTTGTAATTTTGTATATTCATAAAAATCTTCAGGATTTTCGTTTTTATCTAGAATTTCAACTAAATCAGCCAACCAGTCATACTCTTTCCAAGTTAATGAATTGATTTTTTCAGATGATTTATATTGCCAATGTGAAGCTATACCTCTTTGCGCAAACTCATGCATAATCATAGTTCTTAACTGAATTTCAATTGGTCTTTTATTTGGCCCAATTATTGATGTATGAATAGATTGATACTTATTAATCTTAGGAGAAGAAATATAATCTTTAAATTTACCTGGAATACAATTCCAATTACTATGAAATAAACCTAAAGCTTTGTAACAATCGTCTATACTGTTCAGAATTATTCTAAAACCCATTATATCTGTAATTTGTTCTAAAGAAGTTCGCTTCCTTTGAATTTTTCTCCATATAGAAAAAGGTGTTTTTTCTCTACCAAAAATTTTGCATGTAAGATTGTTTTTAGTTAAGAGTTTTTGAAAATCCTCTGATAAATTTTTGAAATTTGTTAAATTATTTTCTTTAATATCATCCAATCTATCCTTTATCATTTTTTTTGCTTTATAATTTAAAACACCAAAAGAAAGATCTTCTAATTCATCGCGAATTCTATTCATTCCCATCCTATCAGCTAGAGGAGCATAAATTTCCATAGTTTCTTTAGCAATTCTTTCTTTTTTTTTAAAATCAGAAAAAGCATCAATAGTTCTCATATTATGAAGTCTGTCAGCAAGTTTAACTAATAATACTCTTATATCTTTTGAGGTAGCTAAAATTAACTTCCTGAAATTTTCAGCCTTTGTAGAAGTATTTGCTTGGTTTTCTAAAACACTAATTTTAGTAACACCATCAACTAAATCAGCAACTTCATTTCCAAATTCTTTAACAATAGTATTATATGTGGCATGGGTATCCTCTATCGTATCATGTAGTAAGCCAGTAGCTATTGTTGCGCTATCAAGCTTTAAATCAGTCAATATATCAGCAACAGCCAGGGGATGAATAACATACGGATCTCCTGATTTTCTTTTTTGATCAATGTGGGCTTTAATTGCAAAATCATATGCTTTCGTCAAAGTTTCAGGATTAAGAAACTTATTATAAACTTTAACCTTATTTATAAGATCTTCTGATTTTAACATTCAAACATTATATCACTTATTCTATACAATTCTAATGTCAGATAAGTCCACACCTTTAAATTGATTGATTATACTATTAATTTTAACCTTTGTTTTCGGATGAATCCAGTTTTTATTAATTTCATAAAGAGGAAAAATAACAAAATTTCTTTTGTGCATTTTTGGATGTGGAGTTTCTATTTTTTGGCCTTTAAATTCAGTTTTTAGATTTATGCCATTAAAATCAATAATATCAATATCACATACCCTGGGGTAATTCTTTAAAGCTATTTTTCTTCCAATTGTTCTTTCAATATCTTTAACAATTTTGAAAAGATTTATTAATGACAAGTCTGTTTTGACTTTTAGTACTATATTAAAAAATTTGGGAAAATTTTTATTAGGCCAGGATGGAGTTTCATAGTAGCTTGAAGCATCTTTAATATAAATATTGTTTAATAGTAACAATTTTTTTGTTAACTCTATATTTGCTAATCTATCACCTAAATTAGAACCAATTGATAAATAAATTAATTTAACTTGTTTTTCTAAAATATCTTGCTTTATCACGATTCCAATCTCTAGTTTTTTTAGTCTGACGTTTATCAAAATTCTTTTTTCCTTTTGCTACAGCAATTTCTATTTTTGCTTTTCCTTTTTTAAAATACATTTTTGTAGGAACAATTGTAAAACCTTCTTTATTCATCTTACCAATTAGTTTGTTTATTTCTTTTTTATTAAGTAATAGTTTTCTTTCTCCATAAGGATTATGATTAGAATAACTAGCCTCCTTATAAATAGGTATGTGAGAATTAATCAAATATATTTCACCATCTTTTTCTATACCATAAGAATCCCCAATATTTACTTTTCCAGATCTTACAGATTTTATCTCTGATCCTTTAAGAACAATACCCGCTTCTAATAAATCAATAAAGAAATAATTAAAACTAGCTTTTCTATTTAAACAAATGATTTTTAAACCATTGCTTTTTTTTGCTTTCATTAATTAAATTAATTTAGTTTTTTTTGAAACTTCTTCTAAAATTTTTTTTGTTTCATCTCTGCAAGTAACCAAAGGTAATCTTACAGCATCATCACAAAGACCCATAAGTTTACCAACATACTTAACTGGAGATGGATTGCTTTCTATAAATAATAATTTATGTAATGGTTGAAGTATCTTATCTAATCTTTCCGCTTCTTTAATCTCATTTGCATTTAGAGATTTAGAAAATTTCTGGAAATCAGAACATAATTTTGGAGCAATGTTTGCTGTAACGCTTATTGATCCAACACCTCCTCTTTTATTGAATTCAAAAGCATTATCATCGTTTCCTGTTAGTTGAATAAACTCTTTGCCCATTTTAGATTTTTGTTGATCAACTCTATTTAAATCACCTGTAGCATCCTTAACACCAGCTATATTTTTTAATTCAAATAGTTTTGCCATTGTATCTACTGACATATCAACAACTGATCTTGACGGAATGTTATAAATAATTATTGGTATTCCGCAGTTATCATTGATTGCTTTATAATGTTCATACAAACCTTCTTGTGTTGGTTTATTATAGTAAGGTGTAACAACGAGCGCTCCATCTGCACCAGCTTTTTCTGCATGTACTGTCAAAGATACTGCTTCCTTTGTAGAATTAGATCCTGTACCAGCAATAACCGGAAGTCTTCCGTTTGATTCTTTTATACAAATTTCAATTAACTTTTGATGTTCATCGTGAGATAAAGTTGGAGATTCACCTGTTGTACCACATGGAACTAGGCCATTAGTCCCATTTTCAATATGAAAATTGATTAAATTTATGTATTTTTCCTCATCAACTTTATCATTCTTGAATGGAGTTATTAGTGCTACATTTGATCCTTTAAACATAAATCCTTATAACATATTTTGTTGATTCATTAAAAAAATATGAGCTTTAGAATAATAAAATTAATATTAATTAATATCATTTTCTTAAACTATTTTAATCTATCGTTAGGTTCTGAGTTAATTATCCCTAAAAACAAACCTTTAATAAATAAAAACGAAATCGAATTCAATAAATTTAATTATTTATTACCTAAAAAGAAGCCCAAATTAGTTCAAGAGCAAACTCTCCCTAAAAAAAAGAAGAAAATTAAAGAATTAGTTAAAGTTGATAAGAAGATTGAAGGTATACTTATTCCTCCACCTAAACCTGTTGTTGTTTCTAAAATAAAACCACCTAAAAAATCTAAATTTTACTCAAAAAAGGATGTTGTGAGAGCAAAAAAAGCAATAAAATTAATGGAACAATCTAAATGGTATGATGCTCTTAAAGAAGCATGGAAGGCAAAGGATAAATCAATTTATAATTTTATCCAATGGAAACATTTATTAACTACGGGAAATAAGGCAACCTTTAATGAATATGATAATTTCATTAAAAAAAATAATTATTATCCTAGGATAGGTAGAATTCGATACTTGGCTGAACATAAGTTAACTTCCAGTAAAATTTCACACAATCAAATTATAAATTGGTTTGATGGAAAAGAACCACTAAGTGGTTATGGAAAAATGATATTGGGTGAAAGCCTGATTAAAAAAGGTCAAATTAATAAAGGTATATCTTTAATAAAATCTGGATGGATTAATGCAGATTTAACGAAGCAAGACTTAAAACATTTTAGAAAAAAATTCAAAAAATATTTAACTAATGATGATTATATTAAAAGAGCAGATTATCTTGCGTGGGAAGGTAAAAATTGGGATCTTAAAAGAATTCTGCGTTATTTACCTAAAGAAGAACAACTTCTTTATACAGCAAGACAATTACTAATGAGTAAATCTTATGGAGTAGATCAAGCTATAAGTAAGGTTCCTGAAAAATATAAAAATGATGCTGGATTAAATTATGAAAGATTAAAATGGAGAAGAAAAAGAGGAAGAGTTGAAAGTTCAGTTGAAATATTAATAAAGATAAAAAATAACAAAGATTATTTGGTTAGACCAGATAAATGGTGGAAAGAAAGAAAAATAATATCAAGGTCACTTATCTATAAGAAAAAATATGAATTAGCTTATAAAATTGCAAGCAGACATGCTTTAATTGAGGGTCCGGAATATGCTGAAGCTGAGTGGTTGAGCGGGTGGATATCTTTAAGTTTTCTTAATGATCCGCTATTAGCTGAAGAACATTTTTTAAATTTTTTTAATAATGTTTCATTTCCTATAAGTTTATCAAGAGGAGCTTATTGGCTTGGAAAAACTTATGAAAAGTTAGGATATAAAGAAAAATCAGATCAATGGTTTAAGGAAGGTGCTAAATTTTTGACTACCTACTATGGTCAGTTATCACATATGAAAATATACCCCGATGAGGTTTTTAAATTAATTGATTTAATAAATGTAGACAAAAGTACTATAGAAAAATTTAATACAAGTGAATTAGTGAAAATCATTTATCTTTTAGATGAATTAGATAAGGACAAATATACAAAACATATATTAAGACATTTAGCATTAGAAAATGTATCTGCCGGTTCAGAAATATTGGCAGCAAAACTTGCTACAGAAATTGGCAGATACGACTTTGCCATTCAAATTTCAAAAATTGCATCGTATGAAAAAAGATTTCATAATAAATATAATTATCCAATTATAAGTAC
>CEUZ01108322.1_pt1 | contig 10110 bp, 11 predicted proteins | sample 361511 | NCBI WGS metagenome assembly CEUZ01 (sample SAMEA2622822, study PRJEB7988) | marine metagenome | biome: marine biome (ENVO:00000447); feature: surface water layer (ENVO:00002042); material: "saline water (ENVO:00002010), including plankton (ENVO:xxxxxxxx)" | depth 5 m | reverse complement strand
GCGCTATAAACAAACCAACTCCTCTCTCAAGCCGAGAGAGAAAGTAAGAAGCGCCTACGTCCGGGAAAAGCCCAATCATGACTTCGGGCATCGCGAGACTTGCATTCTCCGTCAATAAACGTGTGCTTCCCGAAACATACAAACCAAGACCTGCGCCCATGATGGCGCCATGTCCCCAAATAACGACAGGTTTGGGAAAAGTGCGAATTAAAAAATCGATCCGGTATTCTGATGCAAACGTTTCCTCACCATACTGAGGTCCCTTCTCAACAAGGTTCTCACAGATCGTCCGAACATCTCCGCCCGCACAAAACCCTCTATCTCCCTCTCCGTATATAAAAACCACACCGAGGGATGAATCCGTAGACCATTCAATAAGTTTATTCTCGATAGCTCTGAGCATTTCGAGATTGAGAGCGTTGATTCGCTCTGGCCGATCGAGAACGATAAGTCCCAATGAACCACGTCGCTCAACCCGAACCAAGGCAGACACGGCTAAACCTTGGCTAAAGCCTGATCGATATCCTCAATAATGTCGTCTACATGCTCAATTCCAATTGACAACCTTACGTAGCCAGGAGGCGCCCCGGCCTGAAGCAATTCCTCTTCGCTCAATTGGCTGTGAGTTGTAGATGCGGGGTGGATAGCAAGGCTTCGGGCATCGCCGATATTAGCTACGTGATACAACATCTTAAGGCTATCGATAAATCGCAATCCTGCCTCTTTTCCGCCCTCGAGTTCCATCCCCATCAATCCTCCATAGCCCCCGGATAGGTAGTGATCGGCTCGTCGCCTAGCCTCACCATCCTGCTGGCTCGGATGGATAACCTTCGTAACCTTTTCGTGTCCGGCCAGGTAAGTCGCTACCTTGTTCGCATTCTCGCAATGCTGGCGCATTCTTAGCGCAACGGTCTCCACTCCCTGGAGGAACAAGAAGGCATTAAAAGGAGACATCGCCGCTCCCGCATCTCTTAAAAGCGTTACTCTCGCCTTGAGTATGTAGGCAATCGGCCCAAGAGGTTTTGCGGCTTCAAGCCAAACTGCTCCGTGATAACCGGGGTCTGGGCGAGTTAGAAGCGGAAAACGTTCTTTATGTTTTTCCCAGTCAAACTTGCCACTGTCTATAATTACGCCCCCGATCGATGTACCGTGCCCACCCAAGTATTTTGTCGTGGAATACATCGTTATGGCAGCACCGTGATCGAAAGGCCGGCAGATCATCGGCGCGGCGGTGTTATCCATGATCAAAGGAACACCAAACTCATTTCCAATCTCGGCTACCTCGCTAATTGGAAAGACTTCAAGTTTAGGATTAGGCAGGGTCTCCGCATAGTAAGCTCGAGTCTTGTCATCGGTTGCATTACGGAAACTCTCAGGATCCTTCGGATCGACAAAACGTACTTCGATACCCATATCACGTGCAGTAACATTAAAAAGGTTCCAAGTGCCTCCGTAAATATGGGTCGAAGCAACAAAGTTGTCCCCTGCTCTCGCTATATTTTGAATCGTATACAAAGACGCGGCCTGACCCGACGCCACGGCCAAAGCAGCCACGCCTCCCTCCATAGCAGCGAGACGCTGCTCCAAAACATCGGTGGTTGGATTCATTATGCGGGTGTAAATATTCCCAAGTTCTTTGAGGGCAAATAAATTAGATGCATGTTCCGCATCATTGAACTGATAACTGGTGGTCTGGTATATAGGAACCGCCACCGCTCCTGTAGCGGGATCTGACCTATAACCAGCATGTAAGGCTTGTGTTTCGGGCTTATGAGCCATAACTCCTCCGGTTTCGTGACTCGCATCCTAGCGAATGTTTCAGGTGAGAGGCGATTACTTCTTAATCAATTGGATCGGGTCGATGAATTTCTCCAGGAGAGGAGTCCACCTCTTCTCCTTGATATCCCTCTTTCCTGCATCGAAGGTCAAAGTAAAAGATCACCACGACGGCGATAAAATAGCCCGCCCCTATTGCGCTTACACCTATGTTGAGAAATTCGGAAAATTCCGGAGTTGAGCTAACTAACATGGCGGAGGCTGAACTAGCAAAAAAAATAAAGCCTACGAAACACAGGAGAAGATTCGCCCCTCTCAAAAAATGACCCCCCATTAGGGAATGACTTCGTCCAAGCGCCTTCGCTTGTGAAAGGTTTTCGAGAACCACCACCGGACCTAAAATCAAAAATGCCAGGCCTAAATAAATTCCGGGGACAATCAAAAGCAAAAACCCCGCAAGAGCTAGCCCCCCACCTAAAATCTGAGTTATGAAAAGCGGAACAACCCTTTTCCACGCTTTGCGGAATACCAAAGAGAGACGAATACGTTCCCCAAAGTAAAGAGATTTAACAGCAATTGTAGTCGCGGCAGAGCCAAGAGTCTGAAGGAGTAACCCAAGAGAGAACAAAGTTACCGCGCTTACAACAATCTCCTCGGGAGTTTCCGGAGTGAACCACCCGGCTGCCAAAAGTACAGGGATAAATGAAAGGTCGAGGGCGAGCATTAGTCCCAAATTTGCCCAGACAAGGCGAAAAGCCTCGCGAAGGATCTCGAAAGTTGCCAACGGTTTCAAAACAGTACTTCTCGTCATTATTCTAATCTGCGGTCCTTATTTCGAAGGGCACGACGCGTCTCGCGATCATCCTCTCTCCTCCTTATAGCCTGACGCTTGTCGTAGCGACGTCTTCCACGCGCAAGTCCGAGTTCTACTTTTGCCCTCCCATCCTTCCAGTACAACGAGAGGGGAATCAGGGTTAAACCACGTTCAGCAACCCTACCCGCAAGACGAGAAATTTCAGCACGATGTAATAAAAGTTTGCGCGAACGCGTAGGCTCAAGATTTTCTCTCCCCGCCTGCTCATAAGGACCAATATGAAGTTTTCTCAACCACAGTTCGCCCCTTTCAAGGTCAGCGTAGGCGTCGACCAAGTCGACACGGCCCGCACGTAAAGATTTAACCTCAGGACCTGTCAGTACCAAACCCGCCTCAAAGCGGTCCAATATCTCATATTCATATCTCGCCTTTCGATTCTGGGTAATCCTCTCACCGGAGTCAGAATCGTTCTTTTTCTTGGCCTTTTCCCCCATGACTGGAAAATCTAGCAGTTAAGTCGATTTGCTCTCGGGAATTAAGAACGCAATACGAGTTTAAATTGTTCCAAAGAGGAAACTTACTTCTATTCTGTGCAGTTCAACAACCGATTGTCGATCAGGCGTACGGGTTCCCCCGAAGGATCACCTGCAGGAAACGAAATAGCCACTGACACCAAAACCTGGCCAGAAAGCTTATTAGAAACCTCCGACAACGTACCGGGATCACAGAATTTTATATATTCGATACTTGCCAGGGGAGCAGCTTCGATTTCGTGTCGCGCCGTTTCAAGCAAATTTACCTTAGACCTTTCTCCTTTCAGAACTTTTCCCTCAACTGCTTCAAGAGCTGCCGGCACAACTCCAGCCTGAATTCTTGAATCAACACTCAGTCGACTATTTCGACTGGAGAGCGCAAGGCCATCCTCTTCTCGCACCGTAGCGCCAGCTACAACTTCGAGATCAAAGCCCAGATCAAGTACCATCCGTTTGACTATCGTGAGTTGTTGAAAATCTTTCTCTCCAAAGATTGCAAAGTGGGGCTTGGCAGCTATGAAAAGCTTAGAGACAACTGTAGTTACTCCTCGGAAATGCCCGACCCTCGAACCGCCGGGAGCGTTTTGAGATAGGTCAGCGACATCCACCCAAGTCTGTGCAGAGTCTGGGTACAACTGATCTCGTGTCGGAGCAAAGATTACGTCCACCCCAGCCGCTTCACAAGCAGCTACATCTGCCTCCCAAGTCCTTGGGTAACTATCAAAGTCTTCTGTCGGTCCGAATTGAGTCGGGTTCACAAAAATTGACACCCAAAGTGAGTCCGCATACTGCTTTCCAAGCTCAACTAAAGAAAGGTGCCCAGAGTGCAGAGCGCCCATAGTGGGTACAAGGGCGATTTTTCGACCAAGCTCCCTCTCCTGGTCTGAGAGTTCTTGCAGTTCTTTCGTAATACGAACGATACGCACATCCTACTCGTAGCTGTGCTCTGGATCCGGGAATTTTCGCTCCCTAACCTCGTCTATGAAGTTCCGGGTGGCTTTCAATGTCTCCGCCCCTAGTCGTGCGTATTGCTTTACAAAGCTCGGAGCCCCCTCGTTTAGACCCAGAAGGTCGTGCATCACTAGAACCTGCCCGTCACATTCCACACCGGCTCCGATTCCAATTGTCGGAATTACGAGCTCGTCGGTAATTGCAGCCGCTAAGTCTTGGGGAACACCTTCAAGAACTACCGCAAAAGCACCCGCTTCTTGTACTGCCCGGGCATCTTCAATGATCCGCTCTCGACCCGTTATCCCTCGACCCTGTACCCTATAACCGCCCATCTTGTGTACTGACTGCGGAGTCAGACCAACATGACCCATAACCGGAATCTCAGCACCCACAATGCGAGCAATCACTTCGTGCATCGATCTGCCGCCTTCCAACTTAACTGCATGGGCACCGCCCTCTTTGACGAGAGCAATCGCGTTTTGGACTCCCTCTGTGAGTGCTCCTTGATAACTGCCAAATGGCATATCCGCGACCACCAATGAACGAGATGCGCCTCTCGAAACCATTTTGGTGTGGTAGATCATTTCTTCGCAGGTAACTGGTAAAGTCGTCTCTCTACCTTGCACGACATTCGCGAGCGAGTCTCCTACCAACAAAACGTCTATACCTGCTCGGTCAAAGAGTTGGGCAAAGCAGAAATCGTAAGCCGTCATCATTGTGATCGGTTGATTCGCGCTCTTAAACCTTTCGAGCGAACGCACCGTAATTCGATGCTCAGTTTTTGAAGTTTTCGTCGTCGTAGACATCTTCCGCCCCCTTCGCGACCGATGTGCTTCTGGCGAGAATTCGAAACCTAAAAAAGACTCGCCGCACTAGATCAGATTTTTATCCAATCAGCCTTTTCGTTACAGGACCTATTCTGGGTAAACCAAAAAAATCCCTCGAAAAGAGAACCAACGCTTCGCTTGATTTGCTTACTGGCAATTGAAGCCATTCCTGAGCCAGTGGCGTCAGAAAGGCATTGCCGATCGCCATATTTTCCGTCTCGGTCTTTACTGATCCAAGCGTCTGGGTGTGATCGGATTTATTCCTGAAACTTCCTGTTTAGGGACTGACTGCCGCTCCTCACTTAGGCCTAACAGCCTTCAGTCCAGTTCGTAGGGGACCGCACCGTGCAGATTCCCCTCGTTCACAAGAACGCTAGTTTAACAAGAGGAGATTAGTCAAAAGAATTCTGATCTATTTAGCCCTCTTTTTTCCCTTTGGGGAGCTCTGATGCAAGCATCCTCCAAAGAGGAGGGCTAATGCGCTCCGGCCTTACCCTGGCGTCTATTCGACAGGTAACCAGTGCCTTTGAGACATCCTCAGGAGAAAAACCCGATCGCAAAAGGGAGTTGTGCAGGGTTTTCCGTCGGTATTTAAATGCCCCACGAGTAACCTTTTCCACTCGTCGGAGCTCGTCCCGAGGCATAGCAGGAGTTTTGGGACGCATCACAAGAAACGTTGAATCGACTTTAGGTTTCGGATAGAAGTTTCCTGCCCGAACTTGCTTTTTAGCTTCAACTTCAACCACAAGTTCATGCAACACGGAAAGTGATCCGTATTCCGACTCGCCAGTACCGGCTACAACACGCCTGGCCACTTCTCGTTGAAGCATTACCGACCATCCCACAATGCTGTCGGCTGCATTCAAAAGCTCCCGCAGCAAGGGAGTGCCCACCGAGTAAGGCAAATTAGCGACAATTTTAACGTTGCCCCCTAGATCCCTGGCGAGTTGAGAGAAATCTACCTCTCTCGCGTCAGCGTGCTGTAGAACTACGTTAGGTGGCAAACCTTCGGCTTTTAATGCTCGAACGAGCCCCCGATCTATCTCAAGCGTCATAACCTGGTTGGCTCGTTCCGCGAGAATACAGGTCAACATACCCAAGCCCGTACCTATCTCTATGACCTTCTCTTCAGGCCCGACTCCGGCCAAATCAACCAAGACACGTGCGAGGCTCTCGTCGGTAAGAAAATTTTGCCCACGGTCGCGATGAGCAGCCAAACCATGCCGCGCAAGAAAGTCACGAACTTCTACTAAAGACATCGATGGACTGATCACAAAAAAGATGACTCACTCATCCTGCCTCCACGGTGCCAAACCCAAGGGAACCCTTGAGAACGCAGACAGGCTTAGTCCATCATCCTCACCTGCTATCAGGGACGCCGCACCGGCCGCAGCGATCATGACCGCGTTATCTGTGCACAGGCTTACAGGGGGAGCAAAGACTTCGAATCCCAGTCGATTTCCCGCCTCACCCAAGGAGCGCCTTAAACGTTGATTCGCAGCGACACCTCCAACAACGGCGAGCTGTCGCAATTTCGTCTTTTTTAACGCGCTGATGCTCCTTGCAACCAGAACGTCAGTTGCTGCAGCTTGAAAGGATGCCGCAACGTCAGCCTTTTCTTTCCTCGTCATCTCTCTACCGTAAGACTTAACTTCCAATGCTACCGACGTTTTCAAACCACTGTATGAAAAATCTAAGCCCGGTTTATTAGATAAAGGGCGAGGAAAGGAGATCGCTTGTTCGTCTCCTTCATCGGCCAACCTAGCAAGGGAGGGCCCTCCCGGGAAAGGTAAACCAAGAAGGACTGCCACCTTGTCAAAGGCCTCTCCCACCGCATCGTCCCTTGTTTCGCCTAGGAGAAACGGAGGTTTTTTTTCTGTAACTTCGTATAAAGCCGTATGACCACCCGAAACCACGAGGCCAAGGTAAGGTCTCTTTAGATCAGGGCGTGCCAATTCGGCTGCGGCCAAATGACCTGCTAGATGATGCACTCCAACCATGGGAAGGCCAAAACGATATGCAAATGCTTTCCCAAAACTTAACCCGACCAGGAGAGAACCCATCAAACCTGGACCTGCAGTTACCGCAACGCCCGAGAGGTCTCGGGGCTTCGCTCCTGCTTCCGCAAGAGCATCACTCGTAACCTCTGATACGTTGCGCACGTGATCTCGAGAGGCCAATTCAGGAACGACGCCACCATAGTCAGAATGTACTTCTTCCTGACTATGAACAGAACTAGCCAGAATTTGATAATCATCGGTGACCACAGCAGCTGCACACTCGTCACACGAGCTTTCAATCCCTAATACGAGCTTAGCTTGAGGCGAGCGTTTTATGTGCTTTGGAGAGTTCACCGCTTATAGGGCCTAACCCATTCCCCGTTCGCGCTTCTCCTGCTCTGATTTGCAATCTATACAAAGCTCCGCAACCGGTCGAGCCTCGAGACGTTTTATACCGATCTCTTCTCCACAGCCCTCACATTCTCCGTATATCCCATCTTCGATCTTCTCGATCGCCTGGTCAATCTTTGAAATTAGGCCCCGCTCTCTCTCTCGAAGACGTCCCGTAAATGCCAGGTTCACTTCTGAAGCTGCAGTATCTATCTCGTCGGGAAAATCATCCGGATCCAAGTGGACATCCCCCTTCACCGCACGCTTTGCGTTACCTGCGAGCTGTTCGCGTTGTGCCGTTAATATTTTTTTAAATCGTTGCTGATCGCGTTTTCTCACGCGGTTTTCCTCCCTGGGAGCTCATTCGACTCTAGTAGTTTACCTAGCTCGCATCGAGTGTTTTGACTTGGTCTTTCGCCTCAAGTGCCCTCGGTGATTGTGGGTACTCATTAACCACCCGTTCAAATGCCTTTCGTGCCGCGCTTCCATAACTTGGGCCAAGTTCCAAGAGAGTCTCCCCTTGCCTGTAAAGTGCGTCGGCCGCCTTATTTCCTTCGGGGTACCGACCTGCCACATCATCAAATCGGAGTATTGCCGTTTTGAGATCTCCGAGTTTGACGTAACAATCTGCCATCCAATAGGTTGCATCATCCGCATATTCGGAAGACGGAAAAGTTTGCAGGAACCCCTTGAAGCGGTCAATACAAGTTTCGTGATCTTCTCCCCTCCATGCTCCGTAGGCCCTCCGATATTCAGCCAACTCCGTTGTGACTTCCTTATCGCTGGTAGTGGAAGCTATCGTCGTAGCAGTTGTTCCGTTACTCGCATAGCTCTCGGCTCTGGCCGCCCGGGCCTCGTCCACCGCTGAACTAGCCTGATGTTCCGCAACCTCAAGCCGACCCTGTAGGCGTCTAACCTCCGCCTGAAGGGCATCGACTTTAGCGGCTAATTCGGCGTGCTGTGAACGGACTCCACCCGACGCCCGGTTCTGTTGCACCATCCGACTTATCTCATTCTCGAGCTTGCGTTGTTCGGCAATCGTTGCACAGGAAGAAATAAAGCCTGCTACAACTAGAATCCCGAAAAAACTACCCAGCTTTCTTATTTTCCGCATATCTACCCCATCTTCATCTTCGATAAGGACCCCAGGCAGGATTCGTCTTCTCCCCTTTCCCGTGAGTTAAACGAATCAAGTTCTTCCCATCGACACCCACTACAAAGATGTCCGCCTTACCTCCCCTAGATGAACTAAACAATATCTTTCTTCCATCCGGGGACCAGGACGGATACTCGTCGCTAGCCGGATGATCCACAAGAGGATAATTTACAGAACCGGTTGGATCTATCAGCCATAAATCAAATTGGCTGCGTACCCGGCTCTCGTACACAATCCAACGCGAATCAGGAGACCAGGCAGGGTGGGTATTGTAGTTACCCATATAAGTCACTCTTCTCTGATTCCGGCCGTCTCTATCCATTATATACACCTGTGGAGAACCTGATCGGTCCGAAACAAAGGCAATCTTTTTCCCGTCGGGGGACCAACTAGGTGAGATGTCAATCACTCCGTTATTTGTAAGACGTCGAAAACCATCGCCATTCCTTCGGCTAACACCTATCTCGGACGTCCCAGCCATGTTAAGCGTGAAAGCGAAAATGGGCTCTAGCGGGTGAAAAATCGCCCGGTAGACCGCACTATGCCCTGGCAAATTCCTTAAGATTCTTCCTGGGCTTCTCCCTTCACGCGTTAGTAAAAAAACGCTCGGCCGATTTAAATATCTGTAAGACGTATAAACAATCGACTCTCCCTGAGGAGACCAGGATGGAAAGCTATTAATCGACCCATTGCGAGTTACCGCTCGAAGATTCCCACCCAGCGCATCCATTACAAAAATTTCTTTCTTCCCCGAAAGTGTGGATGCAAAAGCGATCTCCGTGTCGGCAACCCCTGGCTTCCCAGTAAAGGCCTCGACGACGTCGTCACCAATTGCGAGGCCCATTCTTCTGAGCTCGCTTTCACCTCCTGTGTATCTCTTTCTCAAAACTCGACGACATGATCGCTGGACATCCACTACCTGAAACTCGACCCGTAGCTGCTCATCAACAGTTCCAATCGTCCCGAGGACTAGGGCGTCGGCTCCGATCTGCCTCCAACTCATGCAAGAGATTTGCTCTGTCTCCTCAAGGACGGGACTCACAGGGTCGTCGAGAAAGGCCCTTGGATCTATTTTCAAGAACGCGTCCGAGAAATCGAGACTTTTCATGACTCCGTCATAGAGGACATCTGCCATATCCGGGGACGCATCGGGGAGAGTTGCAAATCTCAAAACTGCTGCCCGATAGAGAGTCTTTGAAGACTCTTGAACGATAATAGGCACCTTTGATTGCGAGTCCGCTTGAAGAGCGAACAACGTCAACAAACTGAGGGTTGATACCAGTGTCAGTATTGCTCGCTTGATCACCTTCTTTTCACCCCCTGGCAACACAACGGTTTCGCTAATTGAATCAACCAACTGATCTTAAAGTCCGAAACCATCAAACCCAGTTTACAAATCTTCGGGTCGGAAAATAAAAATCCAACGCCCAGCATTTTGAGGAGCGGGCAAAGGATCGGATTTCCTAACAGCACGTTCGACACTTTCATCAAACCATGGGTTCCCCGAGCGTCTAACAATATCGACCTCCGATAGCCGACCCGATCGCTCTAGACTCAAGAGAGCATGAGCTTCTAAACGCTCGCCTTTTAAACCAGGCTGGAGCACCCAATTCCTAGTCACGTGATTTTTAACTCTTCTTCGCCATTCCGCTTCACGCGGCGA
>CEUZ01271675.1_pt1 | contig 10111 bp, 9 predicted proteins | sample 361511 | NCBI WGS metagenome assembly CEUZ01 (sample SAMEA2622822, study PRJEB7988) | marine metagenome | biome: marine biome (ENVO:00000447); feature: surface water layer (ENVO:00002042); material: "saline water (ENVO:00002010), including plankton (ENVO:xxxxxxxx)" | depth 5 m | reverse complement strand
CTCGAGAACTTCGTTTCCAAAAAGGCTAAATTTAAAGTGATAAATTATAACTGAAAAGACTGCTATAGCTCGCAATCCATCAATTTCTGGTCTATAAGTTATTTTCATTTTTAAATTTAGTATCCCGTTTTTACTATTCTTTTAAGTTTTTATTGTCTATTAAATAAAAAGATTTTGTTTTTTTTTCAATTATATTTTATCTTTTATAAGTTCCCCAATAATCTTGTAACCATTGTCATTTAAGTGATCGCTATCTACAAAAAGCCAATCACTTTTTTTTGAATTGGATTTAATATGCTGGTTACAATCATAAAATTTAATCCCGAATTCATCACATTGTTTTTGAAAAATTGCCCTTATATCCTCATAATTATTTTCTGCTTTCTTAAAATATTTAAGTGATCCTTTGTTTTTAGCATAATTCATTAATTGTTCTTCTTCGCCACAATAATCTTTGCACCAGTCTATGAAGGGCGAAAAGAAAAAAAATGTTTCAATGCCTAAACCTTTTGAAATTAATGACCAGATTTTAAGGTTCCTTTTTACAATATTTTTAATATCTGTTTTGGGTTCTATTGATTTTAATTTATAATTTTTTCTAAATTTTGAATCAAAAATATATTTTATTAGATCTTTTTTTTTTATATTTCTAAAATCGATTTCTTTTGATCTTATTAAATTTTTTATAATTTTTCGATTAAAACTCAAATCAGAACTGTCCATTTGATTTAAAAATTTTTTGTTAAAAAAAAGAGGTCCAGGGTAATTTGATGAAAAATTTTTGTTAAAAGACATATAAACATCATTAAACCCCGATACTAGAACAATTCTTTTTACGTTTTCGATTTTATCTAGCAAAGATTCGAAAAGTATAATTTCTTGAAAACCATTAAATGCTCTTCCACCTAAATTATAAAAAAAGTATTTTGAATTTTGAGATAAAAGACCTGGTATTGTATTTTTATCTAAGGTGGCACCAACACCAAATGCGGTGGAGCCACCTATAAGTATAGCTTTATCTTTGGAGGTGCTTTGTTGAAAAATTGTTTCTTTTAAATCAAAAGAATTAAATCTAAGTCCATAACTGTCTGTATTGCAAATCTTGGACCTAAAATTTTTCGTTTGACGGAACATAATATTAGATATCCATTGATAACCGATTATGTCGTAAACTGCTTGCTGAGGACAAAGTTTATATCTTATATTCATTAGTTATTAATTAAAATTTTACGCCAGTTATTTAATTTTCCATTTATAAAGAAAAAATTTGTATTTTTCTTATTTTTTATTTTGTTTATTTTAAGCACATTTATTACTTTTAAAAAATTATTTGCGTCAGTCAAAAACTTAATTTCTTTTTTATCTTTTAAGGGGCTTAAATTTAAAGTATTCTGATTAATGTAGGTTAAAACTGGAATTCCTAAAATGTATGCTTCTGCTGATGCAGCCGTTATGTTGCTAGAAAACATTATATCCGTTTTTTTTAATAAATTTAAAAGAGGCTCGGTAGAAAAATTAGAAAATATTTCTTTATAATTTTTGGATCTAATATTTCCTGCTGGGTGAATTTTTATTTTAATTTCTATACCACTATGATCGTTGATTAGTTTTTTAGCTAATTCTATTTGGCTTTTTGCTACTTCATCAGCTATATCTAAAACCATTAAAATTTTCGTTTTCTTTTTAATTTTCAAATTTTTTTTTGTTTTTCTTATTTTTAATAAATCAATATACCTCAGTGCTTCTGCACTAATAATTTTTTCTTTGTTGAATCCAGATGAAGTAAGTTTATGCTTCATATCCAGGCCATTAACTATTATTTTATTTGGCAAAGGTTGATCATATTTTTTATTTTTAGTAAATATTTTTTTTGAAAAAAAATGTCTCAAATCCCAAAAAGAAATCGTCGAATGAGGAACTCCATAGATTTTTTTATGATCATTGTCTTTCCAAGATTTAATCAGACTAAATTCCCACGGTACATTTTCAGAAAGATAAAAACATTTTTCTTGGGTAGTAACATTTTTTAAAATATCTCGGAAAATTTGATCTACAACTATATTGTAAATCATTTCTTCATTTTGAAAAGATTTTATCCAATCATTTTTAAAATGCGGCCAAAAATCTAAAAAAGTTTCCTTCATAGTAAATAAATCTTTTGGATATTGAATATTTTTAACTCTGATAATTAGTTTTATCCAAATAAAAATTGATCTAATTAAAATTTTAAAATTTAAAAAACTAAAAATACTTAAATGTTTTTGATCTTTATTTAAATTTAGTTTTTTTATTGCCTCAATCGGATTAATTGATAATTTGTTATTGCCAGCAACAAAATATATCCACCTTGATTTTATACCTATTTCGCTAAGTTTTTTATTTAAATTTCCCCAATAGGAACTTTGAAAAAAACCTTTTTTTATTTTTACTAAATCTTCTCTGTTTAAATAAGAAATAAATAAATATTTCGCATTAAAATTTTTCCACTCATTTATATTAACGCTCATATACTTGAAATTAGACAAAGTTTTAAATAAAAACTTAAAAATTGAAAAAAAAATTTTTGTAAGATAAATGCGTTCGGGATTAAATTTTTCATTACTATAATGTTTATTCAGAATAACAACTTTTATTTTTTTTTTTTCAAAAAAATCTACCAAAACTGAAATTGTTCTGGCATTGCTAATATCTAGATAAATTTTTTTAAACTTCTTATTTTTAATTTTACTTTCTAAAGCAATACATTTAATTACTTCGTTAATATAATATGATTTTGCCCAGTTACATTTTTCAGAAATATTTGTATACCACCATGAATTAAAGTTGTTGATTTTTAATGAATTAAATAAAATTTCTTTTTTATTATCAACATTTACTCTTTTGTTTGATAAACTTCTTATAAAATCTAAAAATTTATTTCTTAGATTTAATGAATTGCTTTCAATTATATCAAAAATACTTAAAAAATTTTTTTTATTAATTGGTTTATTTCGATTCCAAGAAATTATAAATAAATTTTTTATGTAGCTATAGTTTGAACAAATGTTATCTGTGATAACAAGATTTTTATTATTCATTAAATTAACTAGTTTTTAGAAATAATATTTTGAGCACATTCATATATTCCTTGACCAATATCTGTATAAGACTCAAAAACTAATTTTTCACTTATATCAGGAATGTATTTTTGTTTTTTCTCAATTGAAAATGGAGTATTTTTGTAGTGTGAAATACTTTTTTTATTATACTTATATAAAATTTTAATTTTTTTGTTAAATATTTCATTTATCATATTAAGCAAATCATTTAACCTGATATCCTCTAAACCCGTAAGAAGAATAGATTTATTTTTAAATTTTTCAGAAAAAATATTTTCACAAACTTTTGCAGCATCTCTTGCATGAATGTATTGTCTAACTTCATCTCCTTTTCCCCAATAAATTATTTTTTTTTTATTAATCGCCATATTTAATAAGTCGTAAATTGCATTTCCTTTTTTTGCTCCCGGACCATAAATAGAACCAAATCTAAGTATAGTATAATTAAGACCAGATTTTTTTATTAAAATTTCACATTGTTGTTTTGAGTCCTTGTAAACTCCTCCATACTTACTAAAAACATATATGCTGCTAGCATAAATAAATCTTTTAACTCTTTTTTTTTTACAGATGTCCATTATTGCTGAATTTCCTAAAACATTTTGTCTAATTACTTCTCTTGGATTGTTTATAGCAGACTCCAGATCTGCCCAGCCTGCAAAATTAAAAACAAAATAATCTTTTTTTATTATTTTGCTGATTTTTTTTTTATCTAAAATATTTCCTTTAATATAGCTGAGATTTTTATGATAAATTAAAGGTTTTTTTAAATCAAATACCTTAACTTTGTGACCTAAAGAGAGTAATTTTTTTACAAAATAAGTTCCAATAAAACCTGAGCCGCCAAAAAATAAAATTGTTTTTTTCATTTATAAAATTTAAATATTTTTTTTATTATTTTTAATCCATAGTTTTGTGGCTTCTAGCTGCCATGGAAAATCTACGTCCCCAACACAAAACTCTTGTTCTATATATCTCATCTTTTTACCCATCCAATTAAAAGGGAAAGGATTAGATTTCATATTTTTTAAAACTTTTGCTCTGGATATGGTGAATGACTGAGTGCAATAATATGAGTGTACACTTTTATCTCTATCGCACGATAAAGGTGTATATCTTGATAAAGCTTTGTTAGGTATATAGTTTAAAAGATATTTGCCTTTAATTTTCTTAGCGCGCACAGGCGAGTACATATTAAATTTTGAAATAGTAGTTACGCTATCTATACTTTCGTCGGCTTCAATTATATTTAAACCTTTTAAAAGATCTTTAGAACTTACGCAAATTGAATTACACAATAAAATTATAAAATTCTTTACTTTATTATTATTTACTTTTTGACAATAATTAACGGCATGTTGAATTGTATCCTCCAACAAAGCTTTGTCCGTGCATAAATATTTTGGTCTTTTTATTATTTGACAACCTCTTTTAAGTGAACCTTTTAAAATTACACTTGAGTCTGAAGATACATAGATTTTCTTTATTTTTTTTATCTTCTTAGCTGCTTCTATTGGATAAGCATACATTGGCTTTGAATAAATTTTTAAAATATTTTTATTTTTAATGCTTCTGCTATTTTTTCTACCAAATAAAATTGCTACATTCATGCGAAATTTAAATTAAGTTTTGAATATTTGTTGTTAATTGGAAGAGTCACTATTTTTTTTGTTTTACTAGATATATGACAGGCGAATATGCATTCCATTACTTCGTGTGAATTATTTAAATTTTTATAACTGAATCTTTTTTTAAACAATTCTTTTATTGAAAAAACTGTCATGTTTGCTACATCAAATTTATGCTTTAATTTTATTTTTATATGATCTGGTTTATATAAATAATAATACAGAGGTTTATTAGCCATTTTTTTAGGTCGTCTTTTTAATTGAAATTTATTATTAATTTCATCAATTACAAATTCTAAGCTTTTACTTTTTATTGTAATTATATAAGGCAAACTAGTATCCTCGCTTAAATCGAAAAAAAGTTTTTTTTTGCCTTTATAATTTATAATACCATACCCACCAGGATCTATAAACTCTTTTCCTCTTGGGTTAGGAGTATTTTTTTTATCAATCCAGCTTATTACTGACTTGGCTTTGGTATTGAAAAAGAAGCTTCCCAAATCAAAAAAAGTTGAACCCATATTTCCCAAACCGGCTGATGGAGAGTTTATAAATATACTTGTAGGTTTTTCATTATATTTTTTAAATATTTTTTTAACATTCATAAAATTTGGTGAAAAAGTTCTATGAGTATTTATTATAAATCTAACTTTAAATTTTTTAGCTAACTTCATTAAAGCTCTACTATTATATAACGATGTGGATAATGGTTTTTCTGTAATTATTTTTTTTATGTTTGAATTTAAAATAAAATCTCTGATAATTTTAAATCTACTTTTTGTGTTTGAGGCGACACATAATAAATCAGCGTTCAACTTTATAGTTTTCTTGTAATTTTTATGAAATAAAATGTCTTTGGGTAAATTGTTTTTTTTAAATTTATTAATTTTATTATCACATATGGCAATTACATTTATATTCATTTTTTTTAAAGCTAAATAATGCCTTTTCCCCATGCCTCCAAAACCTATGATTATTGCCCTTTTTTTCATTAACAAAATACTTTTTTAAAAATTGAAGATATTTTTTTATTTTTTGTGATTAAGCTATATTTAATTTTTTTTTTATTTTTATTATTTTTTTTCATCAAAACTGTAAGAAAAAAAAGTTTTTTACTAAAACTTAAATATTCTTTAGAATAGGGTAGCTCTCCACAAAAAAAATCAACTTCATGTATTTTGTTTTTTAAAAAATTTTTTTTCAAAAAAATTAAATATTTTTTTAAATTAACTACATGATAACTGACTATATTTTTTTTAATAGATTTAATTCTAGAATCTGGATGCCTTGCTGACAGATTCATTTTTCCAATTTCGTCTTTTTCAAAATGCACTCTTGGTGAGTCTATAAATATATAACTTGAAGAAATACGTATTAATTCAGAAATAATTTTTTTGTAATTTTTTACATGGTGTAATACACTAGTTGAAAAGGTTAAATTAATAGATTCGCTTTTCATGTTAATTCTATAACCTTTTTGTATAAAAAAATACATATTTTTGTTTTTTTTCCATTTTCTTTTTGCCAACAAAATAAATTTTTTTTCACTATCCAGGCCTATATATTTAATTTTTTTATGAAATATTTTTTTAAATATGGTGTAAAAATTTCCTGCAGCACATCCATAATCTAAAACACTGTTTATATCATTTTTTTTTATTTTTTTTAAAATTGATTTTTCAGAATCAAAAACATCCTGAATTTTTGATCTATTCTGATTAAAATACTTTAATACGTTTTCTTTGCCCCAAACTGTCATGCTAAATTATTTTTACTTAATGTTATGATCTTTTTTAAATATAACGTAAATTTTTTTACAATTTTTGGGCTTCCTAAAGTTATTCTAATATAATTTTTTTTTCCATCTACTTGCATTTGTCTTATTATAAATTTTTTTTTAAATAGTTTTTGCTGTATCTCCTTTGCAAGTTTGTCATTTTTCAACTCGACCATTACAGTATTAGAATATTTTCCTAATGATCTTATATTCATTTTTTTTAATTCATTAAATAAATATTTTCTTGATTTATTTATTAAAAATACATTTTTTTTCATAATTTTAATATTGTTTAAAAAAAAGTGAATAATTTTTATGTTAAATGAATTTATTTCATAAATTGGTTTAATTGATTTCATTAAGCCAATTAATTTTTTGTTAGCTATAGAATACCCAATTCTTAATCCAGCTAACCCGAATGCCTTGGAAAATGTTCTAACAACTACAAGATTCTCAAATTTTTTGATAAGTTTTATAGCTGAAATTTTATTATAGTGATAGTAGGCTTCATCAACAATAAATAAACATTTATTTTTTTTTGTAATTTTGCAAATTGATTCTAGTTGGTTTAAGTTAAACATCACTTCTACAGGTTGATTCGGATTTGCAATAGCCACTAATTTTGGTTTATTTTTTTTTATAAACTTAACAAAATCATTAAAGTAGTCTTTTTGTGAATTTAAATTAACTTTAAAAGGAATATATTTTGCATTAAACATTTTACAATATAGAGGGTACATTGCAAAACTTGGCTCAAGAGCTACCACCTTATCTTTGCCTGAAATAAATACATTAAATATTCTTAACAGCCCCCCGTCAGCACCCTCCGTCAAAATAACATTGCTAGATTTAACCTTAAGCCACTTTGCTAATCTTAAATAAATTTCGTTATTTTCAGGATATGTTCTTAGATCAAACGAATTCAATTTTTTAAAAAGAGATTTCATTTCAAATGAAGAAAACTCATCAACTCTTTCGTTTCTCTCCATAGTATAGTAGCCCACTCTACTTTTTTTGATCCAATGACCCTCTCTTGGTAAAAATTTAATATGTTTTTTTGGCTTTATATTCATTTTTTATTAAAATTTTTTATAATATCGCTCAGCAAGTTATGATTTTCTTTTGCATATTTATTACAAAACTTTTCTCTAACATTCTGAGTTTTTTTATTAAACCACCATTTTTTAATTTCATTTTTATCTACCAAAGAGCTAACAAATTTCGCTGCTGAAACTGGGGAAAAATGTAAGATTTTAGCTTTATATAGTTTATTAAATAAATTCTTATCTTTAATAGGGTTGGTGGATAAATTCCATAAAATTATATTTGGAAAATTAATAGCCATTGCTAATAAAAATGGCGTAGAGTCAAAAGTATTAACTACTAATTTAGAGTTCTCCATAGATTTAAATAAATTGCCTTTGTTATATAGTTTGTAATCTTTTCCAACAATATTACAACAGTCTTCTAATTTTATGTCCTTTATTGTTGGTGGAAATCTTAAAACTATTTTTGACTTTAAATTTTTAGGGATTTCTTTCAAAAAATTATTATAATGATTAATATATTGAAAATAGCTCTCGGTGCTATCTCCAGAAACAAAGCTTGTAAGATATTTCTTTCTTCTTTTTAAAATAATTAAAATATCGTCACTTTGTTCCTTCCATTCAATATTTTTTGTTTCGGCAAGCACTCCAGTTTTAATAATTTTTTTTTTATACTTACTATTGCTCCATCCCCAGTTTAAATATTTATCTGAAATTTTTAATTCATGTTTTTCAAACCATGAGTATAAACTTGTGCCATAAATGCCGCCATGCTGACCCATAATAAGTTTTGTTCCATTTTCAACTTTTTTTCCAATGTAGAAACTTAATAAAACATCTCTCATAAAATTAGATGAAAAAATAATTTTTGGATTTTTGGGGTAATGAAGTTTATTAAAATTTTTTTTTAGCAAATTGTAATTTTCTAAAAAAAAATAGGGTATTTCAGTCACAAAATCTTCGATAAAATTTTTTTCAAATTTATTAATTTTTTTATTTTTTTCCACAAACAGTTTTATTTTATTTCGCAATTTATAGTTATAATTGAAATTTTTAACTTTAAAATTATTTTCTAAATTAAAAACTGGCAACTGAAATAATTTAATATTTAAAAGCAGCTCTTTGTAGTGTCCTAAATAACTATTAATAATAAAATAATTATTAAATTTCCACAATCGTAAACCATAGAATATTGTTCCAAAAAAATTAATTATTTTTGCTTTTATTGATTTTGTTTTTATTATTTTTTCATCATATTTAACATTAATTTTTTTTATTCTTTTTTCTGGTAAAAAATGTAAAAATATTTTTTGATATAATATTTGATTCCAGATTTCTTTTTTTGTTAAGTCTCTAAAATCCTGTGTATGAATAGGAACATAACTATTTTTTTCAGTATTTACAAAATTAACATAAAAATTAAACTTTTTTTTATTTAAAAGATTAACTGTTTTCCATTTAGAATAGTAAATATGCAACAACATTCCTAACCATGGGCCAATAAGTATTCTCCAAAACCTAATGCTATTATTTTCTTTATGTATTTTATTAAGTATTATCGAAAGTCTTTTTAAAATATGCTCGTAGAAGTTATTTAAATAAATCGCATCTTTCAAAATTAATTTTTTATTAGAACTGTAGTAGTTGATGTAATCCAATTCTGGTTTATAAAATTTTTTATCCTCAGAATTTTCAATGGCAGAAACTGCAGGAATGATAACTTTATTAGACTTTAGATTTGGTTTAAGCCCTCTTAAGCTTGTACATACTACAAAAGTTTTTTTACTCATTTTAATTTATTTATGAAAAAAATTACTTAAGAAAGAAGATTTTATTATTTTGTAATTCGCAGTAAAAATATTGCCAAACCTTGGTTTATCTTTTCTCTTTAAAGAGTTAATTTTAATATGTTTAAATTTACCATGATTTTTAATTATTCTGATTGCTAAGTCAGTTCCTATAGAGCTATATCTATCAAATTTATTAAACCTTCTATACCAATTCAAATTATAACCTTTCATTCCACAAAATGGGTCGAGAAGAGACCATCTTTTGTTAAAATAGAAATTCACTAATTTTTCAGAAATTCTTGGAAAAGACTGTCTTTGCCCAATAACCAAATCGTATCCTTTGTCTAATTCTTTCTTAAATTTAGGTATATCTTGATAATCGTGTTCTCCGTCAGCATCCATGGTAATTGCTAATTTAAAATTATTTATTAATGCTGCGTTAAAACCATGTTCTAAAGTTTTATCATAAAATAAAGTTTTTGTATTTTGAACTACTATTGCCCCCGCCTGTTTAGAGAATTTTGAAGTTTCGTCTTTGCTTGCATCATCAATTACAATTACTTGACCATAATTTTTTGCATTTTCTATCACCTTGACAATTGTACTTTGCTCATTTTTTGCTGGTATAATAATTGCTAAATTAGATCCGACCATTTTATAATATCACCATGATTGATATCATTTTTTAATTTTTTATTTATAATTTTTTTAAAATCATAAGGAGCTATAGCTTCCTTTGGGCAAGGTCTAAGCATAATTAGATCCTTTTCTT
>CEUZ01169499.1_pt1 | contig 10120 bp, 16 predicted proteins | sample 361511 | NCBI WGS metagenome assembly CEUZ01 (sample SAMEA2622822, study PRJEB7988) | marine metagenome | biome: marine biome (ENVO:00000447); feature: surface water layer (ENVO:00002042); material: "saline water (ENVO:00002010), including plankton (ENVO:xxxxxxxx)" | depth 5 m | reverse complement strand
AGCATATTTATATCAAAGGAATATGTCAGACAGGGAAGTGGAGTAATCGACAAACATGAGAAGCAAATAAATGACTCTGTAGAACCTTTTGTGATGTAAATGTTAGAGAAAAATGAAAAAACTAAAATCTATAAGAGATTATTTAACTGTAGTTTGGGTTATAAGTTTTATTGCTCGTATAATCAGTAAAACAACAAATCTATTTGAAATACCAAAATTGATCGGTCATCTAATAATAGCTACAATTGTATTAGTTATAGGTTTGTCAATCTTTATATACGTTATAGAAAAACAAAATAAAAAAACCCCCTAATTACTATTAATCAATTTATTTCTAAATTGAAATTTTGCTTCACCAGAGGGTTAGTTTCTATTATTATACCATTGTGGAAAAACAAAAAGACTTAAAGCAAGACAAAAACATCCCAATGCTTCAAAATATTCTCCATCTACAAGATTTATAATTGAAGCAATAATTAGAACTGAGAATGCTGTAAACCCCAAAACCTTTGCTAGTTTGTTTTTATCCATAAATTAAAGGTAAAAAAACCCTAAAATTAATTAGAGGGTTAATTTAGAAATACTATTTCAAATGCACATCATAGATATCGTGTTGAAAATTATATTCAGAATCAGCAGATAAAACAGAGCCAAATCCAATCCCCATTACATCATTTAAATATTTATACTTTTCACTTGATGTTCTAAAACGCCAATGAGTTTGAAATTTTAATGATTCAAAAGTTTCGGTAACATAATTAAAAACACCTGATGCTTTACAATATATTTTTTCATTATCCTCAGTTAGTAAAACCATATCAATATCTAAATCTGAAAAAGTTTTTCCATTTTCCTGATAATAAAGTGGGTAATCTCCTCCGATTGGAAGAACTTTTCCTTTAGCAATTCCATCAAAAACTCCTTTAGTATAAGGTGCGTAGATAGTCTTTAAATTTAAATATTCTCCAACAGAGGATTGCCACTCTCCAACACCTGCTTTAATGGAGAAAAGTTTTTTCCCTTTAATTTTTTGCCCAAAAGAAATTAGCGGCAAAAAGAGTAAAACAAGAATTAATTTTTTCATTTTGTTTGTTTTTTTAATTTGAATTAATTTACAAAAAAACCCTCCACTTGGGAGGGTTTTAAATTTTATCTTTCAGATAAAACCAAACTCAAAACTTGACTTCTTTTAATTTTTCTTAAATCCATAATATTTTTCATTGTAGCTTTCATGTTTTTACTTAATGGATTGGTTTGATCCATCATATTATAAATATCTGACATGGAGTCAAAAAATCTTGCAACTACATAGTTTGAAGCTTCTAAATTATTATTGCTTGGAGATACAACCTTGTGCAACCCCCAACCTTTTACAATTTTGTTAGATTTTTGCATTGGCAAAAAAGTCTTCAACTCAGTTTGTTCATATTCGTAAAAATCAATAGGATCAACCATCATCCAATCTAAAACAGCATATTTTGGAGGATCTTGATTAGCTGCTGGAACAAAACCTCCTTTATATGAAGTCATTACATAACCAGATTTTACAACTCTATCAGTCCATTTTTTACGAACCATGTTTATTTCGCTTTCAGAAAACATATTATTACCTCCTTGCATATTAGGTTCATTATCTGGATTTTCAAGATGGGCATATACAAATGTTGTGTGTGGCTCTCTATAATTTGGATTTTCTAATCTCCACATATCCCATCCTATTTTATTACCATTATCAATAGCTGCTTTATGCCTTTTTGAGAAATAATTTTTTTCGCTATCAATATGAGCTTGTGCATCTTCATTTTTTACGGTTACATAATGAAGACCTACGTACATTCTCTGTTGTCCAAAAGAATAATTAAGGATAAAAACAAAGAATAAAATAAATACTTTTTTCATTTTAATTGATTTATGATTAATAAGTTGCTAATCTACAAAAAACTACCTTAAGATAATTTGGAGGTTTTTTGTAGCTTAGGGGTATGGAAGAAAACAAAGTTACATTTGAAAAAAAATGGTTGGATAGAGCTATTCCACCTAGGTTTGATATTAATTATTGGCTTTTAAAAAAAGTTGGTTTAGAAGGGTTTAGAGTACTTTGTGTTTTAGGTGGTGCTTTATTTACTGTTATTATTTATGAAGTTGTAGTCCCTTACTTTAATGCATAAATTTTGAATTATCAAATCTAATTTTAGATGTATGGATCTTAAACAATTTAAAGAAGTTATAATTGCTAAAAATTGGATAATTTTCTTCATTGGATTCTTCATGGGAATGTCCGATAATATTTTAGGCATTCCCCTAAGTTATCTTGGTGGAATTATAATGTTAGCTTCATTCTATTTGATGTATCTCAAATCAAAAAAAAATAAAAAAACATGAAGAGGCTATTTAACCTGAATCCACAATATCCAATTAGTATTGGACTTATTATAATGGGTTTTGGAGGTGTTTTTTTTGATATAAAAAGCGACATTGGACTTGGAATAATCTTAATGGGTGGATTCATTATGGGAGCAGGTGCTATAATAGGTTTAATTCAAATAAAAAAAATTGGTTGGGTTAATTGGGTATTTATAATTTGTAGCATTATAGTTGCTGTTTGCTTAATTTACATTAATTCCAAAAAATAAAAAACCCTAAATTTAATTTGGAAAGCAAATCATGAAATCAATAAATAAATTTCAATTAAAGTATTTTATAATCTTTTTTTTAATAGTTGGTTGTATTTCAACACCTAAAGTTTTTTTCAAAGAGCCTGTTGATACAAAAACCAAAAAAATAAGTTTTCAAAAAAAAAGAGTTTTCTCATTTAATGAATCAGGAGTATATTTTTCAAATAAATTTGAAGGGGCTCGTTTAAACAATGTTAATCAGTTAAATGATAGCACATATATTTTGTCTATTCTACCGGAAAATAAACCAATAAATGACAGCCCTTATTACGCTTTTAAAATTTGGAGTTCCTCATTAAAAAAAGTTTTATTAAAATTTCAATATCCCATAAATTTTAAACATCGTTATATTCCTAAAATTAAGTCCAATGGTATCTGGCAAACAGCTGATTCTTTAAATTTTAAATTTGACGATAATCTTAGTTCATTAACTATCAAAATAAATGACAACCCTAAAACCATTTCGGGACAAGAGTTACACACAAGTAGTATAGTATATAACTGGGTAGATCAATTAATTTCAGGTAAAGAAAGTTATATTAAATTTAAAGAAATTGGTAAAACTAAATTAAATCGACCCTTTAAAGTTCTAGATATTTACAAAGGAGTTCCAAAAAATAAGCCTGTTATTGTAATATTAACTCGTCAACATCCTCCAGAAGTAACCGGTTATTTTGCGTTTAAAGTGTTTTTAAATACAATCCTTAAAGAAAATAAACTCTCATCAATTTTTTTGGATAAATATAGAATTTTAGCTTTTCCGCTTATGAATCCAGATGGAGTTGATCTTGGTCATTGGAGACATAATGCTGGGGGAGTGGATACAAATAGAGATTGGTCTTTTTACCATCAACCTGAAATAAAAACTACAGTTCAATACATTACAAAAGTGCTTAAGAAAAACAATTCAAAACTTATATTAGGACTGGACTTTCACTCTACATATTACGATGTTTTCTATACCAACGAAGAAAGAAAAGAGACCGCATTACCAGAATTTTTACCCAAATGGTTTTCTGACTTGGAGAAAAGAATTCCTAATTATAAAGTAAATGAAAAGGCTAGTAATAGTAAACAACCTGTTTCTAAAGGTTGGTTTTTATATGGGCATAAAGCCGTAGGTATAACATATGAAATAGGTGATGATACACCAAAAGATCGGATTGACATAATAGGTAAAGAGTCTGCTGAAGCAATGATGAAAATTTTAATAGATTAATTAAATTTTTTAAAAAAACTAAGTCTATACTTTTATCTACTTTTGAAATATGAAAAAAAAAAATCACAATTTTTATTATTTGTTCAATAAGTCTGTTGATTTTATATTTTTTTACTGAAAAATATGCTGAAGAAACTGAAAAAAGAGTTCAAGAATTTATTGAGCAAAAAAAATTGGAAAGCAAAGATTCAGAATAAAAATGTTCAAAAAGAAAATTAAATTTTTAGCCTGGTTTAATCCAATACCTTAAGATTATTGAAAACGATATTAAGGAATAAAACAAAAAATATTATTTTGATTCTCTTGCTTTTCTAGCTTTTATAAAACTTTGAATAAAGGATATTAAAGCAAGAAGTGAGGTAATAAGCATTATAATAACTCTAATAATTCCCATTGAGTTACCTCTTTCAATTGAACCTTTAAGCGGCATAACTAATCCTAATAATACAATAAAAGTTAGTAAAACTGCAATATGAGCAATTGTTTTATTTTCTTTTTTTACACCATTATAAACTAACAATAGTATTACTCCAATAATTACAGGAATTAAAGCAGTAACTGCACCTCCATCTGAGTCTAAATAGCCCCAAGTTCCCATCGATATTAAGGCAATTGCATTTATCAAGCTTGTTGTATGTGCTTTCATAATTTATTTATTTAAAAAATTAATGTAAATATATAAAAACCCCCTAAAATTATAGAGGGTTTAAATAGTTCTTGTTAAGAAAAATATTATTAATTCATTGGAGAAAAAGTAAACATTTCTTGCTTAATTCCATGTTCTTTAATTAGTCCCTCTAATTCAGGGCCAGACATCATTTCTTGCATTTTGGGCATATCAACATCAAAAAGCATAACTATAAAATGATTATCATCAACTTTTCCAACCAATGTTCTTGATTCGTCACAAACTTCTGCTCTGGCTTCATGACCATCAAAAACTTCTCTCCAAGAATCATAATTATTACAACGACCTTTTACTAAAACATTCATTTTTATATAGATTTAAGTTTAATATAAAGCAATATATAAAAACCTGTAATATTAATTAGAGGTGTTTAATTTTAATTGCATCATATTAATCAGAGTTTTCAATATTTAGAAAATATCGTTTTGGTATATTTAATATTGAAAAACTAAATTTTAAATATTATGACAAAAGGTAAAACAAGAAGATCTTTTATTAAAAAAATGGCATTAAGTTCTTCAATAATTCCCTCTTTTCCATATTTGATTTCTGATAATTACACCCAAAAGTTAATTCTTGATAGGTCATATGAATTTGAAAATTTTACTTCAAATGATCAAATAAATATTGCATTAATTGGATGTGGGATTCAAGGAATTATTAATACAAATGTGGCATTACAAGTCCCAGGTGTAAAATTAATTGCAGTATGTGACTTATATAATGGAAGATTAGATAGAGCAAAAGAACTTTGGGGTAAAGATCTTTTTGTTAGTCGTGATTATAGGTTAATATTAAATAGAACCGATGTTGATGCCGTTATTGTTGCAACTCCAGACCATTGGCATCGAAGAATTACTATTGATAGTATGGAATCTGGAAAAGCTGTTTACTGTGAAAAACCTATGATTCAAAATTTTAATGAAGGGCATGACATTATAAAAACATATAACAAAACTGGAAAGGTTTGTCAGATTGGAAGTCAAACTATGTCCTCCCTTGGAAATCAAAAAGCTAAAGAATTGTATGAAGATGGCGCTATTGGAGAAATTGTCATGTTAGATATGTATAATGATAGAAACTCTATTGAGGGAGCTTGGCAATATCCAATACCTCCTGATGCAGACCAAAAGTCTATTGATTTTGATTTTTTTCTTGGAGATACACCTAAGGTTCCTTATGACCTTAAACGTTTTTTTAGATGGAGGAATTACCAAGACTATGGAACTGGATTAGCTGGTGATATGTTTGTACATGCATTTTCAAGTTTAAATTATATTATAAGTTCTAATGGTCCAAAAAGAGCACTTTCAACAGGAGGTCTTCGTTACTGGAAAGATGGAAGAAATGTTCCAGATATTAATATTTGTCTTTATGATTACCCAAAGACAAAAAACCATGAAGCATTTAATGCTTCTTTAAGAGTAAATTTTATATCAGGTTCAGGAGGAGGAAGCGGATTTAAACTTATAGGGACAGAAGGAGCAATGGAAGTGAGTTCAAATTATTGTAAACTTATTAGGTCAAAAAAAGGGGAAATTCCTAGTAACTACTCTTTAAGTGCATTTACAGAAAATATCCAAAAAAAAATAAAGAAAAGTTACATAAAGAAAAAAAATGAAAATAAAGTTAAGCCTAAAAGTTATGGTGAATCTTTATGGGAAGCACCTTCAAATTATAAAGGTGGTCATTATGATCATTTTTATAATTTTTTTCAAGCAATTAGAGGTAAAGGAAAAATTATTCAAAATCCCACCTTTGGCTTAAGGGCCGCCGGAGCTGCTCTTTTAGCAAATAAAAGTTATTTTGAAAAAAAAGTAATAAAATGGAATCCTGAAAGTATGATCATAGAATAAAATTAACTTTATTAATTTTACATAAAACAACAAAAATGACAAGTAAATTTTTTGGTAATAGTAAATTAAATAATTCTAAAGGGAAAAAAAATAAAAATGTTATTTCTAGTAAATCAAAAAGGAAATCTTTTGCTGTAAGAAAAACTGGAAGAGGAAATTAAATTTATCTTTTTTAAAATAATAAATTAAAAAATGTATTATGATGTTATAAAAACAGTTCATTCATATTGGGCTTTTTTAGTTATAATCATTCTCACTTTAATAGTAATTAATTCCATAATCGCTAAATTTTCTGGAAGAGCTTTTAATACAAAAGATTTAAGACTAAGTTTATTTGGATTAATTTTTTCTCATATCCAGTTGTTAATAGGGCTTATTCTTTATTTTACTTCCCCTTGGTTTAACCAATTTTATCAAATAGGAATGGACCTTTTGAAAAATGCTGAAAGTAGATTATATCTTATTGAACATCCATTAATAAATATAGTTGCAATTATATTTATAACATTGGGCTGGTCTCTTCATAAAAGACAATTAGACTCTTCCAAAAAGTTTTTACGCATTGGCATATTTTATGGTCTTGGATTAATCTTTCTCCTATCAAGAATTCCATGGGATTCATGGATCTAACAAATTAAAAATTCATTTTTTAGCAACGTAAATTGTAGAAGCTCCTAATAACTTTGATCTAGTTTCTATTTCTCTAAATCCTATATTTGATAATTTTTTAATAACATCATTTACTGAATAAAATTTTTCTGTAGATTCTTGCAAATACTTATAAGCTTTTGGATTATTTGAAAAAAGTTTTCCAATTATTGGAATAAATACTCTAGAAAAAATTAAATAAATAACTTTTATAAATTTTTTTTTTGGTAAAGAAGTCTCTAAGATTATAATATATCCGGATTTTTTTAATACCCTATAACTTTCTTTTAATCCTTTATCTAAATCAATAAAATTTCTAATCCCAAAACCAATAGTTAAAATATCAAAAAAATTATTTGAAAACTTTAAGTTTTCAGCATCTCCAATTTCAAGAGATATAATTTTATTTAAATTCTGACTTTCTACTTTCTGTTTAGCAATTTTTATCATTCTTTCTGAAATATCAATTCCATAAATTCTACAGTTTTTAATTGAAGATAAATTAATTGCTATGTCAGCTGTTCCTGTAGCAACGTCTAATATTTTTTTTGGATTATTTAATTTCGCAATTTCTGTTATTTCTTTTTTCCATTTGGAATGATTTCCAAATGTTATTATACCATTTAAATAATCGTATTTACTTGAAATAGAATCAAACATTTTTTTTATTTGATTTTTTTTTGATTTATTAAAATTTGGATTCGATTTCATTTTTAATATTACTTTTTAAAAATTTAAAGTCTTAAAAAAATAATCTATAATTAATTTGAGGTCAGTCAGTATAATTATGTTTTATATATTTATAAATATGGCCCAAAATAATTTTTTTGATCTGATTAAATATAAATTAATTTTAATTCTAATTTGTTTAAATTCTTTTTATATATCATCTCAAAAATTAATTTCATCAAAACTTGAAATTTATTATATATACAATGAAAAAAGAAAGGTTGTACTAGAAGAAAAAAATCATCTAGAAGCTCCAAACTGGCTTAATGAAAATGAATTAATATACAATTCTAATGGGCTAATTTATCGATACAATTTTAAGACAAAACAAAAAACCAAAATTTTCACAGGCTTTGCAAATAATTGTAATAACGATCATGGTATTTTTCCAAATGGAAAAGAATTAATTATTAGTAATAATGATAAAGATCCAAATTCAAAGAATTCATGGGGAGTTTCAAGAATCTATAGAGTTCCCCTGGAAGGAGGAACTCCAGAACTAATTACACCTAAAGGACATTCTTTCTGGCATGGTATTTCACCTGATGGAGAATCAATTTTATATACTGCTTTTAGAAATGAAGAAGCTGATGTATATAAAATGAATTTATCCGAAAAAAAGGAAATAAGACTTACCTATGAATCTGGTTTAGATGATGGTCCTGAATATTCTCATGATGGAAAACATATTTATTATAATTCTATTGCCTCAGGAAAAATGGAAATATGGAAAATGGATAAAGATGGTAAAAATAAAATTCCTTTAACTAATGATAAATATTCTAATTGGTTTCCTCATCCATCGCCAGACGGTAAACACCTTGTTTTTATATCATATATAACAGATCAGGGTGATAAACACCCTCCTTTAAAAAAAGTAATGCTAAGATTAATGGATTTAAAATCTTTAAAAATCAAAAAATTATTTGAATTTATTGGTGGTCAAGGAACAATAAATGTTCCTTCATGGTCTAAAGACAGTAAAAAATTTGCTTTTGTTTCATATACTAAAGATTAAAATGAAAACATTAAAAAAAATTAATGAGATTATTAAAAACCTTAACCCAAAAATTAACAAAGGGGAATATGTTTTTTGTTCTGTAAATAATTTAGACAATATTAATTCAAAAAAAATCATTGGAACTTTTCTTGAAAAAAAAGGTTTAAGTATAATAATTGATAAAAAAGAGGCCAGAAATTTAGGTCTTTCCTATTCATTCATTGCCTCATGGATTACATTAAAAGTAAATTCCTCATTAGATTCTGTTGGACTAACTGCAACTTTTTCTAGTGCACTTGCTAAAAATGGAATCAGTTGTAATGTTATTTCAGGATATTATCATGATCATATTTTTGTAAACATCAATGATAAAAATAAAGCAATGAACATTTTAAAAAATCTTTCTACTGAATTTGATGAAATTTGAAGAAATTACAATTTTTGGAGCTACTGGCCTGATTGGGGGACTTTTACTAAAATTATTAATTGATGATTCTGATTTTGAAAGGATCAAAGTAATTTCAAGAAAACCTTTATTGTTAAATGATAAAAAAATAATAAATAAAATCATTGACTTTTCAAATTATAAGTCTTTATCAAAGACAGTAAAAAACAGTAAGATAGTTTTTTCTGCTATTGGAACAACTCAATCTAAAGTAAATGGAGATAATAAAGAATATCGTAAAATAGACTTTGACATTTTATACAATATTGCTAGGGCGTGTAAAGAAAATAAAGTTGAAAACTTATTGTTTGTATCTTCCTCTGGAGCTAATTTAAATAGTAATAGTTTTTATCTTAAACTTAAAGGTGAAATAGAAAAATCTATTTTAGATCTAAATTTGAAATCTACTTCTGTTTTTCGCCCTTCTCTCTTATTGGGTAAAAGAGAAGAAAAAAGATTAGGAGAAAAAATTGCACAAATAATTATGCCTTTTTTTTCGTTTTTAATGCCAAAAAATTACAAACCAATAAAAGCTGATCTTGTCGCAAAATCAATGGTTAATGTTTCAAAATCCTTTAACCCTGGGTTTAAAGTATATCATTATCCTGAAATAATAAAAATCTCAAAATAAAAAAGGTTTTATTTTTTCTTACATTTAAAATCAAAATAATTTTAAAATGAAAACTCAATACTTTTTTGTTCTATTACTTTTTATTATTAATAAAAGTTATTCTCAATTTAATGAAATTAAAAACTTTCAAAAACAAATTATTGAAAATGAAATTACTGGTAGTAATACTGCTATGATATATAAAGATGGTAAAACTCTTTTTTATAATATTGAAAATTCTGGAAAAAAA
>CEUZ01274569.1_pt1 | contig 10129 bp, 9 predicted proteins | sample 361511 | NCBI WGS metagenome assembly CEUZ01 (sample SAMEA2622822, study PRJEB7988) | marine metagenome | biome: marine biome (ENVO:00000447); feature: surface water layer (ENVO:00002042); material: "saline water (ENVO:00002010), including plankton (ENVO:xxxxxxxx)" | depth 5 m | reverse complement strand
CTCTTGGTTCTCTATTATTTAATTCACCTCTTCAATGGGTGGTAATGTTAGCACCTCTTGGTTTTGTTTTTTATTTAAGTGCAAGAATTAACAGAATGAGCCTTTCTAGCGCTCAAATTACTTTTTGGCTTTTTGCTACTGTAATGGGCTTATCCCTTGCTTCAATTTTTATTGTTTATACTCAAGCATCAATAGCAAGAGTTTTTTTTATTAGCTCTGCTACATTTGCTGCAATGAGTATATATGGCTACACAACTAAGAAAGATTTAACTAAACTAGGAGGTTTTTTATTTATGGGCCTTATAGGAATTATTATCGCAAGTTTGGTTAATTTATTTCTTCAAAGCAGCGCTCTTTATTTTGCTGTTTCTGTAATCGGAGTTTTAGTTTTTGTTGGATTAACAGCATATGATACTCAAAGAATAAAAGAAATGTACTATGCAGGCGATTCTGAAAGCGTAGGAGGAAAAAAAGCATTAATGGGTGCTCTTCGTCTCTATTTAGACTTTATTAATCTTTTTATTATGTTGCTAAGATTATTTGGTCAGCGAAGATAAACGCTTTAATTTACTAAATATTAATTATACAATGCCCGGCTAAACTAGCCGGGTTTTTTTATGTCTGAATCATATGAATCTACTTTAGTAAATAAAATTATATCAGATTTTCAAAAAGGTGAAAAAGATTCTTCTTTTAATAAACTTAGTAATTTTGTAATTCAAAATCCAAAAGACGAAATAGCAAGATACAACCTTGCGGTTATGTGTGAACAATTAAATTATGTTGATTTAGCAAAAGAAAATTATAAAAAAATATTAAAAGAAAATTCACAACACTGGAAGACTAAATTTAATTTGTATTTAATTTATATTAAAGAAAAAAATTTTACAAAGGCTCTAAAATTAGTAAATGAAGTTTTAATAATAAAACCCAGTTATCAACCAGCACTGAGAGATAAAGCAGTTATATTATATTATTTGAAAAAACCAGATGAAGGCTTGCCCTTTATTGAAGAATCACTTAGGCAAAATCAAAATGATTATATTGCTTTTAATACTCTTGGACTAATTTATATGGAATTAAAACAATATGATTTAGCAATTAAAATTTTTTTAAAAGCTATTTCTTTAAAGTTAGATTATTTTCCAAGCTATAATAATTTAGGCAGATGTTACGAAATTAATAATGATCGTGATTCTGCAAAAATATATTATGAGAAAGCACTAAAGATTAATCCTAAATTTGCTGAGGCTATAAACAACTTAGCAAATTATTATAACCAGACAGGAAATCATAAAAAAGCAATTAGCTATTATAACAAAGCATTAAACTTAGAACCGAAAAAACCAGAAATAATTTATAATTTAGGCTTAGCTTATACATATCTTGGTGATTATAAAACAGCTGAAAATCTCTACAGTCAGGCTTATAAAGTTTTGCCAAATGACGATCAATTAAGAAAAAATTATTCAATACTTCTTTTAGCCAATCAAAGATTTAGAGAAGCTTGGGAATTTTTTGAAGGAAGAATTGGCTTAAATGAATTTCGTTTTAAAAACAGTCGTATAAATAAAGTCAAAACTAAACTGTGGAGAGGAGCAAAAATTGAAATTGATAAAAAAATTCTAGTTATTAAAGAGCAGGGAGTTGGAGATGAAATTCTTTATGGCACAATGTATCCTGATTTATTAAAAAAATATAAAAATATAAAAATAGAAACAGATCCAAGACTAATTTCTATATTTGAGAGATCCTTAAACAAAAAAGATGTTTTTGTTCCTTTTGATAAATATTCTAATAATAGCAAAGAATTAAAAAATTTTGATAATGTGCTTTATGCTGGCAGTTTAGGAAAAATATTTAGAAATGAAATCATCGATTTCCCAAAAAAAAATTATTTATTTGCTCAAAAAGATAAGTGTAAAAATATTTCAACGAAACTTAAAAAAATAACAAATAAAATAAAAATAGGTATTTCTTGGAGAAGTAAAAATGAAACTTATGGTATGGATAAATCCATAGATTTAAATTTTTTTAAAAAAATTCTTAGATTAGATCAATTTTCATTTATTAATTTACAATATGGTGACACAAAAGAAGAATTAAATAATTTTAAAAAAAATACAAAAATAGATATAATTAATTTGGATGAAATAGATTTATTTAATGATTTTGAGTCAATAGCGGCTTTGCTTAAAAATTTAGATTTATATATTGCTGTTAGTAATAGCACAGCTCATTTATCTGCTGCTCTAGGGGTTCCAACATGGATTATAAAACCAAAAATTCATGCAGTATTTCATTATTGGAATCAACCTAGTAATAAAACACCTTGGTATTCTAGTGTGAGATTATTTTCTTATAAAAATGGATGGGAAAAAACAATCGATGATATTTCTAAAGAGTTAAAAAGTAAATTTATTTAGTTAGATTAAATTTATTTTTAAGATACAAATCTCTTTCAACTAACCACTCTTTAGCAAATTCAACATCTTGCCATTCATCAAACCATGGTCCGCCTCTGGTATAATGAACTGAAAAAGGACTCTTATTATTATGATTAGATGTCCAACCTTCTAACCAGTTCCATCTTTCATCTAAAGAGCCTATCTCTTCATCTTTTAGCCATTTAAATTGATGCAGATAAGATCCTGACTCATTATTAACAATATTAATATCAAGTTTTTTATTGCTAGGATGGGAACAATTAAAAACTATAAAACTAGACCAATTTTTTCTTGGATAAATCGTTTGCTTCTGACCATCCATTTTATGTTTTTCTTTTGGTGTATAGTCATGTTGAACACAATAAACAGCTTTATCATCTTTTAAATTATTAAATAATTTAGACACATCTTCAAAAAATAAAAAATCGCAATCACAAAATACAGCCCATCCCTTAAAGTTCATCAATAAAGGAACTAAAAAACGAGAATAAGTAAATTCTGTAGAGGCTAGTGGATCAATTGATCTTTTATAATAACCTTTTGAAATCAGCTCGTACAATTTTAGCGCTATAACATTGACATCTATTGATGAATTTCTAATTAAAGATTGTTTACAAACTCTATAAGCAATATCTTCTTTAGAATCATAGCCGATAAAAAAAACAGGATTTTGAATTTGCATATATTTATTCTTGTATATAATTTATTGGATTGATTTCAAATCCTGTACTACCTATTTCTGAAATATTTTTTGGATATTTCCAGTATAGAGTATTAAAATACCCTTCTTTTGATACTGAAGACCAATTTTTTTGTTGTGATCCAGTAATCTGACATATCCAAATTTTGCCCAATTTTCCAAAATTTGAACGAGATACCCAAGCATTAATTTTTTGAGGATCACCGCCATCATTTTCTTCAATTTTTGCCATTATTAAACATACCTCCCTAGACGGCTTGTGTTCTAACAAAGATGTGATTTGAGATCTAGCTTTATCCCAATTTTCATCTTCAATAAAGCTCTCTGTTAAAAGTATTATACTTTCATAACTATTTGTATTTTTATTTGTAATATATTTAATTAATTCAGCGTATGATATATTCATTGCTATGGATAATTTTTTTATTTGATTTTTTAATTCTGGATGAGGAGAAACAGACCATACCTTCCTTAACGTTTTTTTTGCTTTTTCTAATTTATTAGAGTCCAATAATAATTCTATATAAAAATTAATGTAGGGTGCAAAATTTTCTTTTAATCTAATTGCTTTTTCCATTAATTCAATTGATTCACTTTCTAAACTTTTGTGTTTTATTTTTGCTATTTCGTAAAAAGCAATTGATTTATTTTCAGCATAAGTATTTTTATTAATAATTCTATTTTTTAATGATTCTTCATTAAGGTAAATTAATTTTTGCCAATTATTAGTTTTGCCAATAATATTTATTAATGTGTTATAAAGCTTGTCTATTCTTGGATTCAAATTAAAAAGTTTTTCTCCGTAAACGAAAGCATGATGATAATCTTGATTTCTTAAATTTTGTTCCATCAAACCCCGTAAACCCAGAGTATTCATATTTTGATTTTTTAACATTTTTTCATAAACATCATTTAATTGATCGAATTTTTTTTCAATTTTTAAAGTCTCTGACTGTAGTAAAAGTGCCAAAGACTCATCTTTTAAAAATTTTTTTGTATTATTTGCTTCAACAATAGCTTTTTTAAAATCTTTATTAACTAAAGCAGTCATGCCTTTAACAAAGGATTCATGTCCCCTTTGAAAAACTTTTTTATTTTGATAAAATTTAAATTTTTGTTGTGATTGTTTAAGAAAAAAAATAAATCTCTGAAAAGACAATGCTGCAATGATGATTATTAATAAACCGATTATTAATACAGATGAAGAAGTTGAAATGATCACATCTCCGAATTCAAAAGATATTAATTTTGAATTTCTAATTGCCCAACTTGCAATTATTAGTAGTATTATAAATTGGAATAATAAATATAAAAATCTAAACATAATTTAATGCTCAAAATTATTAATTAATTTGATAATTTGATTATAATTATTTGCTTGAATAATCCATTTTGAAAAGAAATATTCATGATTTTCGAGTGTATTTAAATATTTAATTGATTCTGAAATATTTTCTTCATCCAAGTGTTTTTTTGATAAACTTAATAGTAGTACATTTTTATCTTCAATATTTTCATTCATATTTGGATGTATTGATATTAAGTTAAAAAAATATTTTAAAATTTTATATTTATTTTTATTTAAGTAATAATTATTTAAATAATCAGCGGAAATCTCATCATGATCTTCTTTAAGATTATTTAGTCCATAATGATTGTTATTAGCTAAAATCGTTAATTTTTCTATATTTGATTTGTTTATTTGATTTGTTGATATTTCATTTAAGAAATCAATCTCTTCATTTATATCTGACCCATTTTTAAGCTTTAACTTCATCAGAGTAATTATATTTATAATTTGGCTAGATTGATTCTTATAATCTTTATTACGAGATTCAGAATTTTTTAAATTCTTAATTTCTAAAGAAATATTTTCTAAATCTTTTTTTAACCTTTTGTTTTCTATAGTTAAATTTTTAATTTGTAATTGTAAGTTTTGATTTTTGCCATCTTGATTAGAAGTCAAATTTTCATTAATATTTTTTACAGACTTTTTATTATCTTGAGCAAGATTTTTTATAGAACTTAAATTATTAGAATTTTGTTTAATTATATTAGTTAAGCTTGTTACTTGATTTGAAAGTTTTTCAATTTTATTTTCATCCTGTGCATCTTGTTTTAAATATGCATTAATAAATAAATAAGTAATAAGAATTAAAAAAAACAGCAAAATAAATGATGTACTAAGTTTAAACAAAAAGTAGAAGCGGTTCAAAAAACTAAACATCTAAAAAAAATCTATTTAATTTACATTTTTCATAGTATGATTCACAGAATAAAATTTATATAATCAATAAAATTAATATGATATTTGCAATAGAAACTTCATGCGATGAAACATCAACTGCTATTTTAAGCCTAGAAGGAAAGCTTTTAAGTCATATTATAGTTAATCAAGAAAATCATAGTAAATTTGGAGGAGTTGTTCCTGAAATAGCTTCACGCGCACATTTGGAAATTCTTCAAAAAATAATTCCGCAATCTCTTAAAAATGCAGGAATTAAAGTAAATAATATAGAAATTTTTTCTGCAACATCAGGTCCAGGATTAATTGGAGGTTTGTTGGTAGGATCTATAATGGCAAAATCGATGGCATTAGGAAGCAACAAGCCTTTTTATCCAATAAATCATTTAGAGGGTCATTTATTATCTCCATTAATTAATTCAAAATTAAAATTTCCATACTTAGCTTTTTTATTAACTGGAGGTCATACGCAAATTTATTTAGTTGAAAAAATTGGATGTTATAAATTATTAGGTGAAAGTGTTGATGATGCTATAGGAGAATCTTTTGATAAAGTTGCTAAACTTTTGGGGTTGGGTTATCCAGGAGGACCTTTAATAGAAAAAAAAGCAAAGCTTGGTGACAAAAATAGCTATAATTTGCCTCATCCCCTTGAGTTTAAAAAAACATTAAACTTTTCATTTTCTGGAATTAAAACTGCAGTAACTATTTTAGTTAAAAATCAAAAAAAAATTGATGAAGAATTAATTAATAATTTATCAGCTTCTTTTCAAAATAAAATTATAGAAATATTAATTAAAAAAGCATCATCAACAATTAAATATGTTTACAAAAAGGGCTATAAAATAAATGATATTGCAATAGTTGGGGGTGTGGCAGCAAATGAAAAAATTAATAGTGCATTCAGAGAACTTTGTGAAAAAAATAACTGTAATGTTTTTTTCCCTAAAAAAGAATTTTGTGGTGACAATGCCGCAATGATTGCTTGGGCATGTTTAGAGAGATATAAAAATGATTTGAAGCCTGATTTAAATTTTAAACCAAATCCAAGATGGAGTTTAAGCAAAATAATTTCATTATGAAATATTGGTTAATTAAATCAGAACCTAGCACCTGGTCCTGGGGAGATCAATTGCAAAATAAAAAAACAATGTGGGAAGGGGTTCGTAATTATCAAGCAAGAAATAATCTTAAAAAGATGAAGAAAAATGATCTTTGTTTTTTTTATCATTCAGTAAAGGAAAAACAAATAATTGGAATAGTGAAAATTATCAAAGAAAATTATTTAGATCCAACTGATAAAACGAAGAAATTTGTAGCTGTAGATGTCGAGTTTCACAAAACCTTACCAAAACCAATTACTTTAGAGCAAATTAAAAAAGACAAAAGACTTTTGGGTTTACCGCTGATAAAGCAATCAAGATTATCTGTGATGGAAATAGATAAAAAATCATGGGGTATAATATGTAAAATAGGAGGATTAAATTTTTGAATTTAAAAATATTTAATCCAATTATAGAAACTTGTAAATTTATAATAAAGTTATAAAATAAAACTATGAGTAAAAATCATCTATTTAAAATTACAGAAGAATGGAAAAATAATTCTAAAGTTAATAGCGAACAATATGAAAAATTATATAAAGATTCAATTAATGACAACGAAGGTTTTTGGAAAGAACAAGGTAAAAGAGTAGATTGGTACAAACCTTTTAGTAAAATAAAAGACGTAAAATTTAGTTCTTCAGAAGTTAGTATTAAATGGTTTTATGATGGGAAAATTAATGCATCATTTAATTGTATTGATAGACATGCAAAAAAAAATCCAAATAAAATAGCTATTATATGGGAGGGCGATGATCCTTCAACTTCAATAAATATTTCATATCAAGAATTATTATATAATGTATCTAAAACATCTAATGTTCTTAAAAAAATTGGGATTAAAAAAGGTGATCGAGTTACTATTTATCTAACTATGATACCTGAGTTAGCATATGTGATGTTAGCTTGTGCAAGAATAGGAGCTGTTCACTCAATAATTTTTGGAGGTTTTTCTGCAGAGTCAATAGCTGGGCGTATTTTGGATTGTAAATCAGAATTTGTTATAACTGCTGATGAAGGAATACGAGGCGGAAAAATTATTCCTCTTAAAAAAACTATGGATGAAGCATTAGAGAAATGCAAAGATGTTAAAAAATGTCTAGTTGTAAAAAAAACTGGAAACAAAGTTAATTGGGTAGACGGAAGAGATATTTATTATAATGATATTATAAATGAAGTGGAGTCGACATGTGCCCCTGAATCAATGGAGGCAGAAGATCCATTATTTATATTATATACCTCAGGTTCCACAGGAAAACCAAAAGGCGTGCTTCATTCTACTGGAGGTTATCTTGTTTATGCTTCAATGACACATGAGTATATTTTTAATTATAATAAGGAAGACATATATTGGTGCACTGCTGATATTGGTTGGGTAACTGGACATAGTTATATAATTTATGGACCTCTTGTAAATGGAGCAACAACAATAATGTTTGAAGGTATTCCTAACTATCCAAATGCTTCTCGTTTTTGGGAAGTAGTTGATAAACATAAAGTAAATATTTTTTACACTGCACCCACAGCAATTAGAGCTTTAATGAGAGAAGGCAATGATCCAGTTAAAAAAACTAGTAGGAAGTCACTCAAACTTCTTGGTACCGTAGGCGAACCTATTAATCCTGAAGCATGGTTGTGGTATTATAATGTTGTAGGAGATTCCCGATGCCCAATAGTTGATACATGGTGGCAAACCGAAACTGGGGGAATTTTAATTTCACCTCAAACAGGCGCAATAGATTTAAAACCCGGATCAGCAACAAAACCCTTTTATGGGATTAAACCAGCTATTGTTGATTCAGATGGAATTGAATTAGAAGGTGAATGTGAAGGCAAATTATGCATTTCTGATTCATGGCCGGGTCAAATGCGAACAGTTTATGGAGACCATAAGCGCTTCATTAAAACATATTTTTCTCAATACAATGGTAAATATTTTACTGGGGACGGATGCAAAAGAGATAAAGATGGATATTATTGGATAACAGGAAGAGTTGATGATGTAATTATTGTTTCTGGACATAATTTGGGAACAGCAGAAATAGAAAGCGCATTTGTTGCTCACTCCAAAGTTGCTGAAGCTGCAGTTGTAGGCTATCCTCATAAAATCAAAGGAAACGGCTTATATTGTTATATTACACTCAATGTTGGTGAATCTTTTTCTGAAGAATTAAAAGAAGATTTAAAACAATGGGTAAGAAAACAAATTGGCCCAATAGCTACCCCTGATCTTATTCATTTTACTTCGGGACTTCCAAAAACTAGATCAGGTAAGATTATGAGAAGAATACTAAGAAAAATAGCTGCTAATGAACACAACGAATTGGGAGACACCACAACTTTAGCCGATCCTACAGTTGTAAGTAAATTAGTTGAAGATAGATTAAATAAATAATTAATTTTTTATTTTTCGAGAATTATATAATTCAAAATCTTCTGCATAAATTTTTTCAATACTTAAAATTTGTTTTTTTGATAGAACAACTTCTATTTTACTTCCACCAGTTTGTATTTTTGGAAACTTAATATTGCTACTAAAAAACTCATTAACTTTTATTTCAAAATAATTAATATTTTTTATATCAGCATAAAAACTGTAATATTCCAAATTATTTCCAAGTGAAAAACATTGTGGTAAAAAATGCTTATTTTCAAACAATTTATTTTCTAATTTATCTAAAATCATATCAATAGTATGATCTTTAAAATTTGTATCTTTGTGAAATAAAATTCTATTTTTATAAGAAGATAAAAATCTATCGATAGGATTTCTAATAATGCAGCATTTATAATTTGAATCAACTTTATCAAATTTTTGATAATTAGGTAAAATATTAATTAAATTAGTTTTATCCCTCATTTGTATTGTAATTTTTTTGTAATCATCTTTTTTATATCTTGGTATTTCATCTTCAATGAAAAAAATTTCATTTTCTTTTCCAAGTTGCTTTATAAAAAAAAGTTTGGCAGAAGAATTTGCATTTTTAGCACAAGGGTAATATACTAAACTTTCACCTTTTTTATTTTGAAAGATAATATATTTTGACATTAATTTATCTTGGCTCCCAATGCTTTAAACACCGTGGTTCATAAATATCAGCAGCTCCAACTTGTGTTCTTTCTCCTCCCTCTATTTTTCTATAGGTTTTAGTTGCTTCCATTCCACAAACATTGCAAAAACCATAAATTTTAGTTATTTTATCTGCTAATCCTAAAAGAAATGAAGATGTTTCCCATGGTTTTCCCCTAGAATCCTGATCTAATCCTGCACACACAACATCAATTCCTTTTTCTAATATTTTTTCAGTTTTGATTATAGTTTCCTTCGCTTCCATAAATTGGACTTCATCAAGAAATATAATATCAAAATTTCTTTTGTTTATATCGAATTTTTTTTCTACTTCTTGCCAATTTGTCATCGCATAGCATGGATGCGTTAGATCATTATGAGTTGATATTAACTCCTTAGCATATCTATTATCTAACTTTGGCTTGATTACTAAGATGCTTTTTCCCTGATGTTCTGCCCATAAAATGCGTTTAAGCAATTCGCTAGTCTTACCTGCAAACATAGCTCCCACAATAGTTTCTAAAGTTCCTCTCATATTTGAATATAAATTCCTTTATATATTAA
>CEUZ01002191.1_pt1 | contig 10133 bp, 11 predicted proteins | sample 361511 | NCBI WGS metagenome assembly CEUZ01 (sample SAMEA2622822, study PRJEB7988) | marine metagenome | biome: marine biome (ENVO:00000447); feature: surface water layer (ENVO:00002042); material: "saline water (ENVO:00002010), including plankton (ENVO:xxxxxxxx)" | depth 5 m | reverse complement strand
TAATTTCTCTTCAATCTTCATAATGCTAATTCCTATTTTTTTATCTTGGTTCATTATTGCTCTCTGAATTGGTGCTGCGCCTCTCCACCTGGGTAACAAAGAAGCATGAACATTAATAAATCCAAATTTTGCAATTTTTAAAAAGTTTTTTGGGATTATTTGACCATATGCAACAACTACCACTAGGTTGATATTTAATTCTCTAAAACTTTCAAATTCTTCGTTGGTATTCAAAGTTGGGGGATTTCTAAAACTTATTTTGTTTTTCTTGCAATACTCTTCTATTGGTGATGAATTAATTTTTTGTCCCCTTTTAGATTTTTTGGGCGGTTGAGTATAAACTGTTACTACGTTAAATTTATTTTTTATTAATACATCTAATGTCGGAACAGAGAACTCTGGGGTTCCCATAAAAAGTATTTTAAGTGACATTAATTTATTTTTGAATTTAAACTACAATTCTTTCTATTGCTTTTTTTTGTTTTGAAAGTTTTTTTATGATCATTGATTTTTTTAATTTCGACAAATAATCGATAAAAAGTATACCTTCTAAATGATCCATTTCATGTTGAATACATGTAGCTAGCATACCAGTTGCTTTTATTTCTCTTTGTTGACCGTTGTAATCTAAAAATTTTACATGACATTGGTCAGGTCTTTCAATTTCAGCAAATTGCCCCGGTACTGATAAACAGCCTTCTTCGTAAACAGAATTATCTTTAGACTTGTCAATTATTTCTGGATTAACAAAATACATTGGATCTTTTTTTCCTTCTTTTTGAGATATATCCAAAACTATTACTCTTTTCGGTATTCCTACTTGGATTGCTGCTAAGCCTATACCTGGAGCGGCATACATTGTTTCCAACATATCATCCATAAGTTTTCGTAAATCATCATCAACGCTTTCAACGTTTAAAGATTTCTCTCTTAAAATTTTATTCGGTTCGGTTAATATCTGTCTTATAGCCATATAAATATGATTAAATTATAAGATTATTATAGTCAAGCAATTGTAATTTTATAAAAGATTATTAAACTCTAACAGGTAAAGCTTCGCCTAAAATATTGTTTCTTATTTTTTTTAAATTAAGCTGATTTAATATTTTGTTTAAAAAATATATAGTTTCAGGATCTAAATCGCTTATGTTGTCTTCTCCAATTATTTCTACAATTTTTAACATTAGTAAACCAATATGATTTTGATCTACTAGTTCTTGTAGATTTTGTGGAACGGTTAATTGTGCTGACAGCTCTGAAAAATCTAAATCTGTAGGTAAAGTGACGCCGTCAGATTCAAGGGAGTCTAAGACAATTATATCCTTAATGGATATAAAATATTTTTTATTTCTTTTAATTTTTTTATAAATAGATTTAAAATCCTTTTCAGCTCTCTCTGTATTATTATTGCCATCTAAAAAATACCTTATAACTTTTGATCTATGCAATATATCATTATCAAATTTTACCTTTTTAGATAACTTTGCATCCAAATTTTCTTTAACTAGTTCCTGATAGTCTTCTGGAATTTGATTAAAATTAATTGACTTTAAAATATTAGATAATTCTTCAGTATATACATTTGAAAGTTTATCTTTGGCGAATAAATCTTTTAATAAAAAAGAAAGATTAATTTTTCTTTCAATATTATCACTTAAAAGTATACTTTGATAAATTAATGCCCTAGCTTTATAACCTGACAGTGTTTTGTAAATTTCTTCAGCATTTACTAGTTGATTAAAATTAAAATTTAATTGAAGATAAATTTTAAAAATTTCATCACTATCAAAAGAATTTTGGTTTGCTGCTATTTCATATGAAGTTATTACATCTTCATCTTCTAGATCATCAACTTGAATGAGATTGGCAGATGAAAGATATTTCCATATATATTGATCAGTATTTTCACTGGGCACATATTGAAAGTTATTGCTAGTGATATGTGAAAAATAAAAATTTAAAAGATTATTATCTAAAATTTCTTCGCTTGTTTTTTCTGAAATATTTAATAAAAAATTAATTTTATTTTCAAAAAATTTGTCTTTAAATCCTCTCTCTTTTAGTAAATCAAAAATTAATTGAGCCTCTACTACTTGTTCATTGTTAATTAAGCAATAAATCCTAAACTTTTCTAAATAATCATTTTGAATATTGCGATCAATAAAAGTAGTTTTTTCACAGGCAGATTTTATATCATTCAAAGAAAGATATTCGTCAATTAAAAATTTTATGGCTTTAGAATTTTCACCCACAACTGGATTGCTTTTTAATAGAGTCTCCAAATCTCTAATTCTTTTTTTATTAATTAACCAGTTAATTTTTATTTTTAAAAATTCTTCTGAATTCAAATTGTTTTTAGGTGAATAAGCGTTTGTAAATAATATTTGAAAAAGCAAATCCTCTGAAAGTTTAGAAAGTTTTAGCTTATCAATTCTATTTAAAACTTTTTTTATCTCGTTTCCATCCGTTTTTGACCACATGTCTAGGCTGAAATTATTTTCTTCAGGATCAAATATGCCAACTACAGTCTTTTTTTGTTCGCCAATTTCATCTTCGTTAATCTTTATAACAATTTTATTAATATCATCTGAGAGAATAGGACTTTCTATTGTAATGTCATCATCCTCTTCGTTTTGATTTTTTTCTTCTTTTTGATTGTCTTGTTCTTTCCATATATCGGCTGGCTCATCTTCTCCATTAGCAATGTTGCTAATTAGTATTATAGAAAAGACCGCTAGTATTAGTAATTTATTTAAGTGTTTCAAACTTATCATTGCTTATTTTTTGCTCAATAAGTTTAGTTGGTTTTGGAAAATCAATTTTATCAAGCAAAAATATTCCTAAAAAGAAAACAAGAAGAATTAAAATCACTTTAATTGCCAAACTTCTATTTACTAAATTTCTATTAGTTCTGGGTTGTAATCTAAGTTGCATAATTGTTAATTTATATTTACACTCGATAAATAAGACATATTTGTGAAAAATCATATTTAAAATTTCTGGTTACTGTGAAAAAAAACCTAGTTTTATTAGGAATGATGGGTGTTGGTAAGTCTACTTTGGGCAGAATTGTAGCAAAAAAACAAGGATTTAAATTTATCGATACCGATTTAAAGATAGAGGAAAAATGCTCTATGAAAATTTCCGATATTTTTAAAAAAAAAGGTGAAGCATTTTTTAGGCAAGAAGAGGAAAAAGTGGTCCTAGAGTCTATTGAAGAAATTAATAGTATTATAGCTTTAGGGGGTGGAGCTTTTTTGAAAAAGAGAGTAAGAGATAAAATTTTAAAGGAATCTATTTCGATTTGGTTAGATGAGGATTTAAAAGTTTTAAATAAACGTGTAAACTGGAGTAAAAAGAGACCTTTGGTTAATACATCAAATAGCCAAAAAAGTATTAACAAATTATATTTGAAAAGAAAAAATATTTATAAAATGGCCAACTATAAAATTAATTGTAGTGGTTTAAATAAAGAAGATATTGTAAAAAAAATTATAACTTATTATGAAAAACAATAAGCTCAATGTAAAAACAGTAAGTAAATCTTATCCAATTTATTTTGGAAATAACATTTTAAATAAAACAGGAAATTTAATAAAAAAAAATTTACCAGATGTAAAAAAAATATGTGTAATTTCTGACAATAAAATACCTCGGGAATACTTAAAAAAATTATTAAATTCATTAAAAACATATGATCTTAAAATCTATAAGCTCACTGTTAGTGAAAAAACAAAAAGTCTTCGGGTTGCAAATACAATTATTGAAAAACTTTTAAAACAAAATTTTAATAGATCTGATTGTATAATTGCTTTTGGCGGTGGAGTTATCGGCGATTTATCAGCTTTCATTTCTAATCTTACTAAAAGAGGTTTAAAATTTATTAACATTCCAACAACATTATTAGCTCAAGTTGATGCTTCAATAGGTGGAAAAACTGGAATTAATACTAATCAGGGAAAAAATCTTATTGGAACATATTACCAGCCTGATTTTGTATTAAGTGATGCTTTAATTCTTAAAAGTTTACCTAAAAGAGAGATAATTTCTGGTTATGGAGAAATACTAAAACATTCATTAATTTTAGATAGAAAATTTTTCTTTTGGCTTTGCAAAAATGGAAAGCAAATTATTAATAGGAAAAGCTATTCTCTTCTTGTTAAAGCTATCATTAAAAGTTGCAAAATAAAAAGTGCAATAGTAACAAAAGATGAAAATGAAAAAAATCTAAGAATGATTTTAAATTTTGGGCATACCTTTGCTCATGGTTTTGAAAGAACAAAAAAATTTTCTAATAAGCTTAACCATGGTGAGGCTGTCCTCTTAGGAATGATAATTGCTTCAAAACTGTCTAACCAAAAAAACTTGCTGCCATCAAAAGAATTTATGTTAATTAAAAAACATTATTTAGATTTAAATCTTGATATGAATATCAATAAAATTTTCAAAAGAAGTGAGATCAATAAAATTGTTTACTTTATGAAAAAAGATAAAAAAAATACGGATGAAAAAATAAATTTAATTTTATTAAATAGGATAGGTAAAACTACAAAGCCTAAAAAAATTTCTTTAAAAAGCAGTGAAATGGGTAAATTTTTAAATTCATTTTATAATTAAACTTTAATTAATTTCTATTTCAAGTGCATGAATTTTATCTTTCATCTCTTGCTTTAATACTGAAAAAACTTCTTTATGTGCTGCAATTTTACTCATGCTTTTTAATTTTTGTGACTTTATTATAAGTTTAATATGAAATTTATTTGGATCAAAAGATTTATGTTTTGTATGTAATCTGGAATTATCAATGAGCACTAGGTTTTCCGGATTTATTTTTTCTTTTATTTTTTCTTTTATTTGGTCAAATATATTCATTATTTTCTTCAAAAATCTTAGAACATATAATAGTTTTAAACAATGAAAAATATTTGTGAGTGGGAAAATTGCAAAGAGACAGGAGAATTTAAAGCTCCAACTGAAAGAGATAATAGTAAAAATTACAAATGGTTATGTTCAGAGCATATTAAATTATTTAATAAAAAATGGGATTATTTTGATGGAATGGATCAAAATGAAATCGAGAATTTTTTAAAATCTGATATGACATGGCACAGGCCAACTCAAAAGTTTGGTTCTTCTGATAATTTTTTTAATATTTTATGGAATAATGCTTTAAACGATAATTTTGTTTTTTTTAAGAAAGAAAAAATGTCCCAGCATTTAAATGGTAGAAGATTAAGTGAAAAGGATAGGGATGCTTTTAAAATTATGGGTTTAGAGTGTAACGCAGATTGGTCGATTATTCAGAAAAAATTTAAAACACTTGTAAAAAAATTTCACCCTGATAGAAATTCGGGTAATAAGGAATTTGAAGATAAGTTAAAAAAAATTACTTTGGCTTATAGCCGTTTAAGACTTTTAATGATAAGAAAGTAAATTTTATGACAAGTTTAAGTGAATTGGTTCCAGATATTAAAATTTCAGTAAATCAAATTTTTGGTATTGATACTGATATGAAAGTAAATGGTTTTTCAAAAAAAAGTGAGTATGTTCCTGAAATTGATACTACATACAAATTTGATAGAGATACTACATTGGCTATAATCGCAGGATTTGCTTTTAATAAACGTGTTTTAATCCAAGGTTATCACGGAACAGGAAAATCTACGCACATAGAACAAGTTGCTGCAAGACTAAATTGGCCATGTATAAGAGTTAATTTGGATAGTCATATAAGTCGTATAGATTTAATTGGAAAAGATGCAATTGTAATTAAAGATAATAAACAAATTACAGAATTTAAAGAAGGTATTCTTCCTTGGTCTTTACAAAATCCTGTAGCCTTAGTTTTTGATGAATATGATGCAGGACGACCAGATGTGATGTTTGTAATTCAAAAGATACTTGAAAAAGAAGGAAGTTTTACTTTATTAGATCAAAACAAAGTTCTTAGGCAACATCCTTTATTTAGATTGTTTGCAACTGCAAACACTATAGGGCTCGGAGATACAACAGGGCTATATCAGGGTACGCAACAGATAAATCAAGGTCAGTTAGACAGATGGAGCATCATTACAACTTTAAATTATTTAAAATTTGAAAAAGAATTAGAAATTATTCTAGCTAAATCAAAAAGTTTTAATACTAAAGAAGGAAAAGAAATTTTATCAAATATGATTAAAGTTGCTGATTTGACAAGAAAAGGATTTGTAAATGGAGATATTTCGACCGTAATGAGCCCACGTACTGTTTTGCACTGGTCTGAAAATGCTGAAATATTTAAAGATGTGGGTTACGCTTTTAGAGTAACTTTTCTAAATAAATGCGATGATCTTGAAAAAAGTGTTATAGCTGAATATTTTCAAAGATGTTTTGGGGAAGATCTGCCAGAATCTACTGTTAATATTAAAATATAAATTTCTACAATGGATGAAAAAGAACTGTTAAAGGAAAGATTTAAGTCTGCTGTTTCATCAACAGTCAAAGCAATATCTGGAAATTTTGAACTTGATATTAAGTTTGGAAGCGGGACATCATCAAAAGAAAATTCTTTAAATTTACCAGAAATTGCAAGTTTGAAGAAAATGCAAGATTTTACAAATTTAAGAGCTTTTGCAGATTCAGAAGCGCTTAAAATTAAATATACAAATAAAAAAATCTACGTTGACAATGAACCTAGTGGAGCAATGAGTAAAGCTTTATACGCTATTGCAGAAAAAATCAGATATGAAAAATTAGGATCCGATAAATTAAAAGGAGTTAAAAATAACATAGTGCAATGTTATGAGAATAAATTTAAAAATAAAAAAATAGATGAAATTAAAACAGAATCTGATGTTCCTATAACTGATGCTTTTGAACTATATTTAAGAAGTCATTTTTTTAAAATTAAACAGGGTCCCGTAGCAAAGAAAGTTTTAAGTTATTGGAAAGATTTGTTTGATAAAAATCTAAAGCAAAAATTAAAGGAATTAGATAAACTTGTTGAAAATCAAAGTAAATTTAGCCAATTAATATCAGATATTATAAATAACCTTGATTTTGAAGATCAAAATTCTAGAGAAAAAGAACAAAAACAAGAATCTATTGATGAGGATTCTTCTCAATCTGAACAAAGTGAATCCGAGAATAGTTTTTCTCAAAAACAAGAACAAGAACAAAATGATGATCCCACTTTTCGTATCTATGAAAATAGTTCAGAAACTTCCAGTGAAAATGATGGAGAAAATCAAAAAGAATTTGAGGGTGATCAAAGTTTATACAGGGATAATAAAAAAAACATGCTAAAAGAAAAATATAAAGTTTTTACAAATAAATACGATGAAATAAGAGAGGCAGAAGAATTAGATGATGAGGAAGAAATTTTAAGATTAAGAAAAAGTTTAGATCAACAGCTTACAAGTTTACAAAGTTTAGTTACTAAGCTCGCAAATAAACTTCAAAGACAATTATTAGCAAAACAAAACAGATCTTGGGAATTTGATTTAGAAGAAGGAATGCTTGACTCTTCAAAATTATCAAGGGTAATTATAGATCCTTTTCATCCTTTATCTTATAAGATGGAAAAAGAAATTGAATTTAAAGATACTATTGTCACACTACTTATTGATAATTCTGGATCTATGAGAGGGAGACCTATTTCTGTCGCTGCAATCTGCGCAGATATTTTATCAAGAACTTTGGAAAGATGCTCAGTGAAAGTAGAAATTTTAGGATTCACTACCAAAAATTGGAAAGGCGGTAAAAGTAGAGAAAAATGGAATTTAGAAAATAAACCATCAAATCCTGGAAGGTTAAATGATTTAAGACATATTATTTATAAATCAGCAGATAAACCTTGGAGACAATCAAAAAAAAATCTCGGTCTAATGCTTAAAGAAGGTTTGTTAAAAGAAAATATCGATGGTGAAGCACTCTTGTGGGCTTTTAAAAGAATCTCAACAAGAAAAGAGGAAAGAAAAATACTAATGGTTATTTCTGATGGTGCTCCAGTAGATGATTCTACTTTGTCTGTAAACTCGGGAGATTATTTAGAAAAACATTTAAAGCAAACTGTAAAATGGATAGAAGAAAATTCTAATATAGAAATTTTAGCAGTAGGAATTGGCCATGATGTTACAAGATATTATAAAAGAGCAATTAAAATAGCTGATGTTCAGGAGTTAGGCGACGTAATGATAAATCAACTTACTAAACTGTTTTCGGAAGATTATAAAAAAACTATACACTAGCTTTTTTTTTAAAAATAGAATCATCTTTGATGTAATTAATTAAAATCCTAAATGGAATTAACATCAATAGCGCCATAAATATTTTTACAAATAAATCCCCAAATGACAGGGCTATCCAATTTAATCCTGTGCCATAGAATGCAATCGAAAAAAATAAAAAAGTATCTATCGTTGATCCAATTAAAGATGAAATTAATGGAGCGGCAAACCATATTCTATTTCTTAGTTTGTCAAAAATATTAACATCTATTAGTTGAGCAATAATGAATGCGGTACCTGAACCAATAGCAATCCTAACTGAAATCAAATCTGAAAAATTTGTCGAAAAGTAGAATGTAAAAAAAATACCTAATAAGAAACCAAAATATACAACTTTTTTTGCAGTAGTTTTACCGTATTTTCTATTTGCCAAATCTGTGATCAAAAATGCAATTGGATAGGTAAAAGCTCCATAGGTTAAAATATCTTTTAAATTAAAGTAATTTACAGGAAATTGAACTAGATAGTTGGAAGAAACAACGACAACTCCCATTAATAAACTCAATATAAAAAGGAGCTTATTTTCTCTTATTAACATTCAAAACTAAACGTTTGTAATTATTTTGCTTTTAAGTTTTTTTGCTTTTGGTGATAATTTGAATGATTTAACGCTTTTTAAATAAAGATCTAGCCCCCCTTTGTAATCAACAGTCCTTAATGCGGCGCTGCTGACACTAAGCTTAATATTCCTTTTTAGAATATCACTTTTAAAAGTAACTTTTTTTAAATTTGGAAAAAATTTTCTTTTTTTTTTATTATTGGCATGGCTGACCTTATGACCTTTTAAAGGGGACTTGCCGGTAAGTTCACATTTTTTTGACATTTTTAAAATTCCCTAGAAGTATATAGATCTAGTCTATTATTTGGTCAAGGCTATATATTAAAATATTGACAAGTTTAATGCTGAGGAATAGGTATATTTTGAGATTATTAAATGGAAATATACTTACCTATAGCAGAAGTCCAAATTAACATAGTGCTAATACTTTTCGTTAGTTTTGTTATCGGTTTTTTATCAGGTTTATTTGGTGTTGGGGGCGGATTTTTAATGACTCCCTTTTTAATTTTCATGGGCATACCACCTGTTTATGCAGTAGCAAATGAAGCAAATAATATTCTAGCATCATCAGCTTCCGGAACATTAACTCATTGGTTTAAAAAAACTATGGATATTAAAATGGGATGGATGATAGTTGCGGGTGGAACTTTAGGAACATTAGGCGGTATGTTAACCTTCGATTATTTTAGAAGTATAGGTAAAATAGATATAATAATTACACTAGCTTATATGTATGTCTTGGCCATCATAGGAAGTTTTATGCTTAGAGATGGTATTATGGAAATTGATAGAATTAAAAAAAAAGTAACAATAAAAAAAAAATTACATACTCACTATTGGATACACGGTTTGCCATTTAGGATGAGATTTAAGGCGTCTAAAGTTTATGAAAGCGCTTTAGTTCCAATTATTTTAGGTATTGTTGTAGGTTTTGTTGCTGCAATTATGGGAGTGGGTGGTGCATTTTTAATGGTTCCTGCAATGATATACTTGATCGGCATGCCAACTAAATTAGTTCCTGGAACTTCTTTGTTTGTGACTATTTTTATAACAGCATTAGTTACGATTTCACACGCTTTAACTCAAAACACTATTGATTTTGTACTTGTTTTAATTTTGATCACTGGCTCCATAGCTGGGGTTCACACTGGACAAAAAATAGGTACAAAACTTCAAGGATCAGAATTAAAAACCTTGCTTGCTCTACTTATGATTTCTGTTGGCGTTCTTATGGCATATGATTCTTTTTTCAGAAACGGTACTCCTGCAATTAAAATTCCAACGGATCAAATTGTCGAAATAGGTAC
>CEUZ01195254.1_pt1 | contig 10134 bp, 8 predicted proteins | sample 361511 | NCBI WGS metagenome assembly CEUZ01 (sample SAMEA2622822, study PRJEB7988) | marine metagenome | biome: marine biome (ENVO:00000447); feature: surface water layer (ENVO:00002042); material: "saline water (ENVO:00002010), including plankton (ENVO:xxxxxxxx)" | depth 5 m | reverse complement strand
GAAGGTCTAGAATATAATTACTTAAATCAAATTTCTAAAGAAGATTTAAATTTTCTACAAAAGATTGCTTGGAAAGCATACTTAGAGCACAAAAAACAATACAATTAATCTAAATGACTGAATTAATCCTTTCGGTAAAGAAACAAGTTAATACTCAAATAAAAGAAATTGGCAGTTTGGGGCTAGCTGTCGTCTATACAATAGGTCACATCATTATTGCCTGGGCCTGTGCAACTTTAATTTTTGATGCATCTTTTTCTTTGGCTGCTGCAGATGCCATTATTGAGCCAATAATCAATGGTTTTTGGTTCTATTTTCTTCATAGAATCGCAAAAAATGCCTTAAACACCTTAACTTTGACGTCTATTTATACGCTGGGGCATTTTTGTATTGCAACTTTATGGGCATCTTTTATTTTTGATGTTTCTTTTAATGAAGCTGCTGTAGATGCCATTATTGAACCAATACTTAATGGTTTTTGGTTCTATCTTTTACATTCAATGTGGAAAAAGCAGAATAGCTAAACTTTTTTCTTCCAAATATATACCCATTGAGCCAAAACTGTAATTCCACAAATTAAGGTAAAAATAAGGTAATAACGAATATTGATAGGATCATCAACCGAAAGGCCCATAGGATTGTCTAAAGGCAATCTTTTATTTACTTCTGCAATTCCCGGTATCAGATGGAACAAGACACTTCCTGTATATGACATTGCTTGAAGGTATTTTGAAATGCCAAGAATATTGTATTTTTCTGAAGCCAAACCTAGAAAAATTGCAATTAAAGTAAAAACTGCTAAAAGATGAGCAAGATTAAAACCACCATTTTTATATAGCATCAGTGCAGTAGCAGCAGTTATGGCTGTTGCAATTAAATAAAATTTACCCAATGAATTTTTCACAGTAATAAAACCCTGTGTTGCGATTATAAAAATTGCTATCAAAATAGCTAAGGTGCCTAAAATAGTATGTATCCAGCCAATAAATGATATTTCCATAATTCCTTTTTTTAAATGGTGGAGCCAAGGGGGATCGAACCCCTGACCTCAACACTGCCAGCGTTGCGCTCTCCCAGCTGAGCTATGGCCCCAAAAACCCTTTATTTTAAATTAATTCAATGTGTTTTAAAACTTGAAAAATACAATGTTTTCTAGTTAAATAAACTAATAATGAGGGGGGTCTCAATATGACCAAGATTAAATATTTAATTTTATTAATGTGTGCTGTCGTTTTTTCAGTGAATGCACAGGAAACAGACGACGGTAATGATGTAGAAGAAGTGGTTGTTACTGGTACGCAAATTAAAGGCGCCAGAATTAATGAAGCTTTACCGGTTACGGTTATTACTAAAGATGATATCGATGATAGAGGTGTCAACTCTGGTGATGAGCTTTTAGCAACTATTACAGAACAAGGTGTTAACCAGTTTAACGACGTCGGTTCAAACGGCGGAGGTGTTAACGCTTCAAGAGGTGACGTAGGAGCTTTTGATATCAGATCTTTAGGTACAGGTAATACACTTGTCCTATTGAATGGTAGAAGAATGATCTCTACACCTTCTTACCAGACGGAAGAAGTAGGTGGAAGTTATGTTCCAGTCGCCACAGTTAATTCAAACAATATACCAGTATCTCTAGTGGATAGAGTTGAAATACTTAGAGATGGTGCAGGAGCTGTTTATGGTTCCGATGCTGTTGCTGGTGTTGTAAACAATGTTCTTGAAACAGATTTTGTTGGTTTCGAGATGAGAGGAAGATTCCAGAATTGGCAACACTTTAATCGTGATGACCATAAATTCTCAATGAAATGGGGTCAAGACTTTAATGGTGGAAAAACTAATATTTCAATGTTTTTTAGTTTTTATGACAGAGACAGAGTTGCAGCTGCTGAAGATGAAATCATGGGTAGATGTGACTATGACGATCTAGTTCCAGATCAGTTTAATAGTGCTTTCTATAGATGTTCATCTAACTCAGCATGGGGACAATTTGATATGAGTGGTACTGCTGCTTATACAGATAGTTCAGGTGAGTTCTTAATTTACCCTGCTGGAGACCCTGATTGTGTATTAAATTTAGGTAATGGAGTTTGTGCTGCTAAAGATACAGCAGGAAACCTTATCCATAACTGGAACGGACAAAGAGATGTTCTTGGTGATGTCCAAAGACATAATACTTTCATTTTCATTAACCATGATTTAGGTGATGGACGTGAAGCATTTGCAGAATTTGGTCAGTATAGAAGTGAATACAATGGTAATAGACACTCCTCTTCATCTTTCTCTTCTGTAAAACACGTAGTTCCTGCAACGAACCCTTATAACTTTACTGGTAAAGCATTATTAATGGATAACTATAGATTTGTTGATGCTGGACCAAGAATTGTCGATAACGATAAAGAGACCAATAGAATGTTAATGGGTCTTAGAGGTGTTACTGACACAGGATGGGATTGGGAATCAGCAATATCATATTCAACTGCTGAAGCCGAAGATGTTACTCACAATAGAGTTTCAAATACTCTAATGGACCAACTATTACAAGCCACTGGACCAAACGCTTATAACCCCTTCAATGGTGGTGGTGTATATATTAGTCCGAGAGTATCACATAACCCTGTGGACTTAACTCCAGGCGGAATAGGACCTGCAGTTGTAGACGTATTTAGAAACAACGAAAGAACTATGACAACTTTTGATATGAGATTTTCAAATCCTAATGTTTGGGAAACTAAAGCAGGTTGGATAGGTGTCGCTGTTGGTTATGAGTTTAGAAGTGATTCCTTCAAGGACGACAGAGACCCAAGACTTGATGGAACTATTGTCTTTACTGAAAGAAAAACTAGCGGTAGTCTTTCAACAAGTCCAGGAGATACATACCCTTATGTTTCAGATGTTGTTAACAGTAGCCCAACACCTGATGGCAGTGGTAACAGAACAGTTAACTCTTACTATTTAGAATTAGATGTTCCTGTTGTAAGTCCTGAACAAAACGTTCCTTTCGTTCAACAACTTGATTTACAGGTTGCTTATAGAGCTGAAGCATATTCAGACTTTGAAGGTACAGAAGTTCCAAGATTAGCTTTTGGTTGGAGAGTAGCTGATTGGCTAAAATTCAGAGGGTCATCACAAGATACCTTTAGAGCTCCTAACTTAATTACAATCAACGAGAGTCTAGTTGTCAGAAACAATACCAGAAATGATGCTGCTACTAAGTACGCAATCGCTCTTGGTGCTGACACTGATGATTCTGATGGTAGATATTCTGTCCAAAGAGCTGCTACAGGTAGTAACCTGCTTAAAGCTGAAGAATCAGAAAATACTACAATGGGAATAGTTCTAGAATTTGATAATCTAACATTGACTTATGACATGTGGACTATTGAATCAGAAAATACAATTGGATTATTTGGTGAAGAGAACCATATGTTGTATGACCTTCTATTAAGGTTGCAACAAAATGATCTTTCAAATTGTGCTGCTGTAGTTGGTAACCCAGCTGTAGTAAGACAAGCACCAGACAACCCTCAAACTTTCTTAGATGCTGGTATTTGTCCATTTGGTTTAGCAGAAAGAGTTGAAGATAAATACGCCAACTTAGCTGCTAGAACAGTAGAAGGATGGGATGCAGGTGTATATTTTGATTGGGAATCAATGTGGCCATTTAATGGTACATGGTCATTCAAGCATCAGATCTCAATGCTTACTGATAAATCACAAGGCTATGGTGCTGAACTGCAACAAATAGATGATGCTATGGATGCAGGAACTGTTCCACTCACAGCAATAGATGGTTATGGAAACCTTCTTGCTATAAACGGTGCGCCTAAGAGAAAAACTTATACTTCTCTTAGATTCAGACGTGGCGATTGGGCTGTTGGATGGAATCAGAATGCTAGAAGTACTGTTTGGGAAGATAGAACTCTTTCATCTGCAGGCGCAATGTGGGGCGTAGCACCGCATAAGACAATGAACTTGTATACAGATTACTACACAAATTTTGCTGAAAGTGATCTAAGAATAAGAATGGGCGTAAACAACCTAGAAGACGAAAGAGCTCCATTAGCTTCTTCTAGAATGGGTTACTTTGAAGATTTAGATAATAATTTAAGAAGAAACTTCTACGTCGATTTAAGATTTACATACTAAATCTTGTTTTTTGTTTGAGGCGCGATTAATTTCGCGCCTCCTTTTTTTATGAGCAATATTTCTAGTCCAAAATTTATAGGTTTTGCTTCTGGATTAATTCTTTTTTTCTTTACGCTACTGACTTCACCTCCTGGTGGTCTATCAAGTGAGGCTTGGCATGTTGCAGGTGTAGTTCTTTTGATGGCTTGTTGGTGGGCAACTGAAGCAATACCACTTCCAGCTACTGCCTTAATTCCTTTAGCACTATTTCCATTGCTTGGTATCTATGATTACCCAGCTAAAAAAGCATTTACAGAAGTTGCGGCTCCATATGCTCATCCCAATGTATTTTTATTTTTAGGTGGTTTTATTTTGGCTTTAGCTATAGAAAAGGTAAACCTACATAAAAGAATTGCTTTGAAGATGCTCTTATCTATTGGTACAGATGCGAAATACTTAATAGGTGGTTTTATGCTTGTAAGTGCTTTGATTAGTATGTGGATTATGAATACTTCAACAACTTTAATGTTATTGCCTATAGGTTTAGCTATTGCAGGCGTGGTACAGAAAACAACTTCTTTGGATAAAGATTTTTCTAATTTTCAAACTGCTCTGTTATTAGGAATTGCTTATGCTGCAACAATTGGAGGAATGGCAACTCCTATTGGTACAGGACCAAATATTGTGGTCATAAGCCTCATACAAGAACAAGGATTAGAAGTGTCTTTTAATAATTGGATGCTTTTAGCGACACCAATATCAGCAATTATGCTATTAGTAGGTTGGTGGTTACTGACTCATATAATTTTTCCAGTGCATATCAGTGGCACTCAAGAAACAAAAAAATCCCTACAAAAAATGTATGAAGATTTAGGCAAAATAAGTGTAGATGAAAGAAGAGTTTTAGTTATATTCTGTTTTACAGCTCTTGCTTGGATGACTAGAGATCTACTAGACAATCTATCTTTCTTAAGTGGGTTAACTGATTATGGTATAGCCATTATTGCTGCTTTAGCTGTTTTTATAACTCGATCTAGTAAGGGTTCGGGATTAATAGAGTGGAGTGCAACAACGAAATTACCATGGGGCATATTAATTCTATTTGGTGGTGGCTTATCAATGGCCAATGCCATAATGGGTTCAGGCTTAGGAGCATGGATAGGAGATTCTATCCCTGCTTTAAATGCAGCATTATTAATTTTATTAATTGTTGTTTTAATTGTTTTTCTTACTGAACTTACAAGCAATCAAGCTACAACAGCTACCTTTGTACCAATAATGATCCTTCTAGCAGTCTCAGAACAAAACTTAATGCCAGATGGTTCAAAAGATTTAAGCCTTATTGCACAACTTGCGATTCCAGTAGCTTTGGCTTCAAGCTGTGCTTTTATGTTGCCAGTTGCCACACCTCCCAATGCAATAGTTTATGGTTCAGAGAAATTTAGCATTGGGCAAATGATGAGGGCTGGTCTTTATTTCAATATTGCAGGAATCATAATTGTTACGGTATTCTGTATTTATATGCTTCCATTAATATTCTGATGTTACGTTTATCTCTATTACTACTTTTATCGCTATTTATTAGGTCACAAGAATATCTTGAATATTCTCATCCTTTCCATCCAACAGTGTCTGATAAAGGTATGGTTGTAAGTCAGAACTATATTGCTTCTGATATAGGCGCAGAAATACTGTCAAAAGGAGGGAATGCTGTAGATGCAGCCGTTGCAGTAGGTTTTGCATTAACAGCAACACTACCAAGAGCTGGAAATATAGGTGGTGGCGGTTTTATGCTCATTTATGATGCAAAAAATAAAACCATTGTTAGTTTAGACTTCAGATCTATGTCTCCTGAACTTGCTACACCTGATGTATACAGAAAAAATGGTGAGCATCAGAGCTCACTATCTAGATCTGGTTACAAAGCAATTGCTGTTCCTGGTACTGTTGATGGTCTTTTTACAGCCCATGAACTATATGGCTCTATAAGCATGAAAGAATTAATTCAACCCACTATTGATCTTTGCATTCAAGGTATACCGCTTACGAGCGATCTTTATGGTGCCATACAAAATACAAAGACTCTAACAAGAGATGAAGAATCAACAAAAGTTTATTTAGATGAGAGTCTAGAAGTTGGAGGGAAAATTAAATTATTGGATCTTGCTGAGACTTTAATAAAGATACGAGATGAAGGTAAAGCTGGTTTTTATGATGGTGAAATTGCAGAAAAAATTGAAAAAGCCATGATAGAAAATGGTGGGCTAATAAGGAAGAGTGACTTAAAGAAATATAAAACAAATATTGCTCAGCCAATTTCAATTGAATATAGAAATAAATCTATTTTTGCTCAAGGCCCTCCAAGTGGTGGTGGAGTTGTCATTCTAACTGCCTTACAAATATTGAAGAACTTTGATTACAGCAATTTAAAACCAAATAGTGCGCAATACTTACATATTCTTGCTGAATCATTAAAGCATGGCCATCAAAATAGATCTAAATTTATTGGAGATCCTAAATTTTATTCTGCGCCTTTAGAAGATATGCTGTCAGATGCTAATGGCAATCGCAGAGCAAAAGAAATTGACTTCAAAAAAACGACTTCTTCAGATCGAATAAATAGAGTTACAAGATCAATTGAATCTAAATACAAAGAATCAGAAGATACCACTCATTATTCAATAGTGGATGATAGCGGAAATGCTGTTTCAGTTACTTATACATTGGGTTACTCATTTGGTTCTGGAGTAACAATTCCAGGAACAGGCATTCTTACAAATAGCCAAATGAATAATTTTGCTAGTAATTATGGTTTAGAAAAATCAATTAGTAGAAGCACATCAGAAGCTAACAAACTTGAACCTTTTAAACGGCCTATGAGTACAATGAGTCCTGTAATGGTTTTTGATGAAAATGGAAGCTTAGAGCTTATTACAGGGTCTCCTGGAGGCTCTAAAATACCGGCGATTAATCTACAAGTCTTAATAAATGTAATTGATTTTGATCTTGATATAGGTCTAGCAACGATGATGCCTAGAATTCATCAAGATTGGCCTTACTACAGCCTTCAAGTTGAAAAAACACTAAATAATGATACTAAAAGAATGCTCGAGGGCTATGGGCACAAACCAAAAGAATCAAAAACTATGGGAAGTACTCAAAGCATCCATATTAAAGATGAAATAAATTTTGGTTTTGCTGATTTACGAAGACCTGACGCCAAAGTCAGTGTGCAGAAATAACCTTTAAGGCTTTATCTAATCTCTCAATTGTCTTATTTTTTTCAATTAAATATATAGTTGAGCTAAGAGGAGGAGATTTTGCCCTACCCACTAAAGCTACTCTAAGAGGCAAACCTATTTTAGGCATAGGCAGATCCAAATCTTTCATAGCGGAATTAATAATTTCCTCAAATATTGCTTCATTCCAATCACTTATTGAATGAATTGATTCTTTAAAATAATTTAGGACCCTCTCACTCTCTAATAGATGTTTGTCAAAGTCAGCTTTGTCGTATTCATCAAAATCAATTACAAATGGTTTTATAAAATTTGATATCTCTGAAAAATTATTGCCACTTCCTACGCAAAGCCTCACTAATCTTTTAGGGTCATGATGGTCAGATAATGAAAATCCATTTTTTTCATTAAAGATTTTAAGTAAATCCATTAATTCATCATCAGTTTTCATAGCCATATGGTTCTGATTGATAAAGTTAAGTCTCTCTTTATCGAATACAGCTCCTGATCTTTGAATATCACTAACATCAAATATTTTAATTAGATCATCTGTTGTGAATATATCTTTTTCTGTATTTGACCAACCTAATTTTGCCAGCATATTTAAAACGGCTTCAGGTAAATACCCTTCTTCTTTATAAGACATTAAATCTGTAGCTGCATGTCTTTTTGACAATCTCTTTTTATCTTCTCCAAGCACTAGTGGTAAATGAGCATACTTAAAACCATCATAGCCAAGTGCATTAACAATTTGGATTTGTTTAGGGGTGTTGGGTAAATGATCCTCTCCTCTAATAATGTGTGTCACTTGCTGATGATTATCATCGATTACATTACAAAAATGGTAAGTTGGTGAATTATCACTTCTTAGAATTACTAAATCGTCTAATTCTTTATTAAGAAACTCAATATCTCCATAGACCAAATCTTTAACTAATGTTGAGCCTTCTTTATTAACCTTAAGTCTTATTGCGCCATCATCTTTATACGCCTTACCCTCTTCCACCAATCTGAAGGCTTCTTCTTTATAGATATCAAACCTATCGCTTTGTTTGATTGGTTCATGATCTGGGTTAAGCCCAACCCAATCTAAACCATCCATGATTGCAGTTATATATTGTTCCTCAGATCGTTCTTTATCAGTATCTTCTATGCGAACTAAGAAAGTCCCATTATTTTTTCGTGAAAAAACAAAATTAAAAAGTGCTGTCCTAACGCCACCAATATGAAGATAGCCAGTTGGACTTGGTGCGAATCTTGTAACAATTTTTTTTGTCATCTATTAGCCTCTTTTTCATTTCTTTGTGCCATCATCTCTATAAATTTATTATGTTCTGTTTCATCTGTGTTATTGCTAGAAAATTTAATGAACTCTAAATTATTTACTTGAGATTCATCCTCTTTTGTATTTTGATTAGGAGCATTCTCAGCTAAATCAAAGGTTACTTGTCCCCCTGTTAGGTTTAAATATGTATCTGCAAGTATTTGAGCATCAAGTAATGCTCCATGATGAGTTCTATCGTAACCAGATATCCCTAATCTATTAGATAATGCGTCTAGGCTATTTCTTTGCCCTGGAAATACTTTTCTGGCATGAACTAAAGTATCAAAAACAGTACATATATCTCTAATATCAGAAATTTGGTGTTTCATTACCTTTAACTCATTGTTGATAAACCCTACATCAAACTCTGCATTATGTATTACTAATTCAGCACCTTTTACAAAATCGATAAATTTATCAGCGATATCTTTAAATTTTGGAGCCTCATTAAGTTGTTCTGGTGAAATGTTAGTTATTTCTTGTGCCTCTTGGCTTATTTCTTTTCCTTCTGGGTTTATATAAGTCTGAAATTCATTCCCTGTCTTTTCTCTGCCTAAAATTTCAACACAGCCTATTTCAATGACTCTATCACCGGCTGAGAAATCAAGTCCTGTTGTCTCAGTATCAAAGCAAATTAATCTAGCTGACACTATCTACTCCTAAATTAGCCAAATAATCTGCTCTTTCATTGCCTGGATCCCCATCATGCCCTTTTACCCAATGCCACTCAACATTCAGAGTGTTTGATAGTTCATCTACTTCCATCCAAAGGTCTCTGTTAGCTACAGGCTTTTTAGATGCTGTTCTCCAATTGTTTGATTTCCAATTAACGATCCATTCGGTAATGCCTTGTCTTAAGTACTTAGAGTCTGTATACAGCTCTATAGTTTCTGAAGTTCCGTTTAAATACTTTAAGGCTTCAATTGCTGCTTGCATCTCCATTTGATTATTTGTGGTATCAGATTTTCCAGCATAAAGTTCTTTTCTAGAATCTCCATCTATAATTAAAGCTCCCCAACCTCCCGGTCCGGGGTTACCTTTACAAGCACCATCTGTATATACTTTAATAGACATATAATCTAATTATAAAGTAATGAATATCTTTGATATACCTGCATTTACTGATAATTATATTTGGGCAATTCAAATTGATGACTCTATAACAGTTATTGATCCAGGAGATTCAAAGCCAGTACTCAATATTCTTGAAGAAAAAAAATTAAAACTCCAAGATATCTTGATTACCCATCACCACTATGACCATACTGGTGGCTTATTAGAACTAAAAAATTATACATCTGGCAAGGTATATGGGCCTAAAAATCAGAATATAGATGGAATAGATGTTTCTCTTGCTGAAAATGATCTTATAGAAACTTTAGGGCATGAGTTCAGAGTAATTGAAACACCTGGCCATACACTTGATCACATAGCATTCTATAG
>CEUZ01019623.1_pt1 | contig 10136 bp, 10 predicted proteins | sample 361511 | NCBI WGS metagenome assembly CEUZ01 (sample SAMEA2622822, study PRJEB7988) | marine metagenome | biome: marine biome (ENVO:00000447); feature: surface water layer (ENVO:00002042); material: "saline water (ENVO:00002010), including plankton (ENVO:xxxxxxxx)" | depth 5 m | reverse complement strand
AGTACAGGAAACAAAAGAACTAATAAAAGATAAAATTAATAATGTTTAAAAAATTAAGACCGTTAATATTTAAATTCAGCCCTGAAATGGCTCATTCATTAGCAATTAAAGCCTTAAAATTTAATTATATTCCTGAGAACAAATTAAAGGAAAAATTTTTAATAGAAGGTGAACTATTTGGAAAAAAATTTACTTCACCAATTGGTGTAGCAGCTGGATTTGATAAAAATGCGGAAGTTTATAATCCTTTATTTAATTTAGGATTTGGATTTGTTGAAGTTGGAACAATTACTCCAAAAGCACAATACGGAAACGCAAAACCAAGAGTATTTAGATTGGAAGAAGATGAGGCCCTAATTAATAGATTGGGCTTCAATAATGTTGGAGCAGAGGAAATTAGTACAAGAATAAAAGAAAATTTACCAAAAGGTATTTTGGGTATAAATATTGGCCCCAACAAAGATACTGATAATAGAGTAGAGGATTACATGAAATGTTTTAGAAAATTTTATAATCTTGGAGATTATATAACTATAAATATTTCTTCTCCTAATACGGAAAATTTGAGAGACTTGCATGATCAAAATAAATTAGAGAAATTATTGGATGCAATTCAAAATGAAAAAAAAAAATTAAATACAAAAGTACCAATTGCTGTCAAAATTTCTCCAGATATAGAAAATACTAATGTAGAATCTATATGTGAAATATTAATAAAATACTGTGTAGACATTGCAATTATTTCAAACACAACTGATAAAAATAGAGAAAATTTAAAAAATATTAATAGATTAGAAAAAGGAGGACTATCAGGTAAACCAATTGAAAAAAAATCAAATGAATTAATTAATCATTTTTTTAAAATTATTGGAAAAAAAATAAAAATAATTGGTGTAGGAGGTGTCGATAACGGAAAAAGTGTTTTTGAAAAAATTGCTAATGGTGCGAGCTTAGTTCAATTATATACCGGGATGGTTTATAAAGGACCTAATATAGCTTTGCAAATAAGCAAAGAATTAATCGATATTTTAAAGAGTAAAGAAATAAAAAATATTTCTGAAGTAATTGGAACAAAAAAATGAACTTGACGGTCTAAGTTAGAGATCTTATATAGTCACATATTTTATGTCTAAAAAATGCGAACTTACTGGAAAAATGCCTCTTAAAGGTCATAATGTTAGTCATGCTAACAATAAAACAAAAAGAAGATTTTTACCAAACCTAAAAAAAGTTAAGTTTAAAAGTGAATTATTAAAAAGAAGTCTAAAATTAACAGTATCAAATGCAGGAGTTAGATCTGTAGATAAAAAAGGTAGTTTTGATGAATTTATTAAGTCCGCAAAAGCAAAAGATTTATCTTTAAGGTTAAAAAAACTAAAAAAGTCATTAATAAATAAATTAGCCTAATGAATAAATTATTTTTAATACTCTCATTTTTAATGGGAGCAGTTGTTCTATCTTCAAATTATTTAGTTCAATTTCCAGTTCAATTTTTTGGTTTAGAGAAAATATTAACTTATGGGGCTTTTAGTTATCCTATAGCGTTTTTAATTACTGATCTAGCAAATAGAAGTTATGGAAAATTTGTGGCAAGGAAAATTGTATATATTGGTTTTATAATAGGAATTTCATTTACGTTGTTTTTTTCTACAAATTTTTCTGATTTAATTTCATTAAGAATTGCTATTGGTTCGGGTACCGCTTTTATAGTAGCTCAATTATTGGATGTTCAAATATTCGATCAACTAAGAAAAAAAAAATGGTTTATTGCACCTCTAACTTCATCATGTATTGGATCTATAGTTGATACTTTTATATTTTTTTCTATATCATTTTATGGGACAGATGTGCCTTGGATAACTTTATCTATAGGAGATTTGATAGTTAAAATTATAGTTGCAATATTAATGCTTATTCCGTTTAGATTGTTACTTGGTTCACTAAAAGCAGCCTAATTTTAATATTGAAATTTATAAGATAAAATTTTGTAAGCTAATTTTGCAACTAAAAAGTTGTAGGAATTAAAGCCTTTTATGGGAGCAAGTTCATTAATATCTGCTCCAACAATATTTGAATTTTTTGAAGCAATCTTAATTATTCTTAGGGTTTCGTCCCAAAATAGCCCTCCAGGTTCAGGTGTTCCGGTAGCAGGCATAATGCTTGAGTCCAAACTATCAACATCAAAAGTTAAATAAACTGTTTTATTTTTAATCATTTTTTTAAATTTATTTAAATTCCATTTACTTTTATCTTTTGCCCAAAAAACATTTATTCTGTGGGAATTTTTTTTTAAATATATCATTTCATTTTTTGATATATTTCTTATACCAAATGAAATCACTGAAACGTTTTTATAATCCAAACATCTTCTGATTGCTGAAGCATGTGAAAATTTTTCACCGTTATAACTTTCTCTTAAATCTGCATGCGCATCAAAATGTAATAAACATAAATTTTTATATTTTTTTGTAAAGGGTATAATACAGCCAGGTGTTATTGAATGTTCGCCTCCAAGAGTTAAGGGAAAAATTTTACTATTTAAAATTTCTTCATTAATTATAGAAATTTTTTTTAATGCATTAGTTATTTTTCTATCTATTTTAAACGGTTTTAAGGTTTTAATTCCAATTTTTTTATAAGGCTCGTATTTAAGTTCCTCATCATAAAGTTCTACTTGGTGTGAGGCTTTTATAATTTCTTTTGGACCATTTCTCGTACCACCACCATAACTGACAGTTTTCTCTAAACCAAAAGGAATAACTATAACTTTTTCTTTAATTTTAATTTTGTTATCAACCCCAAGAAAACCCTGTTTATTAGATAAATAATTCAATTTTTTAACCAAATATTTTTGAAAAATTTTTTCTAGTTCTATTTTTCCATCCAGCTTTATGATATGCGTCGCTTACAATCAATGGAAGAACGCTGGTTGCTTCTGCAAAAACCATTTGTTCTTTTGTGACTTCTACTTTACCCCATGAACTAGCTTCTTTTAGTGTTGAACTGCTACACGCTCCATCTCTAGAGTCAGCAACTGTTATTTGCACTGCATATTTATGCATATCTACTTCTTTTCCTAAAAGTTCAGCACAGATTACAGTATCTTGAATAAAATTTTTTGGAACACCTCCCCCAATCATAAACAATCCTGATCCTTTAGATTTTATTTTAATTTCTGTGAGCTCTCTAAATTCTCTAATAGAGTCCATTGTAATATGTTTTTTAGGGTTTTTTTCTTGGTGCATTACTAAGCCAAAACCAGCACTTGAATCAGTAAAAGCGGGACAGAATATTGGTACATTGTTATCATATGCTATTTCAATCAAAGAACCTTTTTTTTTTGAGTTTGATTTTAAATATTTTCCAATTTCATGTATAAATTCTCTAGATGTATAACTTTTTGGTTCAAGATTATCTGCAATGTTGCCTATAGTTTTGTCACATATTTGTAGTTCGTTTTCATCAATATATGTGTCGTAAATTCTATCAATGTAATTTTCTCTTAATTCAGTGTCATTTTGAAACTGAGATCCTTGATAGTGCTTGAATCCTAAAGCTTCAAAAAAATCCATATCTATTATTGATGCTCCCGTTGCCACTATAGCATCAACCATATTATATTTAACCATATCTCTATATATATGCATACATCCTGCTGCTGAAGTGGATCCAGCTAATGTTAAAAATATAGTACAGTCTTTATCCTTTATCATTTCATTAAAAATATTAGCAGCATTTGCAGTTTCTCTTGAAACAAAAGACATTTTTTCCATTGATGAAATTATTTTTCTTGCGTCAAAAGAAGTGATATCAATATGTTCTACTTCCTTACTTAAAAAGTCTTTTTTTCTATTATGAGTTAAATGTTTATTATCTGACATTAAGCAACAAGAAACTGATTTTTAGCTTCTTTGTCATACATAGTCATTATTGGATCATCTTCTACTTCAACAATATTTTCTGAATAAAATCCATTGAATTGAGTTCTAAATGTTAGACCATAAGCACCAAGCTGACCCAATTCAATATAGTCATTTTCTTTAATATTATTGGGTAAAACAAATGGTCCTTTCATATAATCCATGCTATCGCAAGTAGGACCATAAAAATCAAACGAAGTTAATTTTTTTGATACAATTCTTCCATTGGTAATTAATCTTGAAGGGTAAACAATATTAGGAACGCCCGCATCAAAAAGAGTTCCGTAAGTACCATCATTAATATAAAGCTTTTGTTTTTTTCTTAAATTAACTCTAACAATTGTAGAACCACTTTCAGCAACAATAGCCCTTCCCGGTTCACAAATTATTTCTGGAGGTTTTTCTAATTTTAAATTCTTCAATGCTCGTTTTATTTCATTGAAATAATTGTCTAATGATTGAGGAATTAAATCTGGATAAATTGTTGGAAAACCTCCGCCGATATTAATTACATCTGGCGTAATTTTAGTTCTTTTAATAACATTTTTTATTTCAGCAATTCCTTTTGCATACGATATAGGATGCATACATTGAGATCCAACATGAAAACTTAGTCCAATTTTTTTTGCGTATTGTTTAGTTAGCCTTAATAGCCCAGTGGCTTCAGAGGTAATTGCTCCAAACTTTTTTGATAAGTCTATTTCAGCATGTTCATTTGATACCGAAACTCTAACAAGTAATTCCAAATCTTTTGCCTGATTTGTACACTCTATAATTTTTATTAATTCATCTTTTGTATCTAGTGAAAATGTTTTAATTCCATATTTAAAATAGGCTTCTTTAATACTCTCTCTACTTTTTACTGTGTGCATAAAAGAACATTTTGCTTTTGGACTAATTTCTTTTATTGTTTTGACTTCCTTTATAGAAGCAACATCAAAGTTATTAATTCCACTTTCTACAATAGTTTTTAATACTAATGGGTGTGGATTTGTCTTTACCGCATAAAGAACTTTGCCAGGAAAATTGTTTTGAAAATATTTCGAAGCTAATTGTATAGACTTTTTTCTTATACAATAAACAGGCTCTATTGGTTTCAGTCGATTTACTAATTCATCAACTGATTTAAATTTTTGCATTTTGTTACCTCTTAAAAAAAATTTAACAAAAAAAACCGCATATCAGATATGCAAAATTTATATAAATTCAGCATTTATGGGATATGTGACATAAAGTAAAGTAAATAATGCTATTGAATTCTAAAAAATTGTTTCCATATCTAAGATATGCGTGAGGTAGAAAATATAAAAAAAATAAGTGAATTTGAGGATAAATCTCTCTTAATTGTGGATGATGACAATCCTTTTAGGCAAAGACTTGCCCGTGCCATGGAAAAAAAGGGCTTTTTAGTATCACAAGCAGAAGGTGTAAAAGTTGGAATAGATTCGGTTAAAAAACAGAACCCTGCTTTTGCCGTTGTAGATTTAAGATTAAACGATGGAAATGGACTTGAGGTTGTTAAAGAAATTCAAAAAAGCAATTCAAGTAGCAGAATAATAATGTTGACTGGATATGGCAATATCCCTACAGCAGTCGCGGCAATTAAAGAAGGGGCAATAGATTATCTTGCGAAACCTGCAGATGCAGATGATGTAGAAAAAGCTCTTTTGGCAGACCCTGATAAAAAAGCAGCTCCACCAGAAAATCCTATGTCAGCTGACAGAGTTAAATGGGAACATATCCACAGAGTTTTTGAATTGTGCAATAGAAATGTTTCAGAAACAGCAAGACGTTTAAAAATGCATAGGAGAACTTTGCAAAGAATTCTATCTAAAAGATCTCCTAAATAAATTTTCTAAAGTTTATTATTTTTTTTATTATTAAAGTTAACAATAGAATTTTAAATAATTCAGCTAATAAGAAAGGAAAAACTCCTAATTGTAAAATTGGTTTATCCCAACCAATTAAAGTTCCCAACCAGATAACACCAAATAAATAAATTATAAATGTAGAAGTTAAAATTTTAAAAAAATTTACAAAATAATTTGAATTATATTTAAGATAACCAGCTAAATAACTTGCGAATACAAACCCAATTAAATAGCCCATAGTTGGTCCAGTAAAGTAAGTAATTCCTATTCCCTTTTCTGGAGAATTTGCAAAAACTGGTAATCCAGCAATACCCTCTAAAAGATATAAAATTACTGTTGCTGCACCAATTTTATAACCGAAAGAAATTCCTAAAAATAAAACAACAAAAGTTTGCATTGTCATTGGCACAGGGTAAAAAGGAATCTTTATTTTTGCAGAAATTGTTAATAATAACGATCCTAGAATAAGTATAAGAAATATCTTTAATATTTTGTTATTTGATATAGTTTTTACAATTTCCATATGATTAGACTACTACTTAAATCAAAATTAATCTAGCTTTTAGTAAGCCTTAAAAAAACATCCTCTAAGTCTGCATCATTTGTAGAAATATCTAATATTTTTATATTTTGCTTTGATATAAAGGAGATAATATTTTCAATATTAATTTTATGTTTATCATAAGACAAACTAAGTTTGTTTTTTTCAATGGATATAATTTTTAAAGATTCTAAACTTTCATTATTTATATCAACTTTTTGGTCAGTAAAGAAATGTACTATTTTTGTTTGTATTCTACTCAATAAATTCACAGTTGTATCCAATGCTACTAATTCTCCATTATTTAGTATTCCAATCCGATCACACATCTTTTCAGCTTCTTCAAGATAATGAGTGGTTAAAATTATTGTTACTCCTTGACTGTTTAAAGATTTAACATTTTTCCATAATGTTTTTCTAAGTTCCACGTCTACCCCTGCGGTCGGCTCATCTAAAATGATAATAGGTGGCTGATGAACCATTGCTTTTGCTACCATTAATCTTCTTTTCATTCCGCCCGATAGACTTCTTGTATAACTATTTGCTTGTTTTTCTAAAGATACTAATTTTAAAATTGTATTCGTTATTCTATCTTTTTTTTTTATTCCGTATAATCCTGCTTGTAAATCTAATAAATTTTTTGGACTAAAAAATGGGTCTACATTAACTTCTTGAGCAACTATGCCTATAGATGCTTTTACTTGTCTTGGATTTTTGTCCAAATTAAATCCCCAAACATTTACCTCTCCTTCAGTTTTAATAACTGAACCACCAAGAATGTTTATAAAAGTACTTTTTCCTGCACCATTAGGGCCAAGCAAACCAAAAATTTCACCTTCTTTCACCTCTAAGTTTAATTTTTTTAATGCTTCGATACGATTTGATCCTTTTTGTGAATAAATTTTACTTAAATTTTTAACAGTTAAAACATTTTTTTTATTCATATAAAATTATACATTTATAACATTAGGGTAAATTAAGATAACATTATTATATGAACAAAATAAAAAAAACTGATCATTTTTATTTAATTGATGGATCAGGATATATTTTTAGAGCCTATTATGCTTTACCACCACTAACAAGGAAAAGTGATGGATTACCAGTTGGTGCAGTTAGTGGATTTTGCAATATGTTATTTAAATTACTCGAGGACTCAAAGTCTAACGATAATTTAGAAAAACCAACTCACTTTGCTGTAATATTTGACTCCGCAAGAAAAAATTTTAGAAATGAAATATACTCTGACTATAAAGGCAATAGATCAGACGCTCCAGAGGATCTTGTTCCACAATTTGATTATATAAGAAAATCGGTTCTAGCGTTTAATTTGCCATCCATTGAATTAATTAATTATGAAGCTGATGATTTAATAGCAACTTATGTAGAGCAAATTTTAGAAGAAGGTGCAAAAGTTACTATAGTTTCTTCTGACAAAGATTTAATGCAACTATTTAAGAAGAATGTAAGAATTTATGATCCAATGAAGAATAAATTCATTACTTTAGAAGATGTAAAAAATAAATTTGGTGTTAAACCGGATAGTATAATTGATGTTCAGTCTTTGGCTGGTGATAGCACTGATAATGTTCCTGGAGTTCCAGGAATTGGAGTTAAAACTGCTGCACAATTAATAAATGAATATGGGACATTAGAAAATCTATTAAAAAATACAAAAAAAATTAAACAAAATAAAAGAAGAGAAGCATTAATTGAAAATAAAGAAAAGGCAATAATTAGTAAAAAACTAGTAACTTTAAAAAAAGATGTTCCAGTAAAAAATAAAATTAATGAATTTCAATTAAAGCAATTGGATAAAAACAAACTTTATGAATTTTTAAGAGTAATGGAATTTAATAGACTTTTAAGTTCAGTGATTTCAACATATGGAGAGTTAAAATTTGAAAATAATAAATTAACAGGCAAAAAAACCACAGATTTTTCAAAAATCACAAAAAAAAATTATTTGTTAATACAAAATGAAAATGAAATTGAAAAATGGTTAAAAGAAGCAGAAGATATTGGCGAATTTGCAATAGATACGGAAACAAATTCATTAGATCCACACCAAGCCAAACTCATAGGTGTTTCTATTTCAAATAAAATTGGAAAGGCTTGTTATATACCTATCAATCATAATAAAGGAAAAAATTTGAATGAAAAAAAGGTTTTAGAAATTTTAAAACCTTATCTCGAAGATAAAAGTATCAAAAAAATTGGTCAAAATATTAAATTCGATTATATCATATTTAAACTTAGAGACATAAATTTAAATAGCATGGAAGATACTATGCTTATGTCATATGTGCTAGATGCAGGGAAAAACCGCCACAATATGGATACTTTATCAGAAATTCATTTGGGTTATAAGACAATAAAATTTAAAGATTTAGTTGGCACCGGTAAAAAGCAAATAAATTTTAGTGAGGTTGATATAGAGTTAGCAAAAGACTATGCGGCTGAGGATGCTGATATAACATATAGATTATATAAAATTTTTTTAAAATCTCTTAGAGTGGAAAATTTAATTAATATATATGAAATTTTTGAAAAACCTTTAATTAAAATTTTAGCATTAATGGAAATAAGTGGAATAAAATTAGATGAAACTTTTCTTAAGAAACTTTCTTTAAAATTTCAAAATAAAATAGATCAAATAGAAAAAAAAATATTTAAAATTTCAAAAAAAGAATTCAATATTGGTTCTACCAAACAACTTGGAGAAATTATGTATAATGAACTCAAAATTTCATCACTTAAAAAAACAAAAAAAGGAAGTTTTGCAACAAGCGCTATGGTTTTAGAAGATTTAGCATTCAAGGGACATGAATTACCTAAACATGTATTAGACTGGCGACAAGCAAGTAAACTAAAAAATACTTATTCCGACTCTTTACCAGAACATATAAACCCAAAAACAAATAGAGTTCACACCTCATTTTTATTAGCAGCAACTACTACTGGAAGATTGGCATCTAGCGATCCAAATTTACAAAATATACCTATTAAAACTGAAGATGGTAAAGATATTAGAAAAGCTTTTATTTCTGACAAAAATAAAAAATTAATTTCTGCAGATTATAATCAAATTGAGATGAGAATATTAGCTGATTTAGCAGATGTAAAAGAATTAAAAAAAGCATTTCTGAATAATGAAGATGTTCATTCACTTACTGCAAGTCAAGTTTTTGGTGTTAGTATAAAAAAAGTTGAATCAGATATGAGAAGAAAAGCAAAAGCAATTAATTTTGGAATTATCTATGGAATATCTCAATATGGTTTAGCAAAACAAATTGGAGTTACTAACAATGAGGCAGAAGAGTTTTTAAATTCATATTTTTTAAAGTTTCCAGAAATAAAAGATTATATGTTTAATACAATAAAATTTTGCAGAAAAAGCGGTTACGTTAGTAATATTTTTGGTAGAAAAACTCATATAATTGGAATTAATGATAAAAATTTTAATATACGAAACTTTCAAGAGAGAGCAGCAATAAATGCGCCTATACAAGGTTCGGCATCAGAAATTATGAGAATGGCTATGATCAGATTAAATAATGAAATTAATATTAGAAAAAAAAATAAATTAAAATTATTACTTCAAATTCATGATGAATTGATTTTTGAGTCCGATATTAAAGATATAGAAGCATCATGTAGCTTAATTAAAGAAACAATGACTAGTGTTAAAAATAGCGATCTTCACTCTTTTACTATTCCTTTGCTAATTGATATTAATACAGGTTATAATTGGGGGGAACTTCATTAAGAAACAATTAATTGCCCAAATTAGAACAATTTAGT
>CEUZ01286042.1_pt1 | contig 10137 bp, 10 predicted proteins | sample 361511 | NCBI WGS metagenome assembly CEUZ01 (sample SAMEA2622822, study PRJEB7988) | marine metagenome | biome: marine biome (ENVO:00000447); feature: surface water layer (ENVO:00002042); material: "saline water (ENVO:00002010), including plankton (ENVO:xxxxxxxx)" | depth 5 m | reverse complement strand
AGCGATGAAAAAAGTCTTATCTAACCCGCCCGATAAAGCAAAAACTACGGCATTTAGAAATTCTACATTACAAGGAGGTTATTTCATGTTAGCTGCAAGAGCTTTAGGATTAGATGTTGGGCCAATGTCAGGTTTTGATAACTCAGGAGTTGATAAAGAGTTTTTCAGTGATGGTAGATTTAAGTCAAATTTTTTGTGCAATTTAGGTTACGGTGATGAATCTAAGTTATTAAAAAGACTTCCAAGATTTAAATTTTCTGAAGTTTGTAAGATTCTTTAATTTTTATGAAACAATTTGTTTCTATTTCTACTAATTTATTTCCTCTTTGGATAATAATTTTTTCATTTTGTGCTTTTTTACAACCACAATATTGGGCTAATTTAACTTTTCTTATAATTCCTTTACTCAGTTTAGTTATGTTTTCAATGGGATTAACTCTCAAATTAGAAAATTTTTTAAAAATTTTTAAAAATTTCAAAATTTTATGTCTGGGTATTTTTTTACAATTTATGATAATGCCAATTTTAGGATTTACTTTAGTTAAATTTTTTAACATTGAACAAATTATAGGTATAGGAATCATTTTAGTTGGATGTGCACCTGGAGGAACGGCATCAAACGTTATATGTTATTTAGCAAGAGGAGATGTGGCCCTGTCTATTTCATTAACTATTGTTTCAACAATTCTTGCAGTTTTTTTTATGCCCCTTCTTTTTTTATTTTATACGGGTTCATCAATTGAAATACCTGTTTACCAAATGATGTTCAGTATTTTTAAAATAGTTGTAATACCAGTATTTTTGGGAGTAGTAATAAATAGTATAAAATCAATTAAGTTAGAAAAAATAAAATTATGTTTACCATTAATAGCGGTGTTAGCAATTGTAGTTATTGTTACTATTATTATTGGATCAAATTCTGAAGAAATTTTAGAACAAGGACCAAGGATTTTTTTTATTGTCGTTTTACACAATTTATTGGGAATTTTTATAGGCTTTTATTTTTGTAGAAAAATGAATTACTCAAAAAAAATCTCTAAGACACTAGCGATTGAAATAGGTATGCAAAATTCTGGTCTTGCAACAGCTTTAGCAATAAAGTATTTTGGCTCATTAGCAGGACTAGCCGGAGCTTTTTTTAGTATATGGCATAATATTTCAGGCCCCATTTTGGCTATTTTTTGGAAGAAAAGAAATTAACTAATCGATTTAATAAATTACTTTTATCGATATTAATCGATTTATTTGCATTTTTTATGTGATATTTAGTTTATATGTCACATATTGATGATATTTTAACTCAAAAAGCTAATCTTAAATTTGTATCAAAGGCAATGAAGTACCCACTTCTAACCTTAAAAAAAGAGAAAGAATTAACGAAATTATGGAGTAAAAGAAAAGATGTTAAATCTTTGCATATTTTAATTAATTCATATGAAAAATTAGTAGTTAGTACTGCAATTAAATTTAGAAAATTTGGTTTACCATTTGGAGATTTATTACAAGAAGGAAATATTGGAATTTTAAAAGCGGCTTATAAGTTTGATACCAACATTGATGTTAGATTTTCAACATATGCAAGATGGTGGATAAAATCTTCCATCCAAGAATTTGTTTTAAAAAATTGGTCAATTGTGAGAATTGGATCTACTACTACTCAAAAACTTCTTTTTTTTCAGCTAAGTAGATTAAAAAATAAAATTGAAAATTCTTCATATGAGAATAATGGCTCGGAAACAATATCAGAAAAAATTGCCAAAGATTTAAGAATTAAAATTTCCGATGTTGAAAAAATTTCTGAAAGAGTGATAAAAAAAGATTTATTACTAGATCATGCTTTTAATAATGAGGATGATAATAGAACTCCCTTAGACTTTTTAAATGATAATTCTTTAAATCCTTATGAGATAACATTAAAAAATGATACTAATATTAATAGAAAGAAAGTAATAGCAAAATCTTTAAAAGCTTTAAATGATAAAGAAAAGCATATTATTTTAAGAAGACATTTAAATAGCACACCTTTGACTTTGGAATCTATAGGTAAAGAGTTAAAGATTAGCAAAGAAAGAGTAAGACAACTTGAAGGAAGAGCATTTATAAAATTAAAAAAAAGAATTTTAAAAACAGATAGTAAACAAGATTTAATTTAATCCTATAAAGTTTCCCTTCACTTTGAAATTCATATTATTATAATTCTCAAATAATTATAATAAATATGGGTTATCCTAAAAAACACAGAGGTAGAAGAAAAAGAGGAAGTACGTGGAGAAGAAATAAACGAAGAAATAAAAAAAAGTAATAATATAATTTAATTTTTTCCAGAATCTTTATTTAAACATTTACCAATTTGAGGGTATTTTTTATGTTCTTTATTATCGGGTGTAAGTTTAAAATTTCCATTTTTTAAATTTATATCGAAATATATTTTCGATTCAAACCAAGAGTCATAACCCAAGCCATATACACCAAACCCAGTGAAACTAATAGAATCTTGTTTACTTATATCAATTTTCATTTCTCTTCCCTTTTGAACCCATATAATTCTATTTCTTATAGGAATATATAAAAAAGTATAAGTTTTTGAAATATTTTCTGTTTTACATATAAATTGAATGTTTTTTTCGGTATTTGCTGAACTCATACGAAAAAATAATGAAATAGTAATTAATAATGCTAATTTTTTTATTTTTTGCTACTTCCTTTTTTAGCGTCTTTTTTTGGTTCTTTTTTAGCGTCTTTTTTTGGTTCTTTTTTAGCTTCTTTTTTAGGCTCTTTTTTTGGCTCTTTTTTAGCTTCTTTTTTTTCTTCTTTTTTAGGCTCTTTTTTTTCTACTTTGTCCCTAGGTTTTTCTTCAACCTCCGGTTTTACTTCTTTTGTAACTTTAATTGATTTAGCTCTTTTTCCTTTATCGTCTTGATCAACTTCAAAAGAAACTTCAGACCCTGTGTATAACTTTTTTAAACCACTATTTTTTAATGATGTTGCGTGAACAAAAATATCCTCGCTATTATCTTCCGGTGTTATAAAGCCATACCCTTTACGAGCATTATACCACTTAACAGTTCCCTTCATAGATCCCCCACAATTAAATTATGCATGTCAAAAAGGTAATTTTATTATAATTTAAAACGTCAGTTTTTACTATTTATTTTTTTATAAATGTATATCGAATTATTTTTTTGTTTTTTAAATTCAGGGTCTACCAACCTGTGAAACTTAGATGAAGCTGAAAGTGCAATTTTGAATATTAAAAGATCTTTAGTATTTTTTGATAATTTTTTATATTTAGGACTTTTTACAATTTTAGTTCCTTTTGAATTGTTTTTTATAATTCCTACATTTTCAGAAAAATTTAGATCTTTTAAATTATCATTACATGAAAAATAAAAATAATTGCAATATTTTAAATAATTTTTCCATTTCTTATCGGTTTTAATATCTTTTTTATTAGATTTAACTTCTACTATGATTATTTTTTTTTTTTCACTTAAAGCTATGATATCAACTCTTTTTTTATTAGGTAAAGCGAACTCACTTAATACTTTGTAACCCTTTAAAGTTAAAAAACGCATTGTTTTTTGTAATATATCTCTAGATATATTATCCATTTTTATTATTTATTATTTTAGCGAACTCATCAAAAGTGGTAATTGGTAATGAACAACTTTGGTTTTTACAAATAAAAATAGTATTTTTATTTTCTTTAATTTTTTTACCAAACGCCGGGTGGGTTTTATCTAACTCTTTTAAATCTGTTATTTCTTGATAGATCATATTAGGTAAACATATTTTTTTTATTTTATTTAAAAGAAAATCATTTTTCTCTGATCTAATGAAAATTATAAGAATTCCATTATTTAATATGTCATAAGAATTAAGCAAAGAAGCAGAACTAAAAAAATTTTTTTCTATATTACCATGAACAGATTCTAATGCAGATTCTGCTTCGTTATAAAAATTTTCATTACCAGTTAAATAAAATAATTTGCTTAAAGATTGTATAAGAATACTAATTCCAGATGGTGTTGCATTATCATAAATAGATTTTAATTTTGTAAAAATATCAGTTGTTTTATTTGAATTTATATAAAAACTTCCATTTTTTTTATCTTTAAAGTCATTTAAAATTTTTTTTGAAAAATTTATAGAATTGTTTAAATATTTTTTTTTCCCCGTTTTTTCAAATAATGTAATAGAAGATCTTAATAAGTTTGCAAAATCATCTAAAGTAGCAAATGTTTTTACCTTAAAATTTTTCCAGCAATGATATAATTCACAATTTTTGAAAAGATTTTTTTCTAGAAAAGAATAAATATTTTCTGCTTCATTTATCCATTTTTTTTGATTAAAAACCCATCCAGCATTAGTTAAAGCATTTATCATTAATGTGTTGGAATCTACTAAAATTTTATCATCTAAATTAGGAGGAATTCTTTTTTTTCTTATTTCAAAAAGAATGTTTAGTAATTTTTTATCAGTTTCTATTTCTTTTATATTTCTTTTATTTTCTAAGTGTAATATATTTTTACCTTCCCAATTTCCCTCCTTTTTAATATTATATGTTTTGCAAAACAATTCTGATGAATTTCCTAAAATAGTATCTATTTCTTTTTTTTCCCAAACATAATATTTTCCTTCTTCACCTTCACTATCAGCATCAATAGCACTTGCAAGGCCACCATCTTCAGTTTTCATTTCTCTTAAAACCCAATTAATAGTTTCAAAAATTCTATTTTTGAAAGTTGGTTCCCTAAAAATTTGGTAACCATAAATCAAAAGTTCTATTAGTTGGGCATTGTCATACAACATTTTTTCAAAATGTGGCACAAGCCATTTTTCATCTGTTGAATATCTTGAAAAACCGCCTCCTACATGATCATAAATTCCACCATTGCACATCTTTTCCAAAGTCTGATATATCCCAGAATTTATCATCAAATTATTTTTTGAGTGTTTGTCTTTTTCAATAGAAAATCTCAAAATATTTTCAAAAATTGGAACATTAGGGAATTTTGGAGCACCTTTTATACCTCCATTAGTTTTGTCAATTAGGTTAATTAATGATAATGAAACTTGATCAAATAAATTTTTATTAATAGCTCCTGAAATATTTGATGTACTCTCAGTTATTCCTTTTTTTATCAAATTTATACTTTTTTGAATTTTATTTTTTTCATTGTTAAAAACATTATTAATTGTTTTTAAAACAGTAGGAAATGCAGGCCTCCCAAATTTTTCTTTAGGTGGAAAATAAGTACCTCCCCAAAATGGTTCTAAGTTAGGAGTTAAAAACATTGTTAAAGGCCAACCGCCTTGTTCACCAAATACTTGAAGAGCATTTTGATAGATCGCGTCTAAATCTGGTCTTTCTTCTCTATCAACTTTTATATTAATGAAATATTTATTCATTAGTGTCGCAATTTCCTTGTTTTCAAATGACTCTCTTGCCATTACATGACACCAATGACAAGCCGAATATCCAATAGATAATAGAATTGGCTTTCCTTCTTTTTTTGCTTTTTTTAAAGAATTACTGTTCCAAGCATACCAATCAACAGGATTTTTTTTATGTTCCAGTAAATAGGGGCTAGTTTCTTTTTCTAATTTGTTCAACTTGATAAATCCAAATATGATAGTAAAACAAAAGTAAATGGATAAAAGAATAAATTATAAAATAAATATAGATACAATTTTTGCTTCTGCAAGTAGCTCTGGATTGTCTGCAATTAAAACTATTAGGATTTCTGGCACAAAAACAAAAAAAATATTTAAAATTTTAACAAATAGAAAATTACCAAAAGCAAGGTTTTGTAAATTAGTAAACTTATATGATATAAAAAATTCATCAATTATAGATAAAGCAATGGTTGTTTGGTTTTCTTCGCCAAACACATATACGGGAGAAAATATATTAGAAATAAATATACATGGTGGAAATTCAGTTTTAGATCACTTGATTGAAAATCTTTTATTAATTGATGGTGTAAGGGAAGCAAAACCAGGTGAGTTTACAAAGCGAGCATTTACAAATAATAAAATGGATTTTCTTGAGGCTGAGGGAGTAATGGACTTAATTAATGCTGAGACTAAATTTCAAAAGAATTTAGCATTACAGCAAGTAAATGGAAATTTAAGTACTGTTATTAAAGTTTGGAATGGCAGGCTTTTAAAATTATTGGCACACTACGAAGGACAAATAGATTTTCCGGAAGATGAGGTTCCAGAAAATATTGAGAGAAGAGTCCTTAGTCAAATTACTGATTTAATTAAAGAAATTGAATTTTTTTTGTCAGAAAACAAAAGCGGGGATGTTATTAGAAATGGAGTTGAAGTTGCTATTGTTGGAAATACTAATGTGGGAAAATCTTCATTAATTAATCAAATAGTGAAGAAGGATATAGCAATTGTATCTAAAACTTCTGGAACAACTAGAGATGTAATTGTATCAAAAGTTAATTTATCAAATATACCAGTCATTTTTTCAGACACTGCTGGTTTAAAAATGAGTGTTAGAAATAATATTGAAAAGCAGGGAATAAATAAAGCTAAAAAAGTAATTAAAAATTGTCATGTAAAATTATTGGTGATTGATGTAACTAAAAACTTAACTAAACATATTTTAAGATTAGTTTGTAATAAAACATTATTAGTATTAAACAAAATAGATCTTATAAATAAGAAAAAATTATATAGTGTAATCAAAGAGTTAAATGAAAAAGGATTAAAAAAAATATCATTTGTTTCGGCAAAAAAAGGAAATGGTATAAATACTTTATTAAATGATTTAGAAATATATATTAAACATAAGTATAAGGATGTTTTTTTTGGGGATCCTGTTTTGACCAGAACCAGACATAGAACTGCGCTAAAAAAATGTTTTAATTTTTTAAAGAAAGTAAATAATGATAAGGACCCAGAATTAAATGCAGAAGACATTAGATTGTCTTTAAATAGTTTGGGAAATATTACTGGTAAATATGATGTCGAAAAGTTGCTAGATATAGTTTTTAAGGACTTTTGTATAGGTAAATAAAATCATGAAAAAAACACTAATTTGTTCAGTTTTTTTTTTATTTATAATTATTTCTAATCATCAAGTAAAATCTGAATATATTTTTAACTTAATTGGTACCTGGAAGGGTATAAATAAAAGCTACTCAATCGAAAAAGGCTATAGGACCTGGGAGAAAAAAATAACAATTTTAGAGCAAAATGAAAGAATATTTAAAGGTTATTTTAAATATGCTGATGGAGAAAGAAATTTTTTAGGTACGATTCGCTTAAATAATAAAGATTTTTATTGGGTTTCACCAGAAAGTAAAGGATATATTCATGGAAAAGTTGTAAATTTTAATACTATAGAAGTTTGTTATACGGAAGCCTACGAAGGAGCTGCTGTTGGGTGTTCAATATTAAAAAGAGTCAAAGAATGAGAAAAAACAATGTTTCACGTGGAACAAATAAAGTTATAGTTGTTGGAGGAGGCCATGCAGGATGCGAAGCTGCTGCAGCCGCATCTAGAATAGGATGCAAAACTCTTCTTATAACAAATAACAAAAATAAAATTGGAGAAATGTCTTGTAACCCATCTATTGGAGGCTTAGGAAAAGGTCATTTGGTAAGAGAAATAGATGCTTTAGACGGAATAATTGCTAGGGCAATTGACGAGTCCGGTATTCAATTTAGAATGTTAAATGCATCAAAAGGACCCGCAGTTCGTGGTTTACGAGCTCAGGCTGATAGAATTTTGTATAAGAAGGCCATTAAAAATATCTTATCAAAAGAAAAAAACCTAAAAATAATAGAAGATGAGGTTATAGATTTAGATATTAAAAATAACAGTATTTGTGGAGTAATTTTATCTAAAAAAAAAATTGTTCCATGTGAAACAATTGTTTTAACCACTGGAACTTTTTTAAATGGTATTATACATATTGGAAATGAAACAATACCTGCAGGAAGAGTAGGTGAAAAAGCAACTTATGGTCTTTCTAAGACATTTAAAAAATATAATTTTAAATTAGGAAGAATGAAAACTGGTACACCACCAAGAATAGATCAAAATTCAATAAATTATAAAAATCTAAAGAAACAGGATAGTGATAAAAAAATCATTCCATTTTCTTTTATGAATAAATCTATAAAAGTAAAACAAATTCCTTGTTATATTACGTATACAAACAAAAAGACACACAAAATAATAGAAAAAAATATAGCAAAATCAGCTATTTATTCAGGTAATATAAAAAGTATTGGCCCTAGATATTGCCCATCTATTGAAGATAAAATTGTTAAATTTAAAGATAAAAATCAGCATCATATTTTTTTAGAACCTGAAGGTCTTAATTCTAATGTAATTTATCCTAATGGCGTTTCGACTTCTTTACCAAAAAAAATACAAGAAAATTTCATTAGATCAATAATAGGTTTAGAAGATGCAAAAATTACTCAATATGGATATGCAATTGAATATGATTATGTAGATCCTTTACAATTATCTAATACTTTAGAAACTAATAAAATCAATAACTTATATCTAGCTGGACAAATTAATGGAACAACTGGTTATGAAGAAGCTGCAGCTCAAGGAATTATTGCCGGTATAAATGCAGCATTAAAAGTAAAAAAAGGAACGGAATTTGTTTTATCAAGATCAGAAGCGTACATAGGAGTTTTAATAGATGACTTAGTAAACAAAGGCGTTACTGAACCTTATAGAATGTTTACAAGTAGAGCTGAATATAGACTTTTACTTCGTTCTGATAATGCAGATTTAAGATTGACGCCTAAAGGAATAAAAATAGGCTGTATAAATAAAGATCGGAAGGAAAAGTTCAATAAAAAGCAAGCTTTGTTAGAAAAAATTGACATAAAATACAAAAAAAACACTTTTACACCAAATAATTTGCTTAAATATGGTATTAAAATCAATTTAGATGGTAAAAAGAGAAATATATTTGATCTTTTAGTGTTCAAAGATATAAATAGAAAAGAATTAGAAAATATATGGCCTGAAATAAAAAAAATACCTAATGATATTTTTGACGAATTAGAAACAAGGTCAGTTTACAGGGGTTATGTTGAAAGACAATTACAAGATATAAAAGATCTAAAAAAAGATGAGGAGTTAAAAATACCTAAAAATTTAAATTATAAAAAAATCCCAAATCTAACAAAAGAAGTTTTAGAAAAATTAAATTATGTTAAACCAAGGAATTTGGGAGAAATTACTAGAATATCAGGAGTTACTCCTGCAGCAGTAATAAATATTCTTAGATTTATTAACAGAAAAAAGAGAAAGTGGGCAGTCTAATTTATAAAAATTTTAAATCTCAAACTAGTCTTAGCGAAGAAAAATATGAAAAGTTAAAAATATTTTTTAAATTAATTAAATTATGGCAAAAAAAATTTAATCTTGTCAGTAAAAATTCTTTTAAAACAATTTGGGAAAGACATTTTTTAGATTCATATCAAATCATTGGTTTAATTGGTAATAAAAAGAATGTTTTAGACATAGGAAGTGGAGCTGGGTTTCCGGCAATTGTGTGTGCTATTTGTTCTAATAATAATTTTCATTTAATAGAATCAAATAAAAAAAAATGCATTTTTTTAAATGAAGTAAAAGAGGTAGTTGGTATAAAAAATATTTCTATATTTAATTCAAGAATCGAAACTATGAAAATAGATAATGATTATGATTGTATTTCAGCTAGAGCTGTAGCGCCTCTAGATAAATTAATGAATTATATTGTAAAATTCTATAAAAAAAATATGTCTTGTATTTTTTTAAAAGGCAAAACTATTAACAAAGAAATTGAAGATGCAAAAAAAAGGTTTTCATTTGATTTAAAATTTAAAAAAAGTATTACAAGTGATGAGGGAAGAATTTTAATAGTAAAAAATTTAAAAAAAAAATAATTTTTATTTTAATTAATACAATTATAATTAAATAAAGATGTCAAAAAAAGAGCCAAAAGTAATAGCTATAGCAAATCAAAAAGGTGGTGTAGGTAAAACCACAACAGCAGTTAATTTAGCAACTGCCTTGGTATCAGTAAAAAAAAAGGTTTTGTTAATAGATTTAGATCCCCAGGGAAATGCATCAACAGGAGTTGGTTTTGAACAAAGCAAAGA
>CEUZ01084133.1_pt1 | contig 10137 bp, 13 predicted proteins | sample 361511 | NCBI WGS metagenome assembly CEUZ01 (sample SAMEA2622822, study PRJEB7988) | marine metagenome | biome: marine biome (ENVO:00000447); feature: surface water layer (ENVO:00002042); material: "saline water (ENVO:00002010), including plankton (ENVO:xxxxxxxx)" | depth 5 m | reverse complement strand
TTTAATAAACTATTTTCTAAACTTTTTGCTTGTTTTTGGGTAAGTTCTAGTATTGGAGATTTGTTACCAATTTCCTTGTAAATATTTTTGGCTACAGGAGCTCTTCTTCTAGAAATAAATTTTGCTAACGGATATCTTATAATTGAAGGGATGCTGATTATTGCAGGATCATTAAATAAATTAAAAAGGAAAGGTTCTACACTTTCCAATTTGTCAGGACCTCCTAAATTAAATAAAATAACTGCCGTCTTCATTTCATTTTTTATTTCTTACAATTTGAATCACGTATTCTATAGTTTCTGGTTTAATTTCCGGCAAAACACCATGGCCTAAATTAAATATATAAGGATAGTCGTTGAATATATTTAGATATTTTTCAGTATTTTTTTTTATTGTATCTTTATCACTTAATAATATTTTTGGATCAAGGCCTCCCTGGATTGGTATTCCCTTTAGATTGTCCTTTGTCCACAACGGATCAACATCATAATCTATGCTAATGCAATCAGGTTTTACAGTAGAACAAAAATCAATATAATTTTCACCAATTCCTTTTGGGAAACAAATTACTGGGATATTTTTTTTTTTTATATGTTCTACAATTTTTAAAATTGGATTATAACAATAGTGTGCAAGCTCTTTTTTAGGAAGTAGCCCAGCCCAAGAGTCAAAGATTTGAATTGTATCTGCGCCAGCCTTGATTTGTTGGTCGGCATGCAAACATATTATTTCTTCAATTTTTTTTAATAATTTATTTGTTAAATTTTCATTATTTTTAATTATATTAAAATCAAAATTATTTTTTGGAGATCCTTGATTCAACATATATAGCAGCAGGGTCCACGGCGCACCAACAAAACCTATAAGATTTTTTTCTTTTAAATTGCTCTTAACTTTTTCTATACCTTTATAGACCGGTAATAATTTTTTAACAAAATCTTCTGGATTAGTATTAACAATTTTATCTAAATTTATTTTATCTAAAATTGGTCCAATTCCTTTTTTGAATTCTACTTTTTGACCTAAACCATATGGTATTATTAAAATATCAGAGAAAATTATAGCCGCATCTAAATCAAATCTTTTTATTGGTTGTAGTGTAATTTCATTAACGAGATCAGCGTTTAAACATAATTTTATAAAATCTTGATTTTTTTCTCTTATTTTTCTAAATTCTGGCAAATATCTTCCAGCCTGTCTCATAAACCAAATAGGTGTATAAGAAGTTTTTTTATTTTTAATGCAGTCCCTTAATGTATCTTTCATTAATATATTATATAAATAAGTTAGTAGTATAATTAGTCTATGTTAATAACGGTATCAATTAGTTGTATACAGTTTATCCATAAATATTGTTATTAAAACATGTTATAAATTATTGATTTGATTGCATATGTTACATTTTGTTAATTTATATAATAATTTGTTTATATTTTATTAACGTATATAACTTACTTAATTTGCTGTTAATTTTTCTTGATAAAGTTAATTATTTTAAAAAAATATATGTATAATTTTTAAATAAATATTTATTAACAAGTTTATGAACAAGATTTACCAGGTATATCAAGTCTCCGATTCAACTGGAGAAACACTAGATAGAATATTTTCAGCACTTAAAGCTCAATTTTCTAATTTTGAGTGTAAGACTATTCATTATTCTTTTACTAGAACTAAAAATCAAATAGATAAAATTATTTCTAAGTCAAAATCAGAAAAAAATGTAATAATTTTATATACGATTGTGGATAATGATTTATCCAAATATATGGCAAACGAAACCAAAAAAAACGACATTCCTAGTTTTGAAGTTTTAGGAAATTTAATTGCAGATTTCTCAAAATTACTTAAACAAGAAGCAACACGTATACCTAGCGGGCAACACGCATTGGATAAAGAATATTATAATAGAATTGAAGCAGTACAATTTACCATGTCACACGACGACGGAAAGATTATAAATGATTTACATAAATCCGATGTTATTTTGGTGGGAATAAGTAGAACAAGTAAAACACCTACTTCTATATATTTAGCAAACAGAGGATATAAAGTTTCCAATATACCAATAATACCAAACAAAGATTTACCTCAAAGTTTGATAGAAAGTTCAAAAAAAACTTTTGTGGTTGGTCTTGTTTGTGATGCAACTCGATTGCTGGATGTAAGAAGAAATAGAGTTCATTCAATGCATGAGGATAGACCAGGAGATTATACCAATGAAAAAGAAATTTTAAATGAATTACAAAAGTCTAAAAAAATATTTCAAAAATATAATTGGCCAGTAATAGATGTAACCAGAAAGTCGGTTGAAGAAACAGCTGCTTCAATTATAAAAACATTAGATATATTAAATTCTAAATGATTAAAAAAATCATTCTCGCATCAAAAAGTGGAGTTAGAAAAGATATATTGGAAAAAAATGGAATTAATTGTGATGTTATTCCATCTAATATTGATGAAGAGGAAGTTAAAAAATCTTTATTAAAAGAAAAAGCAAACCCAACCCTCATATCTAAAAATCTGGCTGAATTAAAAGCAAATAAAGTTAGTAATAAAAAACCCAACGAATTTGTTTTAGGAGCGGACAGTGTTATAGATTTAAAAGGTGAGATTATTTCGAAACCTAAAAACAGAGAGGAAGCTTTAAATATTCTCATAAAATTAAATGGACAAAAACATCACCTAATCAGTTCTGTTTGCATATCTAAAAATGGTGCTATGATTTGGAATTCTAGCGATTCATCAACTTTGACAATGAAACAACTTAATTCAAACGAAATTAAATCATATTTATCAAAGATAAGAGATAAAGAATTATATGCATATGGAGTTTATCAAATCGAAGCAAATGGAAGATCTTTGTTTTCTAATATAGAAGGAGATGAAGATACAATTATGGGGTTGCCAATCAAACAAATAAAGGAATATTTAAGTACATTAAAATGAAAAAATATTTAGTTATAGGGAACCCAATTGAACATTCATTGTCACCTAAATTACATAATTATTGGATAAAGAAAAATAACATAGATGCTAGTTATGATAAAAAATTAATTAATGAGAATGATATTCAAAAAATTATTGATGAAGTAAAAAAAGATGAAATTTCAGGAATAAATGTAACAGTGCCATTTAAAAAAACAGTTATACCGTTTCTTGACCAATTAAGTCTAGAAGCAAACAAGACTCAATCAGTAAATACAATATACAAACAAAATAATAAAATTATTGGACATAATACTGATGTGGCGGGTTTTGAATTAGCCATAAAGCATATTAACTATGAAATAAAAAATAAAAAAATATTAATTTTAGGTGCTGGAGGTGTAGTTCCGTCGATAATTTGGGTTTTAAGAAAAATGAAATCATCCAAAATAACTTTAAGCAATAGAACAAAAAAAAAAGCAGATGATTTAAAAAAAATATTCAAAGATCTAGAAATAATAGAATGGGGCAAAACAATTGATTTTGATATGATTATAAATGCTACAAGCCTGGGTCTTAAAGAGGAAGATAAAATAGAAATAGATTATAAAAGCATTAGACCAAACAAATTATTTTATGATGTTATATATAATCCTAGGCAAACAAATTTCCTTAAATTAGCAAAAGAATCTGGAAATAAAATTGAAAATGGGAAAATGATGTTTGTATATCAAGCCCATCAGTCTTTTGTTGTATGGCATAAGATACTGCCTAAAATAGACGATGAAACGATTAAATTGTTAGATTAATGATTAGAATTGCCGTTATTGGAGATATAGGATCTGGGAAAAGTTATGTTGCTAAGCAATTTGGCTATCCAGTATTTAATGCGGATGTTGAAGTTGCAAGATTGTATAAAAAAAATAAAAAATGTTATAAAAAATTAAAAAGGTTACTACCCAATTATATAAAAACCTTTCCAATCAAAAAAAATGAACTTTCAGAGGCCATAATTAAAAACAAAAATAATTTAAAAAAAATTGTCAAAGTTGTTCACCCAGAAGTAAGAAAAAAAATGAAAAAATTTATAAAAAAAAATAAAAATAAAAAGTTTATTATTTTAGATATTCCTCTATTAATTGAAAATAAAATCAATAAAAAAAGTGATATCTTAATTTTTGTAGATGCAAAAAAAAAAGCAATTAGAAAAAAAATAAAAAAAAGGACAAATTACAATAACAAAATTTTTAAAAATTTAAAGAAACTACAACTACCTGTAGAAATTAAAAAAAAGAAAGCAGATTTTATAATAAAAAATAATTTTAAACACAATTCTATAAAAAAAAATGTTAATAATATATTGGAAAAAATTTTATTAAATGCTTGAAATTATACTTGATACAGAAACAACAGGTTTGTCTACAACGGAAAAACACAGAATTGTAGAAATAGGTTGTGTTGAGCTAGAAAATCTAATTCCAACTGGTAAAGTGTTTCACGAATATATAAATCCCGAAAGAAAAGTTTCCGAAGATGCATTCAAGGTTCACGGATATACTGATAATTTTTTATCTGATAAAAAAACCTTTACAGAAATATCTGACAATTTTTTAGATTTTATAAAAAATAAAAAAATAATAATCCACAATGCACCATTTGACCTTTCTTTTTTAAATTACGAATTGAGACTAATAAATAAAAAACCAATTGATAAGAATGATGTTATTGATAGCTTAGAATTAGCAAGATCAAAATATCCTGGGGCCCAAAATTCTTTAGATGCTTTATGTAAACGTTTCAATATTGATGCCTCAAAGAGAGAAAAACATAGTGCTTTAACCGACTGTCTTTTACTTAAACAGGTTTATATAAATCTTTTAGATCAAAGAGCACCTAAGTTAGATTTAGAAAATTACAAAGTAAGTGATTTAAAATTTAACATTAATTCAAATAATAAAAATAAAAGATCAACAAAAATAATTAAACCAAACCAAGATGAAATGGAACTACACAAAGCTTATTTAAAATCAGACTTATCAAAAAACTACTATAATTAATTTTTTTTCTTTTCTTTATACAATTTTTCAAAATCTACTTTTTTGTGTATTTCAATATTTTTGACCCCAGCTTGTTCAAATAAATAAACAAAAGTTTTATATAAATTTGCATAAACTTCAGTTGGCACTTTAACTAAAATAATTTTTTCTAAATCACTTTTTTCCTTAACTTCTTTATCAACAGAAACCAATGATGTGCAATTAATTTCAGTAAGTATTTTATATTTAACATTTTGGTTGGGTGTAAGTTTTAAAACGGTGTTAACCTCAATAATATTATTTTTATAAGGTTTACTTTTAATATCAAAATTTAAATTATAATTCGGTAATTCTTTTTCTAACATTACAAAAGATTGAATATCAGGTATTTCAAAAGAAATATCTTTAATAAAGTTTGATATAATTTTATAGCTCATTTAATTATTTTTTGTTTTCTTCTTCTTTATTTTCTTCAAAAGTGCCTTCAATTATATTTTCATTATTTTTTTGAGTTTTATCAAATTTACTAGATATAGATTTAATAAAGAATTTTCTTGTTATAGGTATTATTAATAAAAATCCTATTACATCAGTTAAAAAACCGGGTATTATTAATAGTAAAGCAGCAAAAGCCAAAGCTGCCCCTGATATTATTTCATATATGGGTATTTCATTTTTTATTAATTGATTTATTCCTGATCTAACTGCATTTAAGCCCTCTAGTTTTGCAAAATAAATACCCGTAATTGCAGTAAAAAAAATTAGAAAAATTGTATTAAAAGCCCCAATAACACCACCAACTTTAATCATTAAATAAATTTCAATTAAAGGAATACCAATTATAAAAAGGATAACAGCGTTCATTTGTCAGCTTAATTGTGTTTGCATACTATATCATTTAAGTATTATAATCAAAAAAACGTATATGAGTGGTCAATTTGGTTTTGTAGATATAATTTTGCTTGCAATGTTTGCTGGATTCATAATCCTAAGACTAAGGAACATATTAGGTAGAAAAACTGGACATCAAGGAAAACCAATGGGCAGGTATTTCCCCAGGGGTGTTGAAGTACTAAAAGATATAGAAAATAACGAAGCCATAAAATCTGGGAATGTTGATGAAGAAGCAAAAAAACAATTTTTAAAAGGTGCTGACGTAGCATATGAGCAAATCATAACCTCTTTTGCAAAAGGTGATAAAAAATTATTAAAAGGATTATTGGGTAAAAAATTGTTTGAAGATTTTTCAAAAGTAATAGATGAAAGAAAGAAAAAAGAGTTGATATATGAAACAACTTTTATAGGAGTAAAGTCTTCAAAAATATTAGAATTTAAAAAGATAGAAAATATTTATAAAGTAACAGTTAATTTTGTAAGTGAAATAATAACTTGTGTAAAAGATAAAAACAATAAAATTATAGAAGGAAATCCAGATACAATTAAAACTGCTAATGATGTTTGGAAATTTTCTAAAAATATGTGGAGCCAAGATCCTACTTGGTATCTAGTGGAGACATCTAATAAATAGTGAAAAAAAAGGGCGTTGCCTCATCCAAAGATAAAAAAGATTGGGATGATTTTATAAACGATATATCAAATATTGTTCCTAAGGCTGAAGATCAATTTAATAAAAATATAGAAAAAGAAAGAGTTGAAAGATTAGATTTACATGGTTTTTCATTAACTGAAGCAAACAAAAAAGTTGAAAAATTTATAATTAATTCTTTTGATAATGGTGTAAAGAAATTGCTTATTATTACAGGCAGGGGCAAAAGATCAAAAACATACGATAATCCCTATTTATCTGAAAAATTAAGTGTTTTGAAGTATTCTATACCTGAATATTTAAAGAAAGATAAAAATTTATATTCTATGATTAAGAAGATAACACAGGCTGATGTGAAAGATGGAGGAGAGGGTGCTATTTATATTTTTTTAAAAAAAAAACTATAAAATAAACTTTGATAAGTCTGTATCTTTAGCAAGTTCTCCAAGATTTTTAGTCACATAATCTTTATTAATTATTATTTTTTCTCCACCTCTATCAGTTGCTGTGAAGCTAATTTCATCTAAAACTCTTTCTATTATTGTATGAAGTCTTCTAGCACCAATATTTTCTATACTAGAATTAATTTCAGTTGCTAATTTTGCAATTGTTTCGATTCCATCTTTAGAAAATTCAAGTGTAACTTTTTCAGTTTCTAAAAGAGCTTTATACTGTTTTATTAAACTATTATCTGGCTCCTCTAAAATTCTTTTAAAATCATTACTAGTTAGAGCATTTAGCTCAACTCTTATAGGTAATCTACCTTGAAGTTCTGGCAAAAGATCTGATGGTTTTGCAAGCTGGAATGCTCCAGAAGCAATAAATAATATATGATCTGTTTTTATTGGACCATGTTTTGTGCTTACTGTTGTTCCTTCAATAAGAGGCAATAAATCTCTTTGTACTCCTTCTCTTGAAACATCTCCACCTATCCTGTCACCTCTTGCAGACACTTTATCAATCTCATCTAAAAAAACTATTCCGTTATTTTCAGTTGAAACTTTTGCAGCTTTTATAATTGCATCCTGTTCGATCATTTTATCAGATTCTTCAGCAATCAAGATTTCATGTGATTCTTTTACTGTCATTTTTTTCTTCTTACCCTTTTTCACATTTTTACCAAGCATTTCTGACAAATTTATCATTCCTACATTTGCACCTGGCATTCCAGGTATTTCAAAACTTGGCATGCTAGGAGCATCATTTACTTCTATTTCAATTTCATTATTATCAAGATCACCACTTCTTAATCTTTTTCTAAAACTTTCTCTTGTAGCAACACTAGCTTTGTTTCCAACAAGCGCGTTAAGGACTCGTTCTTCCGCAGCTTGTTGTGCTTTTGTGTAAACTTCTTTTCTCATTCTTTCTTTTTCAATAGCAATTGCAATTTCAAGTAAATCTCTAATAATTTGTTCAACGTCTCGTCCTACGTAACCAACTTCAGTGAATCTTGTAGCTTCAACTTTTATAAATGGTGCTTCAGCTAATTTAGAAAGTCGTCTAGATATTTCTGTTTTTCCAACACCAGTTGGTCCTATCATAAGAATATTTTTTGGCAGCACTTCATCTTTCATGTCGCCTTTTAAAGCTTGTCTTCTCCATCTGTTCCTAAGGGCTATTGCTACTGCTCTTTTAGCTGCGTTTTGACCAATTACGTACCTATCTAACTCAGATACTATTTCCCTTGGAGATAAAGATGAAACAACAGATCTATCATCTTTTTCCTTATTAGATTCTCTTTTATGTAAAGACGTAATATTTGTTTTTTGTTTCATTATATTAAATTTTTTCTATAGTAATATTATTATTTGTGAAAACACATATTTCAGAGGCAACTTGAATTGATTTTTTAGCAATTTCTTCTGCTGACATTTTAGAGTCCATTAAAACTTTTGCAGCAGCTAAAGCATAGTTGCCTCCAGAACCAATTCCTATAATTCCTTCTTCAGGTTCAAGCACATCTCCAGTTCCTGAAATTATAAAACTTTTTTCTTTATCAGCAATTGCCATAAGTGCTTCTAATCTTCTTAAATATTTGTCAGTTCTCCAATCTTTTGCTAGTTCGACAGCGGCTCTTGTCAGGTTTCCAGCATGTTTTTCCAACTTAGCTTCCAATCTTTCAAATAAAGTTAAAGCATCAGCTGTTGATCCTGCAAAACCAGCTATTACATCTCTCTTCTCAATTTTTCTAACTTTTTTAGCAGTACTTTTGATTACTGTATTACCAAGACTTACTTGACCATCTCCTGCTACCACAACATCTTTACCTTTTCTAATCAAGACAATTGTAGTTCCATGCCAATTTGAATTATTACTCATAGTGTCTTCTATGTGGAGATTTATTTGATATCTTCAAGGCCAAAAATTCAATTTATTGATATATTCTTGAATTATTTATATACCCTGCTATTACAGAAGCGCGACATGGCAAGAAAAGCTAAAATAAACAGGAAGACCAAAGAAACCAGTATAACTGTAGAAGCAAATCTTGATGGTAGAGGTCTCTATAAAATAGATACTAGAATAGGTTTTTTAAATCATATGCTAGAACAATTATCTAAGCATTCTTTGATTGATTTAAAAATATCAGCCAAAGGTGATACGCATATAGACTTACATCACACTACCGAAGATACAGGAATAGCCATAGGAGAGTGTTTAAAAAAAGCTCTTCGTTCTTCAAAAGGAATTAGAAGATATGCTCATGCATTAATTCCTATGGACGAAACTTTAACAAGAGTTTCTATAGATGTTTCAAACCGACCATACTTAATATGGAAGGTTAAATTAAAAGTTGAGAAATTAGGAGAAATGGATACTGAACTGTTTAAAGAATGGTTTCAGGCTTTTTCCCAGGCCGCAGGCATTACATTGCATGTGGAAAATATTTATGGGGATAATAGTCATCACATAATAGAATCTTGCTTTAAAGGACTTGCAAGATCATTACGCGAAGCAGTCGAAATAGATAAAAGAATTAAAAATAAAGTTCCTTCAACAAAAGGCGTTCTATAAAACTAAAATGACCATTTCAGTAATTGACTATGGTTCTGGCAACTTGAAGTCAGCAGCTAAAGCTTTGGAAGTTGCTGCTAGTAATGTGGGCGGAAACAACACAATAGTAGTAACTTCTGATCCTAAGGTAATAAAAAAATCAGACAAAATAGTTTTGCCTGGTCAAGGATCTTTTAGAGATTGTTATTTAGGTATAAAAAAAATTCCAGGATTAGATGAAACTTTAAATGAATTTGTATTAGACAGAAAAAAACCTATTTTAGGTATATGTGTTGGAATGCAATTATTTGCAAAAACTGGCTATGAATCTAAAGAAACGAAAGGATTTGGTTGGATTGATGCTGAGGTTAGAAAAATAAATAATATGAATAAAAAACTTAAATTACCTCATGTGGGGTGGAATGAAATAGAACTAATAAAAACAGATTGTTTTTTATTTTCTAATATTAAAAATAAGTCACATATGTATTTTATTCATAGCTATGAATTTATGACAAAAAAAAAGGACTGTGTAATTGCTACCACTAATTATGGTAATTCAATAATAGTATCTATAGTGAAAGATAATATTTTTGGAACTCAATTTCATCCAGAAAAAAGTCAAAAAAATGG
>CEUZ01267923.1_pt1 | contig 10139 bp, 2 predicted proteins | sample 361511 | NCBI WGS metagenome assembly CEUZ01 (sample SAMEA2622822, study PRJEB7988) | marine metagenome | biome: marine biome (ENVO:00000447); feature: surface water layer (ENVO:00002042); material: "saline water (ENVO:00002010), including plankton (ENVO:xxxxxxxx)" | depth 5 m | reverse complement strand
CATGTAGAACGAAGTCTTTATCCATTAGATTGATGGCGTTTTGACTTGGTTTTTTTCCTTCTAACATATATAGAAAATTACCTGCATGATTCAAATTATTGTCAGGTTCTATTGGAGTGCGATTATTCCGAATATTATGATGAGCCATGACTATAGTGGGTATTTGCGCAGTTAACCTAATACCTTTTCTTATTGTTCCTTCAACTGAATTGTCATCTCTGTCTTCATCGAAAGAAGCCAGCATAGATACTATAGTTCTTAAAACATCCATAGGGTGAGAGTTTTTAATGTTTTTAATCACATTAAATGTTTTTTTTGGAAGTGAACGTGAACTTTTTAATATCGTATCAAAATCTTCAAATTGTTTTTGATTAGGTAAATCGCCATATATCAACAGATATGCGACTTCCTCAAATGTAGACTTTTCAGCTAAGTCGTGTATATTGTATCCTCTGTATTCTAGGACACCATTTGACCCATCAATATATGTGGTTTGAGTTCTATCAAAATATACCCCTTGAAGACCTCTATATAATTTAACGTTTTTCTTTTCCATATTTCAAGATTATAATATTTCTATTTCTATATAGATGTTTTAAAAGTATCAATAAGAAATAAATATTAGAAAATTTATATTGATCTTAAGTTTATTTCTTCATTTAATTTTTCAATTAGATTAGTAATAGAATTTATATTTGAATCGTTTTTTGATCTTGTTCTTACCGAAATAGATTCTTTTTTTATTTCATTGTCACCTATTATGATCATGTATGGAATTTTTTTTATTTGAGCATTGCGAATTTTTGCATTCATTCGATCGTTTGATTCATCTACTTCTGATCTTATACCAGAATCCTTTAGTTTAAGATTAATACTCTTACAATAATTAATATGTCTATCAGCTATCGGAATGATAATTGTTTGTAATGGAGTAAGCCATAGAGGAAAAGCTCCTGCAAGGTGTTCAATTAGTACACCTAAAAATCTCTCCATTGAACCCAACATTGCCCTGTGTATTACTACACAGTTAACTCTTGACCCGTCTTGAGCAGTATATTCTAAATTGAATCTTTCAGGTAATGAAAAATCTAATTGAACAGTTCCGAGCTGCCATTCTCTTCCAATCGCATCAGGAACAAAAACATCTATTTTGGGTCCGTAAAAAGCACCTTCACCATCTTCTATAGAATACTCTGATGAAAATTCGTCAAGAACATTTTTTAGAATAGTTTCTGCATTATCCCAAATTTTTTCGTTACCTACTTTTTTTTCAGGTCTGGTGGATAATGTAAATCTTAATTTATTAAATTGAAAAGTTTTATATGATTCTGAAAGCATTTCAAGAAAAGATTTAATTTCTGGCGCTATTTGATCAGTAGTGCAAAAAATATGAGCATCATCTTGCGTGAATGTTCTTACTCTTGTTAAGCCATGAGTAACTCCTGATCTTTCATATCTATGTAATCTACCGAAATCCGCCAATCTCAAAGGTAAATCTCTGTAAGAATGTGATTTTGATTTATAAAGCAAGGCTGCCCCAGGACAATTCATCGGTTTAACCCCATGTTCCTTCTCATCCTGTTGTATAAAGTACATGTTTTCTGAGTAATTTGAGTAATGACCTGAGATTTTCCATAACTCTGTATCAAAAATTTGTGGTGTAACTACTTCTTTATATTCATATTTTTTATACAACTCGCGTAGATATTTATAAAGTTGATTCAGGATAATTGTTCCATTAGGTAAGAAGTAAGGGCTAGCTGGAGCAAGCTCATCGAAAAAAAACAATTCAAGATCTTTTCCAAGTTTTCTATGGTCTCTCTTGATAGCTTCTTCCCTTTTGTTAATATATTTCTCAAGTGATTCTTTTGATTCCCAAGCTGTACCGTAAATACGTTGCAACATAGGTCTTTTTTCATTTCCTCTCCAGTAAGCTCCTGCTGAAGACATAAGCTTAAAAGCTTTAATCTCTCCAGTCTTTTTGATATGCCCACCTCTACATAAATCTTCAAAATTACCATCAGAATGACTACAGAGGGTAATTTTTTCATTATCAGAGATTGAATCTAATATTTCGAGTTTATATGAATTGTTTTTAACTGATAATTTAGCTTCAGTTCTTGTTACTTCATGTTCAATAAATTCAGTGTTTTTATTGATAATTTTTCTCATTTCCTTTTCGATAATTTTTAAATCTTTTGGAGTGAAAGATTTTTTTACATCAAAATCGTAATAAAAACCATCTTCTATAGGAGGTCCTATAGTCAATTTAGCTTGAGGAAAAAGTTTTAACACTGCTTCTGCTAGAACGTGAGCGGTGGAATGTCTTAAGTTATCTAAATATGTTTGTTTTGCTCTAGGGCTTAGCTGGTTGAAATCTTTAGACATTATATGATCCAATATAGAAATTATTGAGATTAATATTAATTTTATCCTAATTAATAAAATAAAAAAATTACACAAGAATATTCTTTAAATTATTCTCACATAAGATTGAAATAACAGAGAATTTTTTATTTGAATAATGAATTTTCTTCCGAGTTTATAAAAAGTTCTAATATGGTGGGCGATACAGGACTTGAACCTGTGACCTCGTCGATGTCAACGACGCGCTCTAGCCAGCTGAGCTAACCGCCCTAGAAAAATGATAATTAATTTATTATTATTCTGTTTTTTCTTCTGAATCAAAGAAAGCATCAGCTAATTTTTCTATATCTGTATCTTTTTCTTTGATTTCATCTTGCATAGCTAAAGCTGCTTTTTGAGCTTCTTCAGAAGACACATTTATTTCTGTTGTTTCTGATGATTGTTCAGTTTCTGTTGATGTATTGCTTTCACCTGCCATCATGGCAACTGCTTCCTCAAAAGTTTGAGGACCTTTAGTAATTCCGGTTAAGTTACCAGTGGAAACTTCTTCTATACCTAATCGGTCTCTTCCTTCATCTGATTTATCAAGCCTTGCTGGAATTAGTCGTCCAATAATTACATTTTCCTTCAAACCGTTTAATGCATCAGTAGAGCTAGTTACTGCGGCCTCTGTTAAGACTCTGGCGGTTTCTTGGAACGATGCAGCGGATAAAAATGAATCTGTATTTAGTGAAGCCCTAGTAACCCCTAGAAGTATTGGGCTACCGGTAGCTGGTGTTCCTCCATTTTTAATTATTCTTTGATTTTCTATTTCGAAAACATTTGCATCAACTAATTCACCTAATATTAAGTCTGATGATCCTGGATCGTCAATACGAACTTTTTTGAGCATTTGTCTTACAATAAGCTCTATATGCTTATCGTGTAATTTAACTCCTTGAGACCTATAAACAGCTTGTACTTCATCCACTATATATCTTTGTAGTGAAGCTGCACCCTTGATTCTTAAAATATCATGAGGATTTAATGGACCGCTACATAAAGCATCCCCCGCATTAATTTCATCACCATCCGACACAAGTAATTCTGCGGCGGCAGGGATAATATATTCTCTTTCTGTCAATTCATCCCATTTAATGTATACAATTCCTTTTGAAATTGAAACATTTCCCGGAAATGGAGCTAAAATTTCTTGTGAATTATTTTCAGTAATAGTTTTTATCATTGTTTTACTTAAAGTTTTCTTTATTCCAATAATTGGTTGCCCGGCATCTACCCATTCTCCTGTTTTTACTAATTGTTTATGTGTCTGAATGGGGATTTCGACAGCTTCTTCGTGACTTTGGGAAGAAATAATTTTTACAATTCGTCCATCAGAAGACTGTTGAAGTTCAGCTTTTCCAGAAATATCAGCAATTACCGCACATCCCTTCGGGATTCTAGCTTCAAATATTTCTACAACTCTGGGTAATCCTGAAGTAATATCTTGACCTGCAATTCCTCCAGTATGAAAAGTTCTCATTGTTAGCTGTGTTCCAGGTTCTCCAATTGATTGAGCTGCCATAATTCCAACAGCCTCACCAATCATTACGTTTTCTCCTGTAGCCAATGAGGCACCATAACATTTTCGAGAAATTCCTTTTTGGCGTGAGCTACTTAACGGAGATAATACATAGCATTCTTTAATACCAGCATCTTGAATTTTTTTTGCTATTTCCATAGTGATTAGTGTATCTTGATCTGCCAAAATTTCACCTGTATGAGGGTGAATAATATCTTCCGCAGGATATCTACTAGCTATCCTCTCAGAAATACGAGCTTGCATGCTATTTTCTTCGGAGTCTTGTATTAAAAATCCTTGAGCATTTAAATCGTTTTCATCATTAATTATTACATCTTGAGCAACGTCTGCTAGACGTCTAGTTAAATATCCAGAGTCTGCTGTTCTAAGTGCGGTATCAGCCAATCCTTTTCTTGCACCATGGGTAGAAATGAAATATTCTAATACAGAAAGCCCTTCAGCGAAACTGGACCTTATAGGCATTTCTATAATCCTACCTTTAGGATCTGACATTAGACCTCTCATTCCAGCCATTTGCTTAATTTGTGCCAAATTTCCTTTAGCACCTGAGTCAGCCATAGTGTGAATTCCTTGATAATCAGGTAAATTATCATTAACTGCGTTTGTCATTTTCTCTGAAACATCTGTCCATATATCTATTGATGCAGAATATCTTTCAGAATCAGTAATTAATCCAGATAAATATTGTTGATCAAGGTTACGAATTTTTTGATCAGCATTTGATAATAGTGATTGCTTACTTGAAGGTGTGACTATATCTCTAATAGCTATAGTTGTCCCAGATTGAGTAGCATATTTAAATCCAATATCTTTCATTTCATCCAACATTTTTGATGTAGCGTTAGTACCTGAAACATTAAATACTTCGGCAACTATGTTTTCTATTTCACCACGGTTGAATGTAATATTTCTGTAATCATCAATTGGAAGACATTCATTGAAAATTATTCTTCCTACAGATGTTTCAATCCATTCACTATTTAATTTAATTCTAATTTTTTCTTTTATCTTGACATTTTTTGTTTCAAGTGCTAATTTTGCGTCGTTTGGATTAGAAAAACTTCTAACATTATCGTTATCTTTATCTATAAAAGTTTCAAGAGAAGTTAAATAATATATTCCTAAAACCATATCCAATGTAGGTGAAACAATAGGGAAACCAGAGCTAGGGGCTAGCATATTATTTGTTGACATCATCAATTTTTTGGCTTCAATAATTGCCTCCTTTGATAACGGGACGTGTACTGCCATTTGATCTCCATCAAAGTCTGCATTGAATGCTGTACATACAAGAGGGTGTAATTGAATCGCGAACCCATCAACTAAAACCGGATTAAAAGCTTGAATTCCCAGCCTATGAAGAGTAGGAGCTCTATTTAATAAAACAGGATGGTTAACTATCACTTCTTCTAAAATATCTTGAACTTCAGGCATCGTACTTTCTGACATTTTTTTTGCACTTTTTATGTTTAGCGCATATCCCCGTGATATAAGTGAATTCATTATGAACGGTTTAAAAAGTTCAAGAGCCATCTTTCTAGGTAATCCACATTCATTTAATTTCAAAGTTGGACCGGATATTATTACCGATCTTCCTGAATAATCAACTCTTTTTCCTAAAAGATTTTGCCTAAAGCGACCTTGTTTTCCTCGTAGTAGATCGCTCAGGGATTTTAATTTATGGTTATGACTACCTGATATTGGCCTTCCGCGTCTTCCGTTGTCAATAAGTGCATCGACAGCTTCTTGAAGCATCCTTTTTTCATTTCTGATAATAATATCTGGGGCTTGTAGTTCTAATAAATGTCTTAATCTATTATTTCTGTTAATTACTCTACGGTACAAATCATTTAAATCACTAGTAGCAAATCTTCCGCCATCTAATTGAACCATTGGGTGTAAGTCTGGAGGTAAAACTGGCAAAACAGTCATAATCATCCATTCAGGTTTATTGCTACCTTTTCGAAAGGCTTCTACAACGCGTAATCTTTTTATTGAACGCAATCTTTTCTGCCCAGAAGCAGAAAGAATTTCCTGTCTTAAAACTGTACGCAATTCATCAAGGTTGATTTTTTCTAAAAGTTCCTTAATTGCTTCCGCTCCCATTCTTGCCGTAAAAACACCGTTTGCTTTATCGTTTAATTCTCTAAACATTGATTCAGTTAGCAAATCCATTTTTTCTATGGAATTTATGTCGTTTATTTTTTGTTCGGTTTCTTGATCAAGTTCAGCTTTTAAGTTTTCAAAATTTTCTTCTAAATTTTGTGTAATTTTAGGAGATTGTTTTTCTTTTGATTTTTTTAGTGAATTCAATGCATTTAGCTTTTCTTCTTCAAGTCTCAATAGTTCCGATGAGCGATATTCTTCTAAGTTATTTATTGCTTCATTTTTTATATCTTCATTTACGGAGGTGATTATATATTGTGAAAAATAAATTACCCTTTCAAGGTTTTTTGGTGATATATCTAGTAATAATCCTATTCGAGAAGGTGTTCCTTTTGCAAACCAAATATGTGAAACAGGAGCAGCTAATTTAATATGCCCCATTCTTTCTCTTCGAACCTTTGATCTTGTTACTTCAACTCCACATCTATCACATATAACCCCTCTGTATCTAATTTTTTTATATTTTCCACAATAACATTCCCAGTCCTTAGTTGGACCAAAAATTTTTTCACAGAAGAGACCATCTTTCTCTGGTCTTAATGTTCTGTAATTTATTGTTTCAGGTTTAGTTACTTCCCCATTAGACCATGCTCTGATTTGATCGGGTGAAGCAAGTGAAATTTTAATAGCATTAAAACCTGATTGTACCATTTAGGAATTCTCCTTATTTTTTAAATTAGTAATAGTCATAATATTAATTTCATCTAATCAAAGAATTTCATTAATTTTCTTCCAATTCTTCAGAATTAGAATTCAGTTCTTGTTCTGATAAATTTTCAAATGAAACTTCTAATTCTTGTTCTAATTGTTTATTTTCATCATCCTCCTCTTCATCCTCTTCCTCTTCATCATCAATATCTTCATCATCAATATCTTCGTCATCAATATCTTCATCATCAATATCTTCGTCATCATCCTCTTCATCATCAATTAATTCACTATCTAGTTCTTCCAGATCAAGAACATTTAATTCATCTTCGCTTGATACTTCATCCCAATTAATACCAACATTCAGGAGAGTATCATCTTTTTCTTCAACTATAATTTCAGGATTTTCTTCACTCATTAATTCCATGGATAATCCTAATCCTTGAATTTCTTTCATTAAAACGTGAAAAGACTCAGGTATACCTGGTTGAATAATTGGTTCTCCTTTAACAATAGATTCATATGTTTTGACACGTCCCAATGTGTCATCAGATTTAATTGTTAAAATTTCCTGAAGAGTGTGAGCTGCTGAGTAAGCTTCTAGAGCCCATACTTCCATTTCCCCAAATCTTTGTCCGCCAAATTGCGCTTTTCCTCCTAATGGTTGCTGAGTGATTAAGGAATAAGGACCTGTAGATCTTGCATGAATTTTATCTTCAACTAGATGAATAAGTTTTAGCATATATACATTTCCAACAGTTACAGGTTGGTCATAAGGATCTCCAGTTCTTCCATCATATACTGTTTGTTTTCCAAAAATAGGAGCTGAAATATGTTTTTCTCTAGCGGTTTTTAATGCTAATTGCATTAGTTCTGATGGTTTTAGTTTATTTGTTTCAATATCGGTTTTATCTTTTAGCCAAATCTGTAAACAAGCATCCCTTGCTACTCCTCTATTAGTTTGTGCATCACTCCAAATTTTGTTTTGATTAAAACCTTTTTCTGATAACCAGTCCTCAACTTTATCCCAATTAATTTCAGAAGAGTCAAGATTTTTTTTATCAAGTGCTTCTGATTGTTCCACAATCCAAGCTCTTGCCATTTGGTCCTCTATCGAACCATCTTTAGGGTTGTTAAATACTGATGTTCTAGCATGAAACCCAAGAGTTTCTGCAGCTCCTCCCAAATGAGTCTCTAGTAATTGACCTAAATTCATTCTACTGGGGACACCGATAGGATTTAAAATAACATCTAAAGGTGTTCCATCATTTGTAAAAGGCATATCTTCTCTAGGTAATATCTTTGCGACTACACCTTTATTCCCATGCCTTCCTGCCATTTTATCTCCCTGAGAAATTTTTCTTGTATGAGCTATCCATACTCTAACCATTTTTATTACACCAGGTGGTAAATCGTCATCATTTTCTTTAGTAAGGATTCTCGTTTCTATTACTTTTCCTTGGTCTCCATGGGGTACACGTAAGCTTGAATCTTTTACATCTCTGGCTTTTTCACCAAAAATAGCCCTAAGTAATTTTTCTTCAGCACTTAGCTCAGTTTCACCTTTTGGTGTGACTTTTCCTACTAAAATATCTCCCGCAGTTACCCATGCACCTACTCGCACAATTCCAAATTCATCTAAATCAGATAAACTTTCTTCTCCAACATTAGGGATATCTCTTGTAATTTCTTCAGGACCAAGTTTTGTGTCTCTAGCTTCTAGATCATGTTTTTCTATATGTATGGAAGTATACCTGTCATTTTTTACTAGATCTTCGTTCAAAATAATAGCATCCTCGTAATTGAATCCATCAAAGCTCATAAAGCCTACTCTCAGATTTTGGCCTAGTGCCAATTCACCTTGATCTGTTGAAGAACTATCTGCTATTGGTTGACCTTTTTTTACAAATACACCTTTTTTTATCAAAGGCCTTTGGCTAATACATGTAGTTTGATTTGATCTAACAAATTTACTTAAAGGGTGGATATGTTTAACTCCATCTTTATCTGTAATTATAATTTCATTACCTTTCATTTCTGAGATAATGCCGTTAGCTTTAGCTAATAATATTTGTCCTGAATCTTCTGCCACTCTACGTTCCATTCCGGTACCAACAAGAGGAGCTTGAGGTTTAATTAATGGTACTGCTTGTCTTTGCATATTCGACCCCATTAACGCTCTATTCGCATCATCGTGTTCTAGAAAAGGGATCAATGCTGTAGAAACAGAAACTATTTGCATAGGAGATATATCCATTAAATCTACCTGATCAGGAGGAACATGAAAATATGATTCTCCTCCGAATCTTACCTCTACGGAATCATTAGAGATTTGTCCTTTGCTATCTAAATTTGTTGTAGCTTGGCCAATATGATATTTTTCTTCTTCATCTGCAGAAAGATGAACTATATCTTCGGAATTTGCGGTGACGTATGGTAAAACTGTAATTTTTTTCGATGGTAATTTTAATACTTCAGAAATATTATTGTTATTGATAGGTTTATTTTTTATAGCAATGACTTTACCATTTGAATCCTCTAAATCTTCTAAAGGGGTTCTACCCAGAATATCAGGATCAGTATTTAATATTTCATTTTTAACTTTTCTATATGGAGTTTCAATGAAACCGAATTCATTAATACTTGCATAGGTTGATAAAGATCCTAAAAGGCCAATATTTGGACCTTCAGGGGTTTCTATTGGACAAATTCTTCCATAGTGTGAATGGTGAACATCTCTAACGTCAAATCCTGCTCTTTCTCTTGATAGCCCACCAGGTCCGAGAGCAGATAACCTTCTCTTATGGGTAAGCTCTGATAGTGGGTTTGTTTGATCCATAAATTGTGATAATTGTGATCCTCCAAAAAATTCTCTAATAGCAGCTACAATAGGTCTAATATTAATTAATGCTGCCGGGGTTGTGACCATTGGATCCAACTGAGTAGACATTCTCTCCTTGATCACTCTTTCCATTCGTATAAAACCCGAACGAATTTGATTTTGGATCAATTCTCCCACAGCTCTGACTCTCCTGTTGCCAAGATGGTCAATATCATCAACTTTTGCTTGAGCATTGTTGATCATTATCATTCGTCTTACTAACTCTACAAAATCGTTGTTTGACAATAATTGTGTCTCATTTGAAACTCTTAAAACTTTATTCAGCCTATGTCGTCCAACCTTGCCTAAATCATATCTTTTTTCATCAAAAAACAAATCATTAAGTAGCTTTGATGCATTTTCAATACTTGGAGGTTCCCCAGGTCTTTGTCGTCTATAAATTTCTATTTGGGCATCATTTTTTCTTTCTAATGGACCTTTTTCATTACGTTCATTGCGGTATGTTTCGGATGTACTGTCTTTTGCAAGTGTGGA
>CEUZ01036275.1_pt1 | contig 10145 bp, 6 predicted proteins | sample 361511 | NCBI WGS metagenome assembly CEUZ01 (sample SAMEA2622822, study PRJEB7988) | marine metagenome | biome: marine biome (ENVO:00000447); feature: surface water layer (ENVO:00002042); material: "saline water (ENVO:00002010), including plankton (ENVO:xxxxxxxx)" | depth 5 m | reverse complement strand
CAACAACTGGTTCTTCAACAACTGGTTCTTCAACAACTGGTTCTTCAGCAATAGTAGGTTTGAAATCATCAGGTAATTTAGTCAACTTGGTTTTTCTAATAGCCACTTTACGAAGATATTTAATTTTTTTAGTAGAATTAAATATTTCAGATGCAAGTTTTTCTTCGACAATTGCTTGAGAGAGTTCTGAATAAGTCATAGATTTTGATTTTTCAAGGAAGAGATTATGAGCAACTAACCTGATATCGTGTTTTTTTGATGTGTTAAGTTTGCTTTGTGCAAAAGCTATAAAGTATATTCTAAGTGAATAATTATCCTTTGTAGTATAGTCATTAATAAAACTCAATGTAGAGGATCCACGGCGAACTAAACTTCGAAGATATTCGCGAGAATATTCATGGCCTTTGAGAATTGTAGAAGCATTACTAGCTGTGACGTTTGTTATTTGAAATTGAAGATTAATAGAATATTGTTGAGGATCTTTTTGATAGATATCAAACATAGTTGTTTCGACTTTTCTACTAAGGGCATTTTTTTCAGAAGTAATAGGTATATAGGCAATAGGTTTACTTTCAAATTCTGCAGGTGATATTACAGTAATCCAACGTTTTTCTTTCCATTTGTCTTTAACTTTACCTCGTCCTCTTCCGCGTGTTTTAACCATCTAATTCACCAAAATCCTACCTAGCAGACATTGCCATTCTTTCTTGTTCGAATTTCTTCTTAATTGAAAAGCTATTAGGATCATTACGTGCAGCCATAATAATTTCATTAGCAAGGACTTCTTCGGCACTTTTCTTTGTAGAAAATGATGTTTCACGAACTGCCAATGAAATAAATCTTAATGCAAGATCTACACGTCGTTGTGGTGAGATATCAACAGAAACATGATATCTAACGCCACCGTATGCAATAGTAGTTGTATCTTCATTAGGAGATGTGTTTTCAATTGCTCGAACAAGTTGTTCAATTGGATTAGAACCAGTTTGTAAAGAAATTATTTCAAAAGCAGTTTTAACAATATTAATAGATTTATACTTTTTACCTGCCATCCTTCCAGCATTTTTTGCTTTTTTCTTACCAAAGTGCATAAGATTATTACACAATCTTTCAACAATATTAACACGTGACTTAGCAAATTTTTTGTGTTCATGGCGTCCAAATGAAGTAGGCATCAATGTAGGTTCAAGACAAATAACTTCTTTAAGTCCTGGATCAACGATTTCAACGTCAGAGAAATTCCATTTTCTAAATAATAAAAGACTACTCAAATAACTCTACCTTCTTGGTTTTTCTTTTCTGCCATAAACTAATTCGTTTAGAGAAACATCATTAACTTTATAGACCTGCCATCTTACACCAGGAAGATCTCCCATAGCTCCACCAGTGGAACCACCAATTCCTTCAACATTAACTTCGTCATGTTCATCAACAAAGTTTAGTGCACCATCGCCAGGAAGAAAAGCAGTAATTTGTTTACCATTTTTAATAAGCTGAATTCTAACACATTTTCGTATAGCAGAATTAGGTTGTTTAGATTCAATACCAACTTTTTCTAAAACAATGCCACGTGCTTGAGGAGCGCCAGATAATGGATCAGATTTTTTATCTAATTTAAGTACACGACGTTTATAATGACCGTCAGACCATTTCATGTACTTACGTTTGTTATGTTGTTTTCGTGCCGCAAATTCTCCAACAGGTGACTTATTTCCCATATTTAGTACATCCATTTATTTTTGTGAGTTGACATATTTCATAATTAAAGTATAACGTAATTATTAAACATAACCTTCATTCATTGGTTATTTTTATGTTATTGATTTCAAAATATCGTTTAGCAATCAATCTGGCCTTTTCTGCATTACGTCCAGCACGTCCTACAATAGCTCCAGTTTTAGTTGAATCAACTTTTATAGTTGCAGTTGTTTTTCCGTTAGATTTTTCATTAATTTTTACTTCATTAACATATTTTGAATCCAAGGCATTAAGAATTAGTTGTTGAGGATCGTCAGAATATTCAACTAGTTCGATAGTTTTACCAACTGATTTTTGAATACTTTTTATTGATTGGCCATTTTTACCTATAGCTAAACCCATTTCTCCATTATTAACTAAAAATATTACACGGCCAACTTTGTTATCAATTATACAATCACGCGCCATTGCTCCTGTAACTTTTTGAAATAATGCCATTAGGTTAAATGCTTCTGAAGTGATTTTGATAGTTTCGGGTTTATTTTTTTGCAAATATTATTTCATTTTTAATAATAATGATATTTTAATGTTATCTATAAATAAAATATTTTATAATTTACTTAAAATTAAATTTAAATCAGATTCGTCAGCATCAATAATTGAGAAAACAGATATTCGATAATTTAAACCAAGTATTTTACTCAAACCAATTGAGTTTTGATCAGTAGTAATAAATGGAATTGAATTTTGTTTACATTTTTCTTCAAGAAGAGTTATATTTTCAGTAGTAACCGTGGATGAACAAATAATCAATTTTGACTGGTTTGAAGAAGAAAGACTTTGTTTAAATCCATAAGCAACTTTCCCAGTTTTACGAATATTTTTTAACGTTTTTTCAAATGGCTTTAGACTTGTCATATCAATTACCTTTTCATATATAATTCAATCATACCTGTACCAACTGGAACGGGTAATCCTACAATTACATTTTCAGTAACTCCCTTAAGTTCTTCAACTTCTCCAGTAACAGAAGCTTTTGCAATAGTTGGAACAGTAATTTCAAAAGCAGCACGTGCAAGAACACTTTCTTTTGTACCTGCAATTCCATGTCTTCCAATAGATTTCAATACACCAGTAGATGTCATTAAATCAGCAACGAGAATAATATGTCTAATATCAACCTCTAAACCTTGTTCGTCTAGTGTATGGGTAATTTCATTAATCAATGTAGAACGTGCAGCTTCAATACCAATAACACTGGCAATTTCCCAAATATTATTTGTAGTTGTACGTGAGGTATCAACTCCTGGAATTTTAAAGACCTTACCAAGATTAGAACCAGAAGTTTGTATAATCCATTCAGAATCCTTTTTAACAATAGTAAGATTCTTTATATCTTTGATTCCAGATACGCGAAGGGCAAGTAATTTATTTCTCAATGAGAATAATGATGATGCGTCAGTATCTTCAACAACAACCATAAGTGAGGAATTTTTATTATCAATCTTAACTTCTTTTTTAGAACCTTCTACAATTTCTGCAAGTTGTTCCAATGTCACTCCAAAATCAGTAAGAGTGTCAGGTTCAAACTTAAGTTTTATACCTTCAATATAATCAACTTCAGTCTGGGAAACCAAATCATCAACAGTAGTGTAAAGAATTTTTTTTCCAATTTCTAATGCTTTTTGTTGAGTAGAACGATATGACTTTTGGAGATATATATCCATAGAAGGTTTAGATGGAACTTTACGAGCGTCAACCAGTTCAATTAATCTAGGCAAGCCAAGAGTTACGTCTTTTTCTTGAACTCCAGCAAAGTGAAAAGTTCTAAGAGTCATCTGCGTACCAGGTTCACCAATTGATTGTGCGGCAACTATTCCACTAGCTTCTCCAGGTTCAACAAGTGCTTTATTAGTTAATTCAAGTGTTTTCTTAGCTACATTTTTCATACCAGAATCGGTAATAGAATTAGAAGAAAATGAAGAAGAAAGATCATCAATTACTTTTTCATTAAGCTTAGATTTATATGATTTAAGAATAGTGTCAATTTTTTTAGTGTCAGGGTTAGTTTTAGATTTATTATCAATCATTGAGATATCAACTTGTCTAACGATATTAACAGCATCACCATGATCACTTTTTGCAGGATCTATTCCGTCTTCTCCATATAGAAATTGAATTATATTTCCATGAGGATCTCTAACGGTTCTATCGTATTCAACACGAATATGTTCTAAAGCGTTAATCAATCTACGTTGCATGTAGCCACTTTGTTGAGTTCTTACAGCAGTATCAACAAGTCCTTCACGACCACCCATAGCATGGAAAAAGAATTCAGTAGGAGTAAGTCCTGTACGATAATTAGATTTTACAAATCCTTTTGCGTCAGGAGACATATCTCCTTTTTCAAAATGACTTAAAGCTCGTTGATTAAAACCATTTTGGATACGTTTTCCTCGTACTGACTGTTGGCCTAATGCAGCAGTCATTTGACCAAGATTTAAACTAGAACCTCTTGCCCCAGTTCTTGCCATTATTACTCCAGAATTATCATCAAATAATGCACCGTCTGAAACACGACCGGCTTTATCTCTGGCTTTTGATAATTCATGTACAATGTGTGCTTCTAATGATTCTTCATCAGACATACCTCGAGAACTAGTCAATTCTCCATTTTGAGATTTAATTATTAAATCGTTAACATTAGAATATGAATCAGAAATATTTTTGAATACTTTTTTCTCGGCATTTTTATCAAGAGTTAATTCTTGATAACTCAATGAAAAACCACGATTACTAATATAGCTTCTAAGAACAGTTAATACAGAATTGAGGAATTTTCTTGCTTCTTCAGGGCCATAGTCTTTACTAATTCTATGAAGTATAGAATCAGGTTCTTCAGAGCCAATTGCAGCTCGATCAATAAGTCCAGAAACTAGTTGGCCATCTTTAATTAAGACGTCATTAGGTTGATTTTTTGCTCTACCCCATTTAGAAGATAGTTGATAATTAAAATCTTCAGGAAGGAATAAAGAGAAAAGTTGTTTGCCGCTATAAAGTGCAGGATTATTTTTGACAGGTTTAGGTAAAGGACCAATATAACCACCAGTTAATGCTAAATCAGAAAACTCATCAGCTTCAAGAAAAGTATCTTCGTGAGTTAATAGATAACCAGCAGATATGTAATCACGAGTTCCTCCAATGATTGGACCTCCATATCTAGGAGATACAATTTGATTATGAACCATCATAAGTGTCATAGCTTCTGCACGAGCTTCAGCACTTTGAGGAACATGTAGATTCATTTCGTCGCCATCGAAATCAGCATTATAAGGAGGGCATACTGCAGGGTGTAATCTAAATGTACGATAAGGAAGAACACGAATTGAGTGGCCCATAACAGACATACGGTGTAGTGATGGCTGTCGATTAAAGATAACAATATCACCATCAATTAAATGACGTTCAATAACAAATCCATCTTCAAGACTTTCAACCAATGCGTCTTTATCTTCAACATAATCTAATCGGATTTTTACTCCATCAGGTCGTATAACATAATTTGCTCCAGGATGATTTTCAGAACCATTAAGAACTAATTTTTTGAGGAATTCGGCATTAAGTTTAGAATATTTTTCAGGAATAGATAACCGCTTTGCTACTTCAACAGGAACGCCAACTTCAGAAATATCTAAAGAAGGATCAGGAGCTATTACTGTACGAGCAGAGAAATCTACACGTTTACCAGATAAACTGCCTCTAAATCTTCCTTCTTTGCCTTTTAATCTTTGACTGATTGTTTTAAGCGGTCGTCCAGAACGATGATGAGATTGAGGAATTCCAGAAACTTCATTATCAAAGAAAGTGGTAACATGATATTGTAATAAATCAACTAGATCTTGGACAATTAATGGAGGAGTTCCAGATTCTTTACTTTCTCTTACACGTTGATTAACACGAAGAATATCAACAATCTTGTGTGTTAAATCATCTTCGGAACGAATTCCTGTTTCAAGAGTAATAGAAGGTCTTACAACAACAGGAGGAACGCCTAAAACTTGTAAGACAAACCATTCAGGTCTAACTGATTTTGGATTATAATTAATAAGAGTCATATCATCATCAGTGATACGCTCAAGTCTTTCACGAATAGCATTAGGTAAAAGTCGAGTAGCTCCGCCAGATTCAGTAATTTCATGAAATATAGTAGGTTTCAAAAATTCAATTTTATATTGTTCAGTTCCACAATGAGGACATAGCATAATTTTTTTGGTTTTAGTAAATAATTGTTTAGCAATTTTATCACGAACTTTAGGATTAAATTTAGATTCCTCCTCAATCTTAGTTTTAAAGGCTTCGACTTCTTCAGTAAGCATTTTGAAACGTCCACAAACACGACAAAATGAATGCAATAATTTGTTTACTTCTTCTGCAAAAGCAATATGTAAAACAGGTTCAGCAAGTTCTATATGTCCAAAGTGACCAGGACAACGTAAAGCAGTATTTCCACAAGTAGCACATTTTTGTCCAGGTTCAAGAGTACCTAATCGATTATCCATTAAACCACCTTGTACAGGCATACCGTCTTCGTCATATGTTTCTGGAGCAGTAATTTCAGTTACAGAATATTTTCGTACTTCACTTGGAGATAATATAGAAAAACCAATTCCGCCAATTTCTTTAAGATTTTCTGGAGTCATTATATTTACACCTTATCCACCAATAATAATCTTGGAGCAATATTTAGACTCATCATCTCTTGAAGTAGTAATTTAAATGCGTAAGCAATTGTAACACTAGAAATCTGGGCATCATCTCCGTCAATTTTACATGTATATTTTCTTTGTTGTCCGTCATAATAAGCAAGTAAACCACAATGATCGCATACATTCACATTAGTTTTATCAGATTCATCTAACAATCTATCTTTAAGAACCATAGATGCACCATAAGCAATGAGACAATCACGTTCCATTTCACCAAATCTTAAACCTCCTCCACGAGCTCTTCCTTCAGTAGGTTGTTTAGTAAGCATTTGAACTTGGCCACGTGCACGAGCGTGCATTTTATCAGCGACCATATGATGAAGCTTTTGATAGTAAACTACGCCAACAAATATTTCAACTTTAAGTTTCTTACCAGTCTTTCCATCATACATAATTTCAGATCCGCTTGATTTGAAACCATATTTTTCCAATTCAGAACCTAATTGTTCTGCATTTTCTCCTGCAAATGTAGAACCATCTACCGGAGTTCCACGAAATGAAGCAGCTTTACCTCCAATAGATTCAATAAATTGACCAACAGTCATTCTAGAAGGAAATGCATGCGGGTTAATTATAATATCTGGAACAATACCTGTTTCACTATATGGCATATCTTCTTGATTAACCAACAAACCAACAATTCCTTTTTGTCCGTGGCGTGATGCAAATTTATCTCCAATTTCTGGAACTCGCATATCACGAACACGAATTTTGTATAATTTTTCTCCGTCTTCATTTTGAGTCATAAATACAGAATCAACAACGCCAAATTCAGAAGGTCGAACTGCAATAGATGTATCACGGCGATAAGGACCTTGCATATCAAATGATTTGTATTCTTCCATGAATCTAGGTGGACTAGTTCTACCAATAATAACATCACCGCCAGATACAACAGATTCGTGCATAATTATTCCATCACTTTCAAGTAAACGGTAGTATTTTTCACCTCTAAAACCACGAGTGTTATCGTCAGCATTAGGAATTTCAAAATTATCTTTCATACCGCCAAGGTATTGTTTAGCTTCAGCATCATATAATCGGTAAAAGAATGAACGAGCTAGACCACGTTGAACAGATGATTTATTCATAACAATAGCATCCTCAATATTGTATCCTTCATAAGACATGACAGCAACTACACAATTTTGTCCAGTAGGTCGTTTATCGATATTAAGGAGAGAAGTTGCTCGAGTTTTTACTAATTGATTTTGAGGGTATACTAGAAGATGTTCTCTAACGGTAGTATTATAAATATAATTAGGTGTAGGAAATCCCAATGATTGTTTAGACATGGCAGATTGATATGTATTACGAGGAGATTGATTATGTTCGGCATAAGGAATTAAAGATGCTGCAGCTCCTAAGAGAGATGATGAAAACAATTCTACGTGTGTATGTTCGGGACTAAATTCAGTAGTGCCGTCAATTGCAACTAAAGCATTTTCTTCTTCATTAGCATCAAGTAAATCAACTACACCCATTTGGATCAAATCTTGCCAACTTAGTTCTCCATTTTGTGTTCTAGAAACTACGTCATGATTTACTAACGGCTTTCCATTAGAAACGACAATAAGAGGTCGCAAAACTCTTCCTGAACTCAATGATATATGAATACGAGTGGATGCATTTTTGTTTGGATATTTTTGTAAATTAATACTTGCATGAGAATGAATTTGTCCTTGTCTTCGCATAGTTCTAAAGGAATTAACAAGTTTATTTTCGTCTTTAGTATAACCCACAAGTCTTCCATCAACAAAGATTTTACAAAAACGACTTCGATCTTCCATAGAAATATCTTGAGAAGCAACAATACCAATTTGTGATAACTTTTCAAATATATCATCAAAAGAAGATGAAACAGAAATAACAGATGAAAGTGCTATGTTTTTTACTAGGCCACAATTAGCTCCTTCAGGTGTTTCACTAGGACATATTCTTCCATAATGAGTAGAATGTAAATCTCGAGCTTCAAAGTTAGGTTGTGTACGGCTTAAAGGAGATTGAATACGACGAAGGTGACTTACTAGAGATAAATAATTAGTACGATCTAAAAGCTGAGTAACACCAACTTTACCTCTACCCCAATTACCAGTAGCAACGGCATTTGCAAGTTTATCAGTTATAATACCAGGACGAATAGATGCTCCAACTATATTCGAACCTTTTCTATGCGAAGTACGTTCTAATTGATATTTCATATCACGAATAAGATTACGAAATGCAGTTCTAAAGAGATCGGCAATCATTGGGCCGGCAAATTTAACAATTTTATTTCCATAATGATCTTTATCGTCTTGATTAATCCAATTCATACGAAGTTCGAGAAGTTTACAAACAGCTTCTCCGATAAATATTGCTTTATCGTAACGATTTTCAAGGTTCTTACCAAGATGAGGGAGCAAACCCCAATCAAGAATTGATTCAGCTTTTCTTATACGGAATTCATCTAACATTCCATGTGCTACACGATTTCCTATATACATTAGAGCTTTATGACTACAATCACCGATTTTTCCACAAACTTCGTTATGGCCACAATTTTCAAATTCAGGGTTTTCTTTATCAAATTCTTCTTGAGTCTGATCTTTTGCTTTTTCTAATATTCTGAGACCACAAACTTTGCATATATTACAGGCATTATCTCGATCAAGAACTGCTTTTTCAAAAGTAATCTCAAGAAGATTATGAATGTCAGCTTGATTAGAGATCAATGATGCAATATCTCTATCATTTTCAATTCCCAAAGCTCGAATCAATGTAACAACGGGGAGATCTACAGGGGAGCTTGGAAGTTTTACCATAATAGCTCCGTCAGATTTAAGAGTCAGTTCAAGTTTTGCACGATAACCTACAATAGAAGAATAAATTTTTGATCGATAAACAATGTTGCCACCAACTTTATCTTGTTCGACAATAATTTTATTTGGAGATAAATCTTCCAAGCCAACAACAATACGTTCAGAACCATTAACAATAAAATAACCACCTGGGTCATAAGGATCTTCACCTTTTTGAACCATTTGTTTTTCAGCCATTTTACTAGTTTCGCATTTAGCTGATCTTATCATAATAGGAATATCGCCAATGTGATGTTTTTGAGTTTCGCGTGCAATTCCATTTTCTTCAACAGTCATTTCAAGATGAATTGGGGCAGAATACGCTAAGTCTCTTAATCTTGTTTCAAGTGGGAGTATCCTACTTGTTGAACCGTCTAACTCAACTGATCTTGGTTCACCAACATAGATTTTACCAAATGTAACACGATAAGGTGTACCTGTTGTTTCGACATCGATTACTCCAACTTCGTCAATAATTTCTTGGATTCCATTTTCGAGAAATTCATTATAAGAATTTAGATGATGACTAGCAATGCCTTCTTTTTTAACCATATTTTCAATGATTGCCCAATTTTCATTTTTAGTACTGCTCATTATTGTTCTATCACCATTCTATAATACACAGTAGTACCACTTGTTGCACTAGGTCTTGTAATTTTAACCACATCACCTAATTTCACTTCAAGATTATCAATTGCAGGATCTGTAATTGATATTTTAGGAAGCTTTGCATATTCAACATTATAATTTTTCAACAATTTCTCAACTTCATCGTCAGTTAGCTTCTCGTGTGAAGGAGATAAAACATGAGCAGTAGCATCATATTCTTGAGACTCTTCAG
>CEUZ01283660.1_pt1 | contig 10146 bp, 7 predicted proteins | sample 361511 | NCBI WGS metagenome assembly CEUZ01 (sample SAMEA2622822, study PRJEB7988) | marine metagenome | biome: marine biome (ENVO:00000447); feature: surface water layer (ENVO:00002042); material: "saline water (ENVO:00002010), including plankton (ENVO:xxxxxxxx)" | depth 5 m | reverse complement strand
ATGAGTTTCTTGAGGTGGAAAGGCAGTACCCTTATTCATCTTGGTCTGAGAGAGCAATAATTATGGCTGCATATTCCTATTTCAAAGATCATAAATTTAATAGTACAATAACACAATGCAATAGATACATCTCTTTATTTCCTAGTGGTGAATATATTGCATATTCACATTATCTTATTGGCCAATCATATTATCTACAAATCCCAAATTTGGGTAGAGACCAGAATTTTTCATGGAAAGCCCTGAAACAATTCAACTTGATTATGGAGCGTTATCCTGAATCAGACTATGCTGATGATGCAAGATTCAAAAGAGATTTAACATTGGATCATATAGCTGGGGATGAAATGGAGGTCGGGAGATATTATTTAAAAAAGAATTTATTTCCAGCGGCAATAAATAGATTTAAGAAAGTAATTGAAAATTATCAAACAACGTCGCACATTGAAGAGGCGTTAGCTAGATATTCTGAGGCATACTTATCAATGGGAATATATACCGAAGCTCAAACAGCTGCTGCTATTCTTGGGTTTAATTATCCGAATGGCAAATGGTATAAATACACATATAATCAACTGGAAAAGGGCGGCTTACAGCCTTCTAAAGACAATGACTCGTGGCTAAATAAAGTTTGGAATCCATAGGCTAGGATTAAATTATGATTTTATCACTTTTAATAAAAAATATAATTTTTATACAAGAATTAGAAATAGACTTTGAAACTGGGTTGATTGTCTTTACTGGTGAAACTGGAGCAGGTAAGTCCATCATTCTAGATTCTATATCTCTTGCCCTTGGCTCAAAAGGTAATTCTAGCTTAGTCAGAAATGGTTGTGAATACGCATCTATAACAATAGTTGTAAAGAATGATCAAAAAATAAAAGAGATAATAGATTCACTAAATATAGAGGATTACGAAGATATTCAGATCAAAAGAATTCAATATAAAGACGGGAGAACCAAATCGTATATTAATGATAATTTGGTAAGCTTATCAACTGTCAGAAAAATAGGATCAAAGATTGTTGAGGTTCACGGCCAAAATGAAGATCTTGATTTTATAAACCCATCAAATCATATAAATATTATTGATTCCGTCGGCGATTATCATGATATGTTATCATCAATAAATGAAATATCACAAAATATAGAAAAAAAATTATATTTGATTGAAGAAACAAAAAAAGAGCTGCAATCTATTAAAGATTTAAAGTCTTATTACGAAGATATTTGTAAAGATATTGAGTCATTGCAAATCAATGATGACGAAGAAGATGAGTTGCTTGAGAAAAGAAAATTAGCAAAAGAAAAAAACCAAATTACAGAATCGTTACAAAAGATGACTGAGGCCATCAATAAGGATAATGGCATCAAAGATGAAATTGGTAGAGTCAGAAAAGAACTTACGTCTTTAGATAATTTACGTGATAGCGATGTGGAGAGTCTCAATAATAATATATTACTTATTGAAGACGCTATAGAAAATATTTTAGCATCCGCAGATAGTGTTTTCCAAAAAATTGACTCAGGAACAAATAATGTAGATTTTATTGAACAAAGATTGTTTACACTAAGATCAATAGCCAGAAAATATTCTCGGCCAATAAAGGAACTAATTAATTTCTATACTGAAACCAAGAGTAAATTAAGTAAGCTTGAATATGGTGAAAGTTCATTAATTAGTATCGAGAATGAATATAAAGAACTAGTTATTCAATATGATGTTTTAGCAAAAAAAATTACAACTAAACGAACTGAAACAGCAAATAAATTTGATACAATGGTTCTAAAGGAATTAGAGGATTTAAGATTTGGAAATATTAATTTTAAAACATTTATTAGCGAAGGTTTGAGTACCGATAAATATGGGCCAAAAGGAAAAGATTTTGTAGTAATTAAGATTTCAACGAGCAAAGATCATGAAATGGAACAAATAAATAAGATTGCATCTGGTGGTGAGTTATCAAGGATAATTTTAGCAATAAAGTCAGTTCTTTCCAAGCAACAAGGTGCAGGAACATTAATATTTGATGAAATAGACTCCAATGTTGGAGGAGCTACCGCAACTGCCATAGGAAAGAAATTAGTTTTATTGGCGTCACGACTTCAGATATTTTCTGTCACCCATTCACCTCAAGTTGCAGCGAAAGCTCATCACCATTATCTTATTGAGAAAATAAACCCACCAATGGAAGGCAAGACTTCGGATATCAGGCTAAAGGAGCTAAATAAACAAAGTAGGATTGAGGAATTAGCAAGAATGTTATCTGGTGAGAAAATTACCAACGAAGCAAGAGAGGCAGCAAAGAGTTTATTGCATGGTTAGTAACCCTACAGAATTAGAAAAATTTTTATCTGTTGATACAAAAAAATTATCAGAAATTGAACTTATTGATCATTACCAATCTTTAGTCTCGATTCTAAGAAAGCACGATAAACTATATCATGATGAAAATGCACCTCAAATTGCAGATAGTGTATATGATAATTTAAAAAAAATTCACGATAAAATTATTATATCTCACCCTCATCTTAGAGACCATTCGGATTATTATAAAAATGTTGGCTTTCAACCGTCTGAAAATTTTAAAAAAATTCATCATAAAATTCCTATGCTATCCCTAGGCAATATTTTTTATGTCGAAGAATTAAATGATTTTATTAATAGGATAAGAAAATATCTTGTTATTGATAAAAATGAATTTGTTGAAATTGTATCTGAGCCAAAAATTGATGGACTCTCTGCTACATTAATCTATGAAAATGGCAATTTGATAATTGGAGCAACAAGGGGAGATGGAGTCTATGGTGAGAACGTAACAGAAAATATAAAATCTATAGAAAGTGTTCCAAAGAGGTTATCCGGAGTCGATTTCCCAAAAAGAATTGAAATTCGTGGGGAGATTTATATGAATAAGACGGATTTTATAAAATTAAATGAAAAAATGATAGCTGATGGTAAGGAACCGTATGTTAACCCGCGTAATACTGCAGCGGGATCCCTTAGACACCTCGATCCAAAGGTAACAGCATCAAGAAAACTTAATTTTTTTGCTTACTCATGGGGAGAGGTATCAGATATGCAATGTTCAACGCACTATGAGATGATTAACTTATTCAAGAAATGGGGTTTTGATGTTAACCCCCATACCAAAGTACATAAAAAAATTGAAGAAATACTCAATTCCTACAATCATTTGAATGAAGCTCGGTCAAAATTAGATTATGATATTGACGGAGTGGTCTATAAGGTAAACTCTATAGATTTACAAGAAAGATTAGGCTTTGTCTCAAGATCACCAAGATGGGCTATCGCCCATAAGTTTCCAGCTGAGACTGCTAAGACAAAAATATTAAATATTGAGATACAAGTAGGTAGAACAGGGGCTTTAACTCCAGTTGCAAAACTCGAACCAATTAATGTTGGAGGAGTTGTCGTAAGAAACGCCACACTGCATAATGAGGATTTCATAAACGCTGTCAATAGTGATGGTAATTTAATAAGAAATGGTATTGATATTAGGATTGGTGATGTTGTTGAAATTATAAGATCTGGCGATGTTATCCCGAAAGTTATTGGCGTAGAAATTAACAAAAGAGAGAACGGGTCAAGCAAATATATATTTCCGCATGAATGCCCTGTTTGTCAAAGCCCTGCTAAAAGAGAAATCAGTAGTGTGTCAGGTAAAACCTCATCCGTTAGAAGGTGTACAGGTGGTTTAGTTTGTGAAAGCCAATCTCTAGGAATGCTTGAGTTTTTTGTTTCTAGAGATGCAATGAATATTGAGGGCTTTGGAGGCAAGACTATGCAGTTGTTTTTTGAAATGAAATATGTAACTACCCCATGTGATATATTTACGCTAGAGGAAAGACAAGATAGAAAAATAATTGATATACTTAAGCTGGATGGCTGGGGAACTTTATCAATGACCAATCTATTTGATAATATTAATCAAAGAAGAAGAGTCAGCCTCGACCGCTTCATATACTCACTGGGCATAAGGTTTGTTGGCAAGAATAATTCAAAGCTCCTCGCGCGTGAGTTTATCTCTATTCATAATTTTATTGATGCAGTTTATAAATTTAATAAAAAGGATAGTGACATTATTACTCGCTTATCAGGCATTGATGGCCTGGGAACTGCTGCAATACAATCACTTGAATCCTTTCTATTAAATCAAAAGAATGTAGATATCATAATGAAAATGAAAGAATTGGTTATAATAACAGATCAAAATATAGATCCCGTTGTTAGCTCTGAAATAAATGGTAAAAACGTTGTTTTTACAGGAAAATTTATTTCAATGTCACGTTCGGAAGCAAAGGATACCGCGGAAAGATTTGGTGCAAAAGTACAAAGTAGTGTTAGCAATTCAACTGATATGCTAATAGCAGGATCAGATTCGGGTTCAAAAAAACGTAAAGCTGAAGAATTAAATATAAAAATTATTAACGAAGAAGATTGGCAAAAAATAATATCATTTTAGATTGTAATTGTTGCGTCTATGATCCATTGATCCACAGGGCTTGAGGCAAGTGGAAGGATTTTTTCTCTGACTCTTTTATGGTAGTTGTTAATCCAAATAATTTCTTCTGGATCTAATAACTCTCTTTTGATTAACGCTTTTTCAAAAGGCACGAAAGATAGTATATCAAAATATAGACTCTTAGTTTCTTGTATATTTTCATCATTGCAAACTAACATAATATTTTCAATTCTTATTCCAAATTTATTTTCAATATATATACCTGGTTCATTTGAGAAAATCATACCGGGTTCAAACCCTGAATTAATATAATTAGGAGAAATTGACAAAGGCCCTTCATGAACAGACAAAACAGAGCCTACCCCGTGTCCTGTTCCATGGTTATAATCAAAACCGTAATTTTTTAGCTTAGCCCTTGCAATTTGATCAAGATCCTTTCCTGAAGTAAGATAATTGAACTTTGCATCTGCAAGAGCAATATGTGCCTTTAATACAAGAGTGTAGTTTTTAATCATTTCAGCTGATGGGGTTCCAACTGATAAAGTTCTAGAAATATCTGTGGTTCCATACTTATAGTGCCCCCCTGAATCTATAAGCAATAACCCATTGTTTCTTATGACTTTATTAGAATCTTTATTAGCAACGTAATGAATTATTGATCCATTTTCATTATAACCAACAATGGAAGGAAAGCTTGGTCCGAGATAATCAGTATTTGAATTATTTTTTCTAAATTCTTCTAATTTTTTTACAAGATCTAGTTCATAAATATTATTATTTTTATATGTATTTTTGAACCAATAAATAAAATTACATAAAGATAATCCATCAATCTGATGGGCAATTTTCATACCATTGATTTCAATTAAATTTTTTATGGATTTTAATGTTACAGGATTTTTTTTGAATTTTATCTTTTTCTTTTGCTCCATGAATATGTTCATAAAGAACATTGATGTTGTATCTTTGTCTAAACTTATTGAATCTATATTATACCTCCTCAAGTCTAAGAAGGCTTGAAGATTAGTTTGATCTATTATGGTTAGATCTATTCCAAGCATACTTATTGCATTAGGTTGCAATTGTTTTTTATCACAACATAAAAATGCTTCATTTTTAGTTATTATTGCAATCCCTTCAATTGATGGATTAAATTTTTTTTTATAAGATCTCAAATTAAAAATCCAAGATATTAGTTCTTTATCCTGAATAAATAGAGCTTCATCAAGGCGCTTTATGTTTTCAGATCGTATTTTTTCTAATTTCTCTATAGTCTTTTCACCAGAATATTTTAAATCATGGTATGATATTTCAAAATTTTCTACTCTTGGCGTTCTTGTATAAATTTGATCTACAAGATTTTTATGAATACTACGAAATTGATAATTATTATTTACTAATTGTTGATTGTATTTTTCTATTTCAGCAATTGAATGAAGTTTTGGGTCATATCCTACTATTTTATTTTTTTCACTATCACCTAATATTTGATTGAGCCAGCTGCACTGGGATTTAATATTGAGAGGGTTAATATTAAAAATATCTTGATCTATCTGAAGTTTTGCTTGCTGTGTATATCTTCCATCAACAAAAAGTGCATTTTTGCAACTAGTTATAATTAGAACTCCTGCAGAACCAGTAAAGTTACATATTGATTTAATCCTATTGTCATGCCACTTAAGATCTGATGATAAAGTTTCATTTCTCATAGGCACAAGATATGCATCTAATTTTTCTTTTTTTAATAGTAGCTGTAATTTTCTTATTTTATTCTGATCAGTCATTTTATTTGAAAGTAATATATTTATTTGCCATTATTTAGTTATAGTCTATTACCTTAGATATGCATAAATTGCATATCAGGTATATAATTATTATGCTTTATGTTTATGTATTTAAGTCCCATATAGATACTATAGATTATATATTTAATCTTGCAAAAATTTAATCAAATTAAAGAAAGGTAAAAATTGATAATGAATACTGTTTATGATTTTGCTAAAAAAATAGCAGTACAATATACAAACTATAAAAATAATATCTCTCGTGAGGCTGAACTAAATCATCTGCCTGATAGTATACTCGAAGATATTGGTGTTTCCAGATCTAATATTCATAATTATATTTGGAAGTAATATTCAGAAGATACGTTTCATTGTAAGCGTAACCCATCCATTCTGAGTTAATCTATTCACTCTTATAAAGCCAAGAGTTTGATAGTTCCTCATAACCATCCGCTCTTGGCCAATTGTGAATCCAGATAATATAACAAAACTACCTATTTTTAGAATTTTCTTCATATTAAATTTTATTTGATTTATGGTATTGGCATATATATTAATGAGCACCAAATCAAAATTGTTATTTGGTATTTGATAGAAGTTGTCCAATATATCGATGGTCATCGTCTTTATACTTGAAGCAACGCTATTAATCCTGACATTATGGTCCGCGACTTTTATAGATTGGATGTCATTATCAACAGCTGTACATTGACATTTCCATATTTTAGATGAGGCAATTGATAATATGGCAGAGCCACAGCCTAAATCCAAAACCTGTTTTATCTTTTGTTTTTTAGAAAGATCAATCATTGACTTTATACATCCAACTGTTGTTTCGTGTTGTCCTGTGCCAAAAGCAAGGCTTTCATTTATTAATATATCCACTCTCGAGTAATAGCTTTTTACATGGAAAGTGTTATGAATATGAATAAATTCAACATTTATAGGCTGTAAATTTTTTTGACTTTCTAATACCCAATCCTTTGTTTGCAATTTACTAATTAAAACTTTCTCTTTGCTATTTGTAACCTTTCGGATAATTCTTTCAATCTTTCTGTCCCCAATATCATTAAATATCATTTCGAGGATTACTGAGTCTGTTCTGTTGTAGCTATTAATTGATTGCATACCCTTTTCAAACAGGAATTCTTCAGTCGATGGATCTATTTGAGGGTTGGATTTTATTTTGACTATTTTATATTTATTCATTGTTTACTATTTCTAGGAAGGAAGCTAAAACAATTTTTTTACCTGCTTTTTCAAAATTAACTTCTACCCTGTCAATGTCAATGCTAAGTATAATGCCATATCCAAATTTTATATGAAATACTCTTTGTCCAATATCTGTTATCCTATTAACCTCTGTCTGCAATTCTTCATAGTCGTTTTCAACTATATATCCAGCTGCCTGCAATCTGTCCAAAGCTGAGATTTTATGAGTGGTATCTTCTAATTGTTCATATAGCTTATTTTCAATTATTTGATTAGAATATAGTATCTCTTGATCTATAAATTCATCTGATATCTCACTCAAAAATCTTGAAGGAATTGATGGACTCCAACTCCCAAATATCCGTCTCCGACAAGCATTTGTTAAAACTAAATTATTTTTTGCCCTAGTCAAACCAACATGAGCTAATCTTCTTTCCTCTTCTAATCCAATATTACCTTTTTCATCAAGGGATTTTTGATTTGGAAAAACCCCATCTTCCATTCCAGGTAAGAAAACCATTTCAAACTCTAGGCCCTTAGCTGAGTGGAGGGTCATAATACTCACTTTGTCAATATTATCATTATTTTCAATCTCAAGAACTAATGAAACATGTTCAAGAAAATCAGTCATAGAGGAAAATTCTGACATTTGACCAATTAATTCTTTGATATTCTCAATTCTAGTTTCTGAAGTTGGTGATTTATCATTTTCCCACATGTTAATATACCCTGATTCTTCGAGAATGAGAGCGGCTGAAGCGACGTGATCAATTTTATCTATTTTATTATTCCATCCTTCAATTAATTTTATAAAATTTTTCAGCTGATTCTTTGTTTGAGGTTTTAATTCATCAGTTTCTAGTATTTTTTTTGAAGCTTCATAAAGAGAAGTATTTATTTTTTTTGAAGTATCATTTAGCAGTCGAATTGTTGTAGCACCAATTCCCCTTTTTGGTGTGTTAACTATTCTTTCAAATTTAATATCATTATCTGGATTGAGGGCAATTTGTAGATAAGCTATTACATCCCTGATTTCTTGTCTTTCATAAAATCTTGGACCGCCAATCACTCTATAGGGAATATTTTTTAATATAAATTTATCTTCAAATTCCCTCATCTGAAAACTTGCTCTTACGAGTATAGCTATGTTATTCAGTGATTTGCCAGAATGCTGTATATTTTCAATTTCTTCACTAATGAAATTCGCTTCATCTTCAGCGCTCCAAAGTGTTCTAATTTTAACTTTATCACCCAAATCATCGTCACATGATTTTAATTCCTTTCCAAGTCTATCTTTGTTATGTGATATTAGGCTCCGTGCTGCCCCAAGAATATTTTTCGATGAGCGATAGTTTGTTTCAAGACGTATTACTCGAGCATTCTCAAAATCTTTCTCAAAATTTAAGATATTATTTAGATCGGCACCCCTCCATCCATAGATTGATTGATCATCATCTCCAACACACGCAATATTATTATTTTTTTGAGATAAAATTCTAAGCAGTAAATATTGGACAGTATTTGTATCCTGATATTCGTCAACTAGAATATATTTAAATAATTTTTGATATTTATTAAGTATTTCATCATTTGTCTTTAATATATGTAGAGGCAGTAATAATAAATCACCAAAATCAACACAATTTAATCTTTGCAATCTTGCCTGGTAGTTTTCATAGATAGAGGTTGACTTACCTTTCCCAAATATCTCAATTGGATATGCAGATATTTCGTTTGGCATAAGACCTTTATTTTTCCAACCCTCAATAAATGATAAAAAAAATCTTGGAGGAAACTTTTTTTCATCAATGTCTTCCATTCTGATCACTTCTTTAATTAGTTTAAGTTGATCATCAGTATCAAGAATAGTGAAATCTGACCTCAATTCAGCAAGTTCAGAGTGATACCTTAATATTTTTGCACCAATAGAATGGAATGTCCCTAACCAATTCATACCCTCTACAGCGCCACCAATAATATTACCTATTCTTGATTGCATTTCTTTAGCTGCTTTATTAGTAAAAGTAACCGCTAATATATTAGAAGGGAAAGATTGTTTTGTGTTGATAATATGCGCAAGCTTTGATGTGAGTACCCTTGTTTTTCCTGTTCCAGCACCAGCCAAAATCAAAAGAGGCCCATCTGAGTGCAGGACTGCTTCTTTCTGTGAGTCATTAAGTTTATTTAGGTAATCGTTAGTCATATATAAATAATATTATTTATATCAACAATTCATGCAATAAGTTTGATTGAATTTACAGTGTAATATTAATTTTTTCACATAAATATTTTAACGCATAGACTCTTGCTGCAGAAGCTAGGTTATTTACATTATTATTTTCATCTATTAGCTCCAATATTTTAGGTATGGAGATATTTCTTTCAAGTGAAATTTGATTAATAATTTGCCAAAATTCTTTTTCTAACGAGAGGCTTGTCTTGTGGCCAAGTATGGTTAGAGATTTTTTTTGCATAACTTTTATATCATCTTCTTTGGGTCAACTAGGCTATCAAATTCATTTTCATCTACGTAGCCAGAGTTTAGGGCTTCTTCCCTTAAAGTTGTATTGTTACGATGCGCTTTTTTTGCAAGTTCAGCTGCCTTATCGTAACCGATTTTTGGAGCAAGAGCTGTTACTAACATTAGCGATCTTTCAACATTT
>CEUZ01268454.1_pt1 | contig 10158 bp, 11 predicted proteins | sample 361511 | NCBI WGS metagenome assembly CEUZ01 (sample SAMEA2622822, study PRJEB7988) | marine metagenome | biome: marine biome (ENVO:00000447); feature: surface water layer (ENVO:00002042); material: "saline water (ENVO:00002010), including plankton (ENVO:xxxxxxxx)" | depth 5 m | reverse complement strand
TTCATGGTAGAAGCAGGTATGAAGCCAATTGATGTGATCAACTCCGCAACCTCTGTAGCAGCCGAAGCGCTAGGTGTTGATGATTTAGGAAAAATCAAAAATGGAATGAAAGCCGATATCGTGGCTGTTCTCGGCGATCCACTAAAAGATATTTCGTTAATGAAAAAAGTAAATTTTGTTATGAAAGGTGGAGTGATATATAAAAAATGAAAAAGTCCCTCGCTATACTTCTCCTGCTGTTTAGCTTCGCCTCAGCTCAGGAGGCGACCTACTACGGCATTCTCCCCTTCGAGACGTCTCTCTTTTCTACGGCCGAGATGTTTGATCTTTCGGAGAGCGTCCGTCAAGAGGTAGAGGCCACCGGCGCCGTCGAGAGTGACGCTCTCAATTTATAATCTGAGGGGGCAGGAGGTAGCGACACTGTTGGATGAGTGGTTTACGATTGGCAGGCACAGGTAACCCTCGACATTTATGATATACTGGGTAAGCAGATTAAGACACTTGTCAACCAATCACAGGACGCTGGGAACAAGATAGCTATGTGGGATGGTACTGATGATTTGGGCATAGAGGTCAGTGCTGGTGTTTATCTTTACCAGATACAAGCTGGAGAGTTCACTCAGACACGGAAGATGCTTCTATTGAAATGAATCAGCTTTCTCAACCACTTTCCCAATCTCAAGCTGGAAAATGACGGTGGATGGTCGGGATGAAAGAAGAACCCACATCGTGGAGTAATTTTTTGAAGTGGTAATAAAACCAGCAATTCTATAACTAATAAAGATTCAGGATTTAAGGACATGAAACTTGCCCATACAATGATACGCATTCGTAATCTTGAAGCTTCACTTGAATTTTATTGTGATTTTGTAGGTTTACAAGAAGTGCGTCGTAAGGAGTTGGGTGATGAAGCAACCTTGGTGTTTTTGAGCGATGATACGGGAAACTACCATATTGAGCTCACATTGAACCGAGATGGCCGAGACTACACAGTGGGGGATCAATTTGGTCACCTTGCCTTTCATGTTGATGATTTGGATGCGGTAATTTCCAAAGTCAAAGAAAATGGCTGGTGGTATCGACAGTCAAAGTTGAACTCTTCATCAAGATATATTTTTTTGAAAGATCCAGATGGTTACGATATTGAGATTCTTCAAAAAAAATGACGGGGTGACGGTCCCGATGAAAGAAGCACACAGAACATCTCTTTTAGTGCTAAAACTTCAAAAAGTCCTCAATCAAATGAAACTTCTATACTTTATAGTTTTATTTCAAAGTTTGATATTCAACCAAACTTATAAATTCGGAGAACCAAGTATTGATGGTATTGGAAAATTTTATTTTCAAAGAGAAATAAGTAAAGTGATGGGTCATCAAGGTATTAATTGGCTTGAGAGAAACTCGAGAGAATCAGCAGAAGACCCAAATAAGGTAGTGAATAATTTAGATGTTGTATTAACTGATGTCGTTGCTGATTTTGGTTCAGGTTCAGGATATTTTACTAGAAAAATTGCACCACTATGTAGTCTTGTTTATGCTGTTGATATTCAAGAGGAAATGCATGCTGTAAATAAAAGTTTATTGTTAAAAAATAATATTGATAATGTAGAATTAATTATAGGAGGGCATAAAACAACAAATCTTCCGTTAGGAAAAATTGATATATTATTGATGGTTGATGTTTATCATGAACTTGAGTTCCCTTATGAAATCATGACAGATATCTATAGCAAATTAAAAACTCGAGGCAGGTTAGTTTTGGTGGAATATCGTGAGGAAGATGAAGAATTAATGATTAAACCACTCCATAAGATGTCAGAACAACAAATAACACTAGAAATCGAAATTGCAGGATTTTCACTAGAAAAAAATCTTGATATATTACCAACTCAGCATATGCTCTTTTTTAAGAAATGAACACAATAATTTCACACCAATAGAAGATTCTTATGAAATGTCTTTCTTGCTCTCATCGTTGGCAAAGAAGGAAACTAAATGTTCTTCTTTTCTTTCAAAATGTCCTACTTGTGGAACTCGATTTCCGGTATTAAGTGATCACCTACTTATGAGTTTGATTAATTTCTTTTCTAAACTAATAAAGAGTCGATAAGCGTCTGATAAATGACTTGGGTACGGTTGGAATGAAAGAAGCACCCAATGTTCATCTGAGTTTATTATGATATAAAGTGGGATAACTATTCCATTAGAATAAAAGTCATCATGGCTACCTTGAGCCCTGAATCATTCGGGGGCGCCAAGGTTGGCCGGAGTTTGCCTTGATTTGAAGGAACTTTGCATTAACCTCCTTATACCATAGATGTAATTTATTTTGCAACTCTTTTGTCTTGTCAGGCATGGATTGGGAAAGATCTCTTGTTTCTCCAAGGTCTTCATCGAGATTGTAGACTGAAACATCCCCATTCTCATAATTTTCTAGAAGTTTGAAATCCCCGATTCGAATAGCACCTCCTGGTATTCCTCCTTGGTTTGAATAATGAGGATAATGCCAGAATAAAGCTTCGCGTTGGAGTCTTTCACCACGAAATGCAGGCATCAGATCGATTCCATCTATCTTATGCTCCACAGTTATACCGACTGCTGCGGCGATAGTAGGGAAAAGATCGATTGAGCAAATCTTTTCGTCACTGATGGATCCCATAGGTGTGAATCCCGGATAGCGAATAATCCAAGGTTCACGAATTCCTCCCTCGTAAAGCCATCCTTTGCCCCCTTTAAGGGGGAGGTTGCTTGTTGGACTGCCTTCAGAGGTCGATAAACCTCCGTTGTCTGAAGTAAAAACCACGATGGTATTGTTGCTTACCTCTGCATCATCCAATGCCTTTAATACCTTGCCCACTGCATCATCCATTGCTTCAACCATCGCAGCGTAAACTGCGTGTTTTTGGAGAACACGAACCTGACTATCATGCAGATGCCCAAACTCTTGACCGCTTATTATTTTTGACAATTTTTTGTATTTCTCAATTAAATCAATTCGTCCCATAAGTGGAGTATGAACGGAATAAAATGAGAGGTAGGCAAGAAAGGGCTTGTTTTTATTTTGATGGATAAATTTTACTGTTTCTTCGGCCAAACGATTGGGTAAATGTTCCCCTTCAGGACTATCTGGATTTAGTTCCGGATTTTCAAAAGGAGAAAAGTACTTTTTCCCTGTGTAGGGGCCGCCCTGACTATGTCCCCCCATGTTTATATCAAATCCTTGAGCTTTTGGCCAGAATTTTTTTGTTGGTCCTAGATGCCATTTCCCGGCAAAAAAAGTCACATAACCTTTTCCTTTAAGTATTTCTGCTAGAGTTATTTCACTAAGTTGCATTTTATTTTTAAAGGGTGCCGGATTGAATTTGCCTGATCGTTTTCCGGAAAACCAGTTCGTTACCATTGCTCGGGTTGGATACTTGCCTGTCATCAGACTATACCTTGTGGGGGAGCATACCGGGTTGGCTGCGTATCCATCAGTAAAGCGCATACCAGTTGCGGCTAAATGGTTGATGTTGGGTGTTTCATAGAAACAATTAGGGTTATTGACTTCAATATCCATGTAACCTATGTCATCAGCAAGGAACACAATAATGTTCGGGTGCACAGATTCCTTAGGGTAAACACAATCTAAAAAACATACAAAAACTGTCAATATTTGAATAGGGAATAGGCAAAAAGTGACTCGAAATTTTGGATTCATGGCAAATAAGTAATAGTTACTTTTACTTGTTGAATTAAAGTTTTCTTTTGCAAGGTGAAGAATGGTTTAATTATAGTGAAAAAATACAGAAAGATTTGTTAATCAAATCCGAATAATTTTAGAGATTAATGGGTCTAAACTCATTTGAAAACTGTCCCCACTAGGATGTAACTTTGAGTGCTATGCTAAAACCATCAGGAAGTTCATTTATCACTGTCTATTCCCTGTTCCTTTCCTCTATGCTGATGGGGCAGGTGTCGGCACCGGTTACTGTGGAGGCAAGTCTCGATCCCGCTGAACTTAGGACGGGAGAGGTGATCACTGTTTATGTCACAGCCACTTCGGAACCGGAATTTCATATCTACGCAATCAATGATGTAGCTGAAGGGCCAATCCCTTCCAAAGTGACAATTGAAGGTGAGGTGGTGGACGTGGTAAGTGAGACAGCTGAACCGACGCCCATCAACAAGTATGATGAAGGCTTTCTCATGGAGACGTATTACCATGAGGGTACGGTTACTTTTGAGACTGATGTAAAGATCAAGGATAATCTTGCACCAGGTAATTATTCACTCTCCGCAGCACTTTTGTTCCAGGCCTGTGATCCGACCATCTGTTTTCCGCCAAGCACTAAAACCATTGAACTGCCATTTTCAGTGGTAGAAGGGAAGACCCGCCTGGATCGAAGCGAAATTGTGGCGGCAACAGCCAAACTAGTGGCTCTCCCCAGCGATGATGATAACATCGATCTCGACACCATAATTTCCTCTGGATTTGGTTCCTTCTTATTGCTCTCACTCAGTATGGGGCTCCTCGCGCTACTGACACCATGTGTTTTCCCAATGATTCCCATTACAGTTTCGTATTTTACTAAGCTTGGCGAGACTGAGGGACAGAGTCCATTAAAACAGGCATCAGTTTATTCTGGCGGCATCATCGTTGCCTATACTGTTCTTGGTCTGCTTTTAGCTATGACGCTGGGCGCTTCCGGTGCTAACCAACTTGCTTCTAATCCATGGATGAATCTTTTCATCGGCGGACTGTTCGTCTATTTTGCCCTCTCACTCTTTGGGATGTACGAGATTCAGCTCCCGGCATCACTGAGGCAGTTTTCGATGAAGCAGGAAGGGCGGGGCGGCTACGTCGGCACCCTGTTCATGGCGCTTACCTTTACGCTCACGTCATTTACATGCACAGTTCAGTTCGTCGGTCTGCTGTTGGTAAGGGCTATTCAGGGTGACTGGCTCTGGCCTTTTATCGGAATGCTTTTCTTTTCCGCGGCGTTCGCCATGCCGTTTTTCTTTTTAGCCCTTTTTCCGCAGTATCTTTCAAGAATGCCGAAAAGTGGTGGATGGCTCAACGCGGTAAAAGTTTCCATGGGATTCCTTGAATTGGCTGCTGCCTTCAAATTCTTCAGCAACACCGACCTTGTATGGGGATGGGACGTTTTTACGAGGCCTTTTGTGCTGGCGACCTGGGTAGTGATCGTATTCCTAACTGGCCTCTATCTCATCGGAAAAATTCGTCTGCCTCACGATTCGGAAACGTCCACTGTTGGTGTGCCGCGGTTGGTCCTGAGCATTATTCTTTTTTCATTTGCCCTCTATATGGGGCGTGGACTGTTCGGTCAACCGATCCACGGGCTCATTGATTCTTATCTTCCCCCAGCGTCCCGAGCGGAGACGGCTGCCATGACTGAGGGGGAACTTTCCCACGGCGACCTTGATTGGGTACTCGACTTCGATGAAGGGATAGCCATGTCAGAAATAACGGGCAAGCCGATGTTTGTGAATTTTACCGGCTACACCTGCACCAACTGCCGATGGATGGAGACGAATGTGCTGATTGAACCCGAGGTGATAAGCAGGCTGGAAAATTTTGTCCTGATTGAACTTTTTACTGATGGTGGTCCCCGGCATATGGAATATCAACAGATGGAGATTGACCGTTTTGGTACAGCCGCGCTACCGTTCTATGTGATTCTCAGTCCAGACAGCGAAGAGCTTGTCCGCTTCCCTGGACTTACAAGAAACACACAGAAGTTCGTCGATTTTCTTGATCGAGGACTGTCGGCTGCCGAAAGGCTCGCTGCGGCGATCTGAGATAATTCAATGAAGAGAATACTTCTCATGGCGATACTAATCGCCTCAGTTGCGAGCGCTCAGCTCGGAAAAGCCCCGCCTCTGAGATTTCAGATGACTGATGGACGTGAGGCGTTACTCCAGAACTTTCTTGATCAGGGGCTTCTTCTCATCGACTACTGGGCGCTATGGTGCTCGCCTTGTCTTAAGAAAATGCCCCATCTGAACAAACTTCAAAAGGAATTTGAAGATGAAGGGCTCACAATCCTTGCGGTCAATCTCGATAGTGAACGGAGTGTTTCGAAGGTGAAGAGTTACGTCCGTTCAAAAGGATACACGCTACCAGTGGCCCTTGATCCTTCCCAGGAAACTTATCGTATGCTGAACGGCATTGCCATGCCATACTCTCTCCTTATCGATCAGGCAGGATCGATTTTATACAGGCATAGCGGCTATGCCCCTGGTGACGAGCGAATCCTGAAAGAGAAGATTGAGGCCGCTTTTCCAGCTTCTCCTAGCAATTCCTGAGTTTCAAATCATCATGAAAATTCGCACACTGTTATTGTTTGCGGTCTGTCCCTTTCTGATCGCACAGGAGACGCAGTTTTCTATCGGGTTGTCATCGTTTAATGGTAATGCAAAGACGACCATTGTTCAGTTTGGAAAGAGTGAATTCTATCCATACAATTTTGGTGAACACTATTTGGACTTATCGGCGTGGCGTGGTGATTGGTCATTCTGGACAAACCTGGAACTGAGTAGCCCACCAAGGATCGGTCCCAGCTTCGCTGGCCTCAGAAAATTGAGACTATCGTGGGAGCGAGATAATTACAATTTTATACTCGGTGATCTCTACGGGCAGATTGGCCGTGGGCTTGGTCTCAACATGTGGGAAAACCAAAGTATGGATTGGGACTCCACGCTCCGTGGCGCGTGGCTGAAGGTGAAACTCCGTCAGCAGTTCAAAGTTGATCTCATTACGGGGAAGACTAAAGGCGGTCGTCATCTGGGTGGGGGAGAGGGGATCGACCCCCGCCGCCGCGACTTTGCTGAAGACGAGACCGTCACCGCTTTGTCGGGAAGAATGGAGGACTTTTTGCCCGGTACAAATGTCGGTGTCTATCTGATCTTCATGAACGGGAGAAGGTCGTGGTTTACTTCCCGGGATAGCAATGATCTTGAGATAGTTAAAGTCACTTCAATCAAGCCCGGTTTTCTGCTGGATTACACCGGTCAGAATTTTGATCTTTACCTTGAAGGGACATCCCGTTCTGCGTCCATTCCTGATGTGGACAGCCTCTATTCAAAAACACACTCCATGTGGCACCATTATGAGCGTCAAACGTCCGGTCGGGGTTTCCACTTCGCCGGTTCCTTTTACCCCGGCAACTGGGGAATAACGGTGGAACTGAAGGATTATCTTTACGATATGTCATCGCCTGATCAGCGGACGCATCTCCCATTTAGATTGGGGCGGAGCAGTCTTGTGACGGGACCGCCCATCGGCTTTAAAGAACACTCGTCAACACTCCTCGCCAGGACACCTCACGTCATGGATATGGATGACGAACTCGGTTTTCAGGTAGAATTCAACAAACAGATAAATGAAAACCTCTTTCTTCTGTTCAACTACTCACGAAGCAGTCGCCACACCACTTTCGTAAAGGAGACCGATGCCCAGTTCAACATTGCATGGAAGCGATCTGACCATGACCGGTTATTTATTCCCTCCACCGATTACGGTTTCTATCCTTTCCATGAGGGATATGTGGAACTGACTTATCGCTATGACCCTCTCAGGATGGATTTCAGTGCGGGGCTTGCTCAATCCAGTGAGGTAGTCATCTACAGTGGGCACAGTGCTTACAAAGCTGGGTCATCGGAGTGGCTCTCAGGTCGTTCCAAGATGTTTGAACTGTTCACGCGGCGGAATCTTTTCTCTATTCCCACAGAATTAACTTTAGGACTTCCGCGTAATATGTTCATCTCCTTCGATATCGAACATCAGTGGGAAGCACAGGAATTAGGGTCCAAGACCTCCTTCACGCCGCATGGAGAGTCCAGGCCGGACAGCGTCAAAGCTGTGGAGATAGATATTGTCCCGTTCTATTACCGGTACAGTAGTCTGACCGTAGGTAAGGCATCCCGCTTTGCCTTCAGCTTTCTGTTTGATCATTTGTCCAAGACGAAAACTGGCGATGTTTTCAATGCAGATCCTGAACAGGACAACGCCCTTGAAGATTTAATGAGACGTAACCAGATAGAACTTGCGAACAAATGGTTCGGTGTAGAGGCGACACTCTATGTGACATCTTCAACCTTTCTATCAATTTTTTACGGTTCCATCCAGGGTGGATTGAAGTGTGAGAACGGTATCTGTGTCTATGTGCCTGGCCTTGAAGACGCTTCCATGCTTTCGTTCACCACCAACTTTTAGTTAACTCATGGGGTTGACCGAAATCACCTGTATTAGACTTTTCACTTTACTAAATTGATCCAACTGAAACTGCACACTTAGAGTTAAGGAGATTTGAGATGACAAAATATGAATGCGGCGATTGTGGCAACGGTATCGAGGGATTGACATGCTCCAACTGCGGTGAAGCACTTGTGCATGATACTCTCGAAAAAGAGGATGGTACGACTGTTCAGATCAGCAGGTGTCCCAACGATTGCGGAAAGATCAAGTCGCCCATGTGCTGCGGCTCTGATATGGTTCCGCATGAGCATTAAGGCCCTCAATATAACCAGACAATGAGGAGTCAGCGACCGACACTTAATTTTGCTGTATTATTATTCATCGTCTTTATAATAGTAGGATGCGCTGGTACGGGAGGTGCTGCCGGCTCCGGTCCCAGAAAACAGAGGAATGTAATTACCGCCGGCGAGATCGCCACACTGGAGGTGAGGGACGCCTACGAAGTAGTCCAGAGGCTTCGGCCGCAAATGCTTCGGGTTAGGGGGAGCATAGGTATCGCTGTATATGTAAATGGCATTCGAATGTCCAATGGCCTTCAGTCTCTTACGAATATTGCGCCGGCCTCGATACGTGAGATTCGTTACCTCAATTCTTTTGATGCGACCGCCCGCTTCGGGACCGATGTTCCCGATGGGGCAATCTCTGTCACGATGAAATAAAGGTTCGGTGACGGCAAACCAAAGATTCCGTTCTACAGCCGGACGGGGATCGGTGGTATTTGTATACATAGTGCCTCCTGTGGCCCAAACCCATCGTATGAATTCGGTAAAGTTGATTTTCTTTTCTCTGAATGGTTTCGGAGCAATTCCCCTGGCCTGATCGTGGGGATTCTTAGTCGCTTCGGCATCATCGGGTTCACACTCAACGGTGAGGAGAAACGGACCTGAAATTCAAACGACTGTAATAGTATTATCTGAATTATTGAGGATCATACAATGACGGCATACAAGAACTTTGTTAACAATGACTGGGTAGATGCGAAATCGGGAGAGACCTTTCCCGTCGAAAATCCGGCCACGGAAGAGACCTTTGCTGAGGTCCCCCGTTCCAAAGGTGAAGATATAGAGCTTGCTGTGAGGGCAGCCCAGGATGCCTTTGGTCAATGGCGACTCACGAGTGCTGGAAAAAGGCGATCTATTTTGAGAAAGATTGCGGCAAAGTCCCGAGACCATCGAGACGAAATAGCAAATCTGATTACAGAGGAGTGCGGAAAACCGCTTGTAGAGGCAGAGGATGAGATTAGTGTTATAGCTTCTAACTTTGAGTACTACGCTGAATTGGGACGGGATCAGATCGGTCGAATTGTAGCGCCAACTTCAAGCCGATCCATGTCTCTAGTGAAGTACGAACCTTACGGCGTGGTGGGATGCATTATACCGTGGAACTTTCCCATGGCCCTTATGGCATGGAAGGTGGCGCCTGCATTGGCAGCTGGCAACACAATTGTACTCAAACCATCAGAGATTACGCCCGTTTCTATCCTGAAATGGGTTGAACTGACCTGTAATAATCTACCAGCAGGGGTGCTTAATATTGTTACCGGCTACGGCAAAGAAGCGGGAACACCTCTCGTTGAACATCCTGATGTTCCGGTAATTGCGTTTACAGGATCTGTCGCTACTGGGACACACATCTCTCAATTGGCGGCTAAGCGGCTCAAGAAAGTGTCACTGGAGTTGGGGGGAAAGGACCCTATCATCGTCTGCGGAGACTGCGATGTAGAGGTAGCGGCCAAGGGGGCAGCGTGGGGCGGATTTATGAATGCGGGACAGGTGTGTACTTCCGTAGAGCGCGTGTATGTTTTTGACTCAGTGGCGGACAGTTTCACCGAGGCGCTAGTTGAGGAAGCCAAACAGGTGAATATCGGTCATCCCAGGGATTCTAGAACGGATATCGGG
>CEUZ01051668.1_pt1 | contig 10170 bp, 8 predicted proteins | sample 361511 | NCBI WGS metagenome assembly CEUZ01 (sample SAMEA2622822, study PRJEB7988) | marine metagenome | biome: marine biome (ENVO:00000447); feature: surface water layer (ENVO:00002042); material: "saline water (ENVO:00002010), including plankton (ENVO:xxxxxxxx)" | depth 5 m | reverse complement strand
CTCTCCCTAGAAAACGGTTGTCCAGCAACGTGATTAGCCAACGAGCGGTCTTCTCTTAGAACAGCCTGAGGACCATACTGCAATGTCGCCTTTATGTAATCTGGATGGGCGTCAAAAGTAAACGTCTTCTGAATGACCGCTTCAAAACCAGAGAATTTCATCTCATCCAAGAAGCCGGGCGGAACGAACGGCTCCAACCTTTCGATTTCACCCGAAGTAACTGTTTCTCCCGGCACAAAAGAAACTTGAGTATCGCGATGATCATTCACCCAAGAGAGCATCTCTTGGAAATTTATTGCCGAGGCTGACTTTGAACATATAAAACTAACTAAAAACAGTGTGAAACCGGTTAATACAAACCTATGTGTCTTGATCAAAGTAAGCCTCCTGCGGTCATCAAGCCTTGAGTTTGTCTATATATTGTAAGGTTAGCCACTCTAATTTGTGTGATACGCCCGACATCAACAAACCTGACGTGTACTCTCACACTTCACCAATAGTAAATAGTAATTAAGAGTCCTGTTTCCAGGTACCCCCCTGGAACTCAGGTCGAAGCACCGGTTGAAAACGCTCAAGTTCGACTCCGACTTTGGGTAGCACTTTCTCAACCAACAAGTCGTTGCTTTTCAGAAGGGAATCTACTGGAACCAGGCCTTGGAAGATCCAACTCACAACCATCGGGGCGTTGTACTGTTCGATAAGGTCTTCAATTCCTCTTGCCACGGTGTCTACTGTTCCACAGAGCGAAATACCACGTTCTAACAAGGTTTCGGGAGTATTCGGCGGCACCTTATCTTCTCCCGGGCGCCGCAAAACCTCCTGAAATCCAAACCAGTCATGCCATTCATTCCAGACGTAACCCATTCCGTGACGGCTAATTTCGCGCGCTTCCTCTTCTGTATCCGCGACCACTATTTCTCGGAAGTGACCAACATTGTCACCCCAAGAAATCTTTCTTCCGGATTCAGTAGCTGCCTTATGATAAGCATCTAGGATGGGCCTAACAGTCTCAGGAAGGCAGTGCAGAAGAATTGGCCATGCTCCCTCCGCAGCCGCCCATTCGATAGTATCTTGACTCATCGTGAAAGGGACCGTCATCTCAATATGATCAGGATCCTGCAGCGTATTCGGTGAAAGACCTATCTCCTTTAATGTTCCGTCTTCGTGAAGCGTTTCCGGCGCGAGCCGCCGCGTCATTGGATGATCCCAGTTAATTCCAGGGGGCGGAATTGTCCAGTGCTTGCCTTGATAGGAAAATGTTCTCTCCTTCCAAGCTTTCCTTATAATTTCCAGATGTTCTGTAAAGAGCTCTCGGTTAACGCTGTCGTGCTCTTCGTAATTGGGATCGTTAGGTACCGTATAGTAAGCGTTATTCTTTTGACCGAGTGTCATCACGTGACGCGATTGGTAGCCTCGCGCGAAACCGGGCATCACTCGCCCTCCTGAAAAATGGTCCAACATAGCCAGGTCTTCGGCAACCAGAATTGGGTTTCTTGCGGTAATCACTGAACCCAGCTGCGTTAGTCTCAACTTCTCCGTAACGGAGGCAACAAAGCTTCCGAGCAACACGGGATTATTCGACGTTTCCATTCCTTCAATATGAAAATGATGCTCGGTAAACCCCACGAAATCAAAGCCTAGTTCATCCATTTGACGAGATAACTTCGCAATATCTCGCAAACTGTTTTGATAATATGCCGGATGAGTGCCCGCTAAGCCTTTTTCTACATTTTCAATCGAACCACCGGTACTCGGGATCATAAATCCGCCTAAACGCAACTTAGTCATGTTGTACCTCTTGAAGAATATACCATGTAACACTACGATCGATACTTGTACAGGTCACCTGAAACGCGCCTGGAGCGCAAGAGAGCTTAGAAGCTCCACAGGAGAAAACCCATGCCCGACTTAAGAGGAACCCAAACTCACCAAAATTTAAAGGACGCCTTTGCTGGAGAATCCCAGGCTAACCGAAGGTACCTTTATTTCGCTAAACAAGCCGACATTGAAGGCTACCCGGATGTTGCGGGCCTATTCAAGAATACTGCCGATGCCGAGACGGGCCATGCTCACGGCCACCTCGACCATCTAAAGCAAGCAGGAGACCCCGCCACGGATAAGCCGATTGGAGACACCAGCTTAAATCTCGAGGCTTCGGTAGCAGGAGAAACCTACGAGTACACAGAGATGTATCCGGGCATGGCCAAAACTGCACGGGACGAAGGATTCGCCGAAGTGGCCGAGTGGATGGAAACTCTTGCAAAGGCTGAAAAAAGCCACGCAGGACGGTTCCAACAAGCCCTCGACGGTCTCGAAGAACTCTGAGCAAAGACATCTTGACCACCCAGGGATCTCATTGATCCCTGGGTTACTGGACAAACCTGCAAATGATTAAGAATCCCGGCTTGCAGGATCCTTTGTTCCTTGACCCCACCGCACTTGAGGAAGAGCTTACGAGGGTTTTCGAACATTGCCATGACTGCAGACGCTGCCTGCCGCTCTGCCCTTCTTTTCCATCCCTTTTTGAAGCAATAGACAAACACGAACAAAATGCAGCCGAGCTAACAGGCCACGAAACTCGCGAAGTCGTTGACCTCTGTTACCAATGTAAGCTTTGCTACAACCATTGCCCATACCATCCACCACACGAGTGGGAAATCGATTTTCCCAAGTTGATGAACCGGGCAAAACTAGTCTATGCCGAAAAGGAAGGAATACCTTTGGCCGATAAAGCCGGCATGCGCCAGGACATGCTGGGACGCGTTTCATGCCTAACCTCTGCGATGACCAATAAGGGCTTCCGCAACCGAGCAGTACGAACATTGATGGAAAAAGGGACAGGGATCGATCGTCGCTGGTTAATGCCTACATATGAGAAGAAACCGTTCTCCAGTTCGCACCAAAACCACCTACCCGGGTCAACAGAGAACGGAAGAGTTCTGCTCTTTACGACCTGCTTTGTAGAATATGCAGAAGCACAAACAGCTCGGGCCGCGGTCTCAGTACTCCAACACAACGAAATCGCTGTGGAAACGGCGTACGATCGATGCTGCGGAGCGCCTTTTCTTCATGGTGGGGATCTCAAAAACGCAACAAAAAATGCAGCCAAGGTAGTAGAAGCTCTCGCTCCAAAGGTCAAAGAAGGGCTCCCTATTGTTGTCCCGGGACCAACCTGTTCGTTGCAGCTTAAGCAAGAATACCCCGAACTTCTAGGAACCGAGGATGCCAAGCTGGTTTCTGAAAATACTTACGACGTTGGCGAGTTTCTTTATCAGCTGGGAAGAGATAAGAAACTTAAGAGAGATTTTCCTGTCTCCCTGGGAAAAGTTGCATACCACTTGCCATGTCACCTGAAGTCGCAAAATATCGGCTTCAGATCTCGCCAACTATTAAAGCTTGCAGGAGCAACAGAAATTGAAATGCTCGACAATTGTTCAGGCGTGGATGGAACTTGGGGAATGAAGGCCCGTTGGTACGACCAAAGTATGAAAATCGCGGACAAGCTACTTGAAGGCGTCAAGGAGTCCGAACCGGATTTTGTTGCTACCGACTGCCCTCTTTCTGCCTTGCGAATAAAAGAAGGGACAGGTTATACCGCCGTACACCCAATTGTACTCCTTCAAAGAGCATATGGCTTAGGAGAGTCATCATGAAACCAGTAGATCTCTCTGAAATACTCGACCTCACCGCTTATGAAAAAGCTCGTCCTGAATTTCTTAAGAAAATTATAGACCTAAAAACGCCCCGACGTATCTCTGTGGGAGACCGCCTAACCTTTATTTTTGAGAATCGGGAAACAGTAATATTCCAAATACAAGAAATGTTACGAGCGGAGCGCACAGTGGACGATCAGCAGATCCAATCGGAAATTTCTATTTACAACGAGCTTATACCTCAGAAGCAAGAACTCTCAGCTACGCTGATGATTGAAATCCCTTCGGGAGAACATATTCAATCAGAACTCAACCGTCTGGTTGGAATCGACGAACACGTGATCCTCCAGATAGATGAGGACAGCCTTCGGGCCCAATTTGACTCTAAGCAATTTGAAGAAGAAAAAATTTCAGCGGTACAGTACGTGAGGTTTAACCTCAGTTCTAAACTTTGCGAGAAGTTCCTCGATACGAGCTCCACCGTGGCGATTCAAATTGACCACCCGAATTATAAGGCAAGGACAGAGATCGTAGGCATGAGTAGAGCTTCTCTATCTAATGATCTTTTGACTCCATAAAAACAGCATTAAAGTATCTTCATCACCTCAACAAAATCCCGCATCACTTCCCTTACCGATGACAGACTCGGCAAAATTGAGAATTCGTTCAAACCGCCACTTTCCGCCGCACGCAGCTTCTCTGCAATCTCTTTCGGTTCACCAACCATGCAAACACCCCTAATCGTCTCGTCAGTCAAGAATCTCCGCTCATCGGGCGGATAATATGAGCAATGTCCTTTGTGAATCCTTAGATGCCGTTCGTCTTCCGGACAATCCATTTTATTTACATGATCACAGTATTCGTCCCAAACGTTTTGAAAAAACTCTGGAACTACCTCTTCGTTCTTTGTATATCTGTAATTTTCGTAAACGAAGTGTAGGATTGCTGCAGTCCAAGCCCCACATTGCTCGACAACCCTTTCAGACGTTGCGCTCTCTCCTGGCTTCAACACCGCAACGGTGGTGAGTGTCGCAGTATGAAAATCAGAAGGGAGCTCGCGCCCTACTTCTGATGCACCCTCCTGCACCATACCCATGTGATATTTCAGATACTCGGGCTGCTCATTAAAAGCTGAGACAAGAGCATCACCATAAACTCCTGCTAAACGCAACGCCTTCGGTCCGTTAGCAGCTACTTGGATAGGTACCGGCTGCTCAAGATTCCTAAATCCGAGATCTTGGTCGATGAAGTCAATCAGTCTCGTTTTACCGTTAAACGTGTACTCCACCGGCTCACCGTGGAGGAGGGCTCTCAGGACCCTAAGATATTCCCCAAAAGCACCCACCGACATAGGGTTGTAGCCCATTACTCGCATCGCAGTATTCCCTGTTCCAATACCAATAAAAACACGACCGGGTGCTATCTGGTTGATTGAGGCGATTGAGTGGGCTGTTACTGGAGCAATTCGGGTAGGAGCAATCGCGACTCCGGTTCCTAAACGAAGACGAGACGTAGTGTGTGCAGCCAAGGCCATAGTTGCGTAACAATCAGACCAAATCATCTGGCTATCTGGTAACCAGGCGGCATCGTAGCCAAGGTCTTCAATTTCCTTAAATATTTTCCAGTCCTCTATTTTCGTTTGAACCGTAACACTAAATTGCATAAATATTTCCTTAAGCAGGTATTTTGAACTCGGCTAGAGTCTACAATCAACTTGAGGACTTTCGCTACTCCGAGGGACAGAAGAGGAAAAATGATCTAACTTTTCTCAAGAACCTACCTTCGAGGGCAACCAAACTCTGAAAGGCAAGAGCATTTCCCATGAATAACCACCTTAGGTTGGGCATATTTATGCCCAACTGCAGCAATATGCCAAACCTAAGCACCTACAAACCAGATCCTGAAGACTGGCACTTTTCTCGCAATCTTGAGATCTCTCGAGCTGCGGAAGATGCCGGCTTCGACTTTCTTTTTCCAGTGAGCCGCTGGAGAACGTTTGGAGGAGAGTGCGACTTCCTAGGAAAATCTATCGAGACTACTACGTGGGCTTCGGCGATTTTATTCGGAACTTCTAGAATTCAAATTTTTTCAACGGTGCACGTGCCTGCATTCAATCCTCTCGTGGTCGCTAAAATGGGAGCTAGTCTCGACCATATTGGAAAAGGCCGCTGGGGAATAAACATTGTATCGGGATGGAATCAGGCGGAGTTCGATATGATGGGCATTAAACTTGAGGACCACAGTCGAAGGTACGAGAGAACGGCCGATTTCATTAAAATTCTTAAAGGACTTTGGACTGAGCCTCCAGGCAGCTTTAACTATGATTGCGCCTGGTACAATATTAAAAATGGTTACGTCAATCCTCAGCCCATCGCACGCCCCCACCCTCCTATTGCTAACGCCGGCACATCTGAAGATGCCCGCAATGTTGTTGCTGAACACTGCGACTGGGCGTTCATAAGTCCGGCCACCTTAGACGGCTGTGCGGAGGTCGCGGCCGATTTTAAAAAACGTGGGGATACTTTCAATCGAAAAGTTCGTTGCGTAGCGGCGGTCATGGTTCTTTGTCGAGAGACCCGTAAGGAAGCCGAGAAAGAACGGGATATTATACTCGAAAACCTTGATTCCGTTGCACTCCGAAACTATCTCGAAGAACTCGGCATTGGCAGTGGCTCTTTTGGTGATCATACAATGGATGAACTTGCATTTGGTGCCGGCGCACTTCCCGTCATTGGCACGCCTGAGGAAGTTGCCGCGCAACTCCATGAGGTTCATACATCTGGCGTAGATGGTGTTCTGATGAGCTACCCGGACTATTACAACGACACTGTCAGCTTTGGAAAAGAAGTCGTTCCTAGATTGCGTGCTCTAGGGTCATAAGGACGTACTAGAAACCCGAGACTCTATCCGTAAGAAAACTACAAGGGTGGAATTTCTCTGGATGTCCAGTCGCTCTCATTTTGAATCGCATATCCTAACTTCAGAAGATCTGCCTCACCAAAAGGTCTTCCGATAATCTGAAAGCCTGTTGGAACACCCGAAGAATCAATCGCTCCCGGTATAGAAATCGTCGGAAGGCCGACAAGATTCGCCTGCAGCGTGAAGTGCATGAGCCTTCGCATATCCTTGCCGCGCATTTGACTTCGTCCTTTTTCCAATGTAGGAACCGGATCGAAAGTTGTTGGTGATATTACAGCATCCACATTTCCAAAAATACGATCCCACTCTTGAATCAAAGCTTTCCTAGTCAATAACGAATTAACGATCTCCACATGAGACCTCTTGTTACCCCATTCCAGAAGGGCAGCTAGCGCCGGACCATAATCACTCTTTTTGGTAGGGTAAGTTTCGTGGTGCGAAGCCGCAGCCTCAATACCGCACTGCACTAACCAGGCATCGTGAACGTCTCGCGTTGTCGGGAGAGAAACGGGAAGAACTTTTACCCGATGTTCACGAAGAATCTCAACAGCCGACTCAATAGACCCCACAACGAAAGAGTTGACACCTTCAGAACAAAACCTCGTATCGAAACCGAGGCTCAGTTGAGAAAGATCGTCGCAAAGAAACGAATTATAATCTAAACGAGAGCGGTGGACTGTCGTCGGATCCAATTCATCTCGTCCCGCAATCACGGAAAGAACGGCGGCGACATCCTCTACCTGACGAGCCATGGGTCCGATATGGTCCAGTGAAGGCGCCAAAGGGAAAACTCCGTGCCGACTCACTAATCCCCAGGTAGGTTTAAGGCCAACTAGTCCACAACACTGGCTGGGAAATCTTATACTCCCTCCTGTATCCGAACCCAATGAGGCCATGCACAAACCTGCCGAAGTCGCTGAGGCCGACCCACTAGAAGATGCCCCCACCCAATGTTGATAATTCCATGGATTTACTGGGGCAGTAATTTCTGGATGATGAACCCCTGACGCACCTTCAGTGGTGGTCAATTTCCCAAGCAGTACTGCCCCTGATTTTCGTAACCGTGCGGCAACCGTCGATTCTATCTGCGGTCTCCAGTTTGCACATGCCAAAGAGCCTGCATGAGTAGGAGCTCCTTCCGTTGCGCAAAGATCTTTCAAGCCCAAAGGAATTCCCTGCATCCAACCGAGATCCTCTCCTCGAGCTCGTGCCTTGTCCGCCTCTCGAGCCTGAGAAAGAGCCAATTCGGGCGTTTGAGTAGCAAAGGCATGCAGAACTGGATCAAGTTCGTCGATTCTCGAAAGCAAACAAGTAGTAAGCTCATACGAGGTAAAATTCCCTTGGCGAAGGTTCTCTTGTGCTTCAATAAGACTCAGCTTAAAAAGATCGGACACGGCTTCCTCCATTGAAGGCGATCGTCGTTTAAGAAAACTACCGCTCGTGGATATTCAGTGACACATAAAAATTCGGAATCATTCGGTTTCTGCAGATCGAAAGTATCGGGCAAAATAAACATAGCCCGACCAAAGTGTGAGAACAGTCGCTACGCTCAGCATTACCAAGCCCAGAAAATGAAGCGGCAAACCCAAAGTGTCACCTGGGAATAAGAGAGCACCAATCGCAAGGTTTTGAGTAAGAGTTTTTAACTTACCCCTCCAATCGGCTGCGAGAACCTGCCCACCTGCAGATGCTATTCCTCTTAGGCCGGTGACCGCGAGCTCTCGACCTATGATCACAACCACTAAGGTTGTCGCCCAGATTGGAATACGTTCAATTGACACTAAGACAACAAGGCATACGGTAACCAAAAGCTTATCCGCAAGTGGGTCGAGAAGTTTACCAATCCTAGTTACTTGTTGACCACGTCGCGCTAGCCAACCATCGACCACATCCGTAACGCCGGCAAAAACAAAGAGCCACCCAGCTATTTGACTTGTAAAATCATTAATATAAAAAGGGAAGACAAGAATTGCCGGTATAACTAAAACGCGAAGCATCGTTATCGTATTTGGAAGATTCCAAAAGGCCTCCCCTACATTGCGATTTTCCACCTCATCCAACGACAGCGCTGAAGGATGCCTGGATTTTGGAGAAGAAAAATCTTTATCGTTCGATACTTCCATGGACATGACGATACTAGGTTGGCTTCTATTTCCCATAGGTTTCAACTCATTAGACCAAAATTACTCACTCTACTTTTAGTCAAGAGCCAATATCCGTGCAACATTCGAGAACTCTCTCACTGTAAAACTTAGAAACCGTCAAATCGACGAATCCGATCCACCTCAGAGCTCTACGAACGAAGCCCAAGACCAACAATCTCAGGTATTGGAACCTTGGAACGTTTGCGAATGAAGGCGTAGCATCTCTGAACTAAGTCCGTTTTGATTTTAATCGCTACATTATAGTCTTTGGTGTGCCCCAGAGGGAAAATTGGGGCTAACTTTCCAGACGGGCAGGCATAAGAAATGAAAACCCCAGCAGAAGTCGTTGTGCTCGGAAGTGGAATTGCGGGCTTGTTTTTTGCTCTGCGCACCGCAGAAAAACATTCTGTGTGCATAGTTACTAAGAAGACTGCGGCTGAGTCCGCTACCAATTGGGCGCAAGGAGGAATTGCCGCTGCTATTGGAAGTGATGATTCCTTCGAACGACACGCTCGCGATACTATTGAGGCCGGGGCCGGTCTATGCCGAGAAGATGTGGTTCGGATGGTGGTGCAGAAAGGGCCTTCGTCCATACGTTCCCTATTAGACCTTGGAGTTGAATTTGACCGAGAGGATCTAAAAAACGAATCGAGCTTTGAGTTAGGACGCGAAGGAGGACATCGGACTCGCCGTGTGCTCCACCATGGTGATGCGACAGGAAGGGAAATTGAGGGTACCCTTCTTTCGCACGCTCGAAAGCACCCAAATATTCAGCTTTTAGAAAACCATTGCGCAGTCGACCTTATCACAAGTGCAAAGTTAGGTCGTCCAGGAACTAATCGAGTAATAGGCGTTTACGTGTTCGACAGGCAGGAAGATAGGGTGGAGGCCTACGGTTGCAAGGCAGTCTTTCTCGCGACTGGGGGCGCCGGCAAAGTTTACCAATACACCAGTAATCCGGACATCGCCTCAGGCGATGGAATGGCAATGGCTTATCGAGCGGGTGCAACCCTAGCAAATATGGAATTCTTTCAGTTTCACCCAACATGCCTCTATCACCCGAAAGCTAAATCGTTCCTCATTACCGAGGCAATACGAGGAGAGGGAGGGATTTTGCGCAATACCGAGGGTAAACCTTTTATGAGTGGCCATCACGAACTTCGGGATTTAGCTCCACGTGATGTAGTCGCTAGAGCCATAGACACAGAGCTAAAACGAACGGGAGCCGATCACGTGCTCCTAGATATCACGCACAAGGAAGCGACGTTCCTTAAAAAACGCTTTCCAACTATATATTCCAGATGCCTTAATTTTGGCATTGACCTGACAAAAGAACCAATACCTGTAGTACCCGCCGCACACTATTGCTGCGGCGGTGTAGTTACGGACAAAAGTGGCGAAACCGATTTGCCCAATCTTTTCGCTGCAGGGGAGGTCACATGTACTGGATTACA
>CEUZ01098548.1_pt1 | contig 10175 bp, 13 predicted proteins | sample 361511 | NCBI WGS metagenome assembly CEUZ01 (sample SAMEA2622822, study PRJEB7988) | marine metagenome | biome: marine biome (ENVO:00000447); feature: surface water layer (ENVO:00002042); material: "saline water (ENVO:00002010), including plankton (ENVO:xxxxxxxx)" | depth 5 m | reverse complement strand
CTAAACGTGATTTACAACTTAGCAGACTTTATTAACAAGATCGCATTCGGTCTAGTTATTTGGGCTGCTGCGATGCAAGGTGCATCAAGATCTAGATAATATCTAAGATAATTTAAAAATAGGGCGAGTTTAGTTACTTGCCCTATTTTTTTTTGTGATTATATAAAGTGAATGGCAAAAATAACTTACATAGAACATAACGGAAAACTCCATACAGTGGATGTATCAAATGGGTTAACAGTGATGGAGGGAGCGGTACAAAATGATATCCCTGGAATCGATGCCGATTGTGGAGGGGGTATGGCCTGTGCAACCTGCCATGTTTATGTCAAAGATGATTGGTTTAATAAACTTCCCTTAAAAAATGAAGGGGAAGATGACATGATAGATCAAGCATTTGAACCAAATAAAAATAGTAGACTTAGTTGTCAGATACAAGTTTCAGATAATTTAGATGGATTGAAAGTATATCTTCCAGAAAAACAAATATAATGATTAACACAGATGTATTAATAATTGGTGCCGGACCAACAGGTTTATTTGCTGCTCATCAAATCAATCTAATAGGTTTAAAATGTGAAATAGTTGACAATCTAGATAAAATCGGAGGTCAATGTATTGAGTTATATCCAGATAAACCTATTTACGACATTCCGGCTGTTCCTGAATGTACCGGTGAAGAATTAACTAAAAACTTAATTAAACAGTTAAAACCTTTTGATATAAAATTTCATTTAAACGAGAGGGTTGATGAAGTTAAAAAAGTAAACGAAAAATGGGAAGTTAAAACAAACAAAGGAACAATGTTCACTACTCCAAATATTATAATTGCTGGAGGAGTGGGTTCTTTTGAGCCCAGAAAGTTTTCTCCAAAAGAATGTGAAAAATTTGAAAATAAATCTGTATTTTACTCTATTAAAGATAAAAGTATTTTTAAGGATAAAAAAGTGTCAATTTTTGGAGGCGGAGATAGCGCTTTAGATTGGGCAATAGAATTATCAAATACTTCTAGCGTAAATCTTATTCATAGAAGAGATGAGTTTAGAGGCGCTCAAGCTAGTGTGGATAAGGTCAAGGAGCTTGCAAATGAGGGTAAAATTAAATTATTAACAAAATATCAACTTAAAAATGTAAATGGATCAGAAAAATTAGAAAGTATTGACATAATGCATGACGATAAAAATATAATAAATCTAAAGTCTGATTTTGTATTGGGATTTTTTGGTTTAATAATGCAGCTTGGCCCAATAGCTAACTGGGGTTTAAATTTAAATAAAAAAACAATTGAAGTAGACACAGAAAAATTTGAAACAAATCAAAAAGGAATTTATGCAATTGGCGATATATGCAATTATCCTGGAAAGTTGAAATTAATTTTATCAGGATTTCATGAAGGTGCTCTTGCAGCCAGAGCATGCTTTAAATTGGCTAGACCTAATGAAAAATATCGGTTTGAATTTACTACGACATCATCAAATTTAAAAAGTAGACTAGGTGTAAAAGAGTGATCGAATTATTTTCTGCTGACACCCCAAATGGAAAAAAAATCGGCATTATGTTAGAGGAAATTGGATTTGAATATAGAGTTACCAATGTTGACTTAGGAAAAGGTGAACAATTTGAAAATAAGTTTAGAAAGATAAGTCCATTTAGCAAAATCCCCGTTATAATTGATCATGAAAACAACGATGAGACTATTTTTGAATCAGGAGCAATTCTTATGTATCTGGGAGAAAGAAGTAATAAATTTTATGATAAAAGAAATAGAAATAAAATTAATCAGTGGTTAATGGCTCAAATGGGATATGTAGGACCCATAATAGGTCAGCATCATCAATTTCATCATTATAATCCTGGAAAAAGCAAATTCGGAGAAGAGAGATATTTTAAAATTTCAAAATCTATTTATAAAGATTTAGATGAGAGGTTGTCCCAATCTAAATATTTAGCAGGTGAAAATTATTCAATTGCAGATATTGCTACTTGGCCATGGATAGCAAGACATGAGTGGCACGATATAGGTTTAAAAAATTTTCAAAACTTAACCAGGTGGTATTTGGATATTGCTAAAAGAGAAGGAGTAATAAAAGGATATAACTTTATGAAAAAAGGAGAACCTATTCCTCTTCCTTAGTCGTCCGCGTAAACTTTTTCATTTTTTTCATGTTTTTCTTGAGCAGCAATACATAAAGTTGCGACTGGTCTTGCCATTAATCTTTTCAAACCAATTGGTTCACCAGTTTCTTCACAAAAACCATAGGTTCCATCATTAATTTTTTTTAAAGCTGAGTCTATTTTAGATATCAATTTAATTTGTCTATTAATTGCTCTAAGTTCTACATTTTTTTCCGTATAAGAACTTGCTTGGTCAACAATGTCTGCGGATGTACTATTGTCATCCAATGAACTATTAAATAATGCATCATTACTACTTCTTTTCAAATCATTTTTCCAATCAAGAAGTTTTTTTTTAAAAAAAGCAAGATGCTTTGCACACATATATTTTTCTTTTTCTTTTGGGATATATGTTTTTGAGATTTTGACCATGGTCTAATTTTAATCGTGGTGAATATATTCATGAATTAAGGGGTGTCAAGAAAGCATTAATTGTATAAATTAAGCAAAATGGCCTTAAATAAAAAGAATATATTAAATTTATTTTACTTATTTCTTTCCACCCACTTATTTTTGTGGATATTGATTCCATCTTTAACAAACAATAATTTACCCCTTGATACTATAGAAGCACTTGCCTGGGGAAGCAATTTAGATTGGGGTTTTAATAAACATCCACCAATGAGTGCATTTTTCGTTGAGATTTTTTTTCAAATATTTGGATCTCAAGATTGGGCATATTATTTATTAAGTCAAATTTGTGTAATAATTTCATTTTTTATTGTTTTTAAATTTGCTGAAGATTTTTTTGAAAATAAATTATTTTGTTTATTTTCAGTTTTGCTACTAGAAGGAATTTATTTTTATAATTTCACTACACCAGAATTCAATGTAAATGTTTGTTTAATGCCTTTCTGGGCATTAACAGTTTTATATTTATGGAAAGGTTTTAAAAACAACAAAACTACAGATTGGTTGTTGTTTGGTTTATTTTCTGCATTTGGATTTTTATCAAAATATTTATTTATGTATTTGGGATTAGCCATAGATATTTTTTTAGTCTACATGCTTTATAAGAAAAAAATTAATTTTAAATGCATAATATCTTTAATTCCTTTTTTGATAGTTTTATTACCACATTTAATTTGGCTTACCGAAAATGATTATATTACAATTACATACGGTCTTCATAGAACTGGAGCAGAAGATCCAAATATTTTAAATCATATTAAACACCCTTTAATATTTTTGATAAAGCAAATAGTAATACTTTCACCTTTCATTTTGATGTTTTTATTTTTAAATAATAAATTAATACTAAATTTAGATTTTCTTGATGATAAATTATTATTTTTAATTTCCATTACTATTCTTCCAATATTACTAGTTTGTTTAACTTCTATGTTTATGGGTGTAAAAATTAGAACTATGTGGATGTCACCATTTTATTTATTTTTTGGAGTTTTAGTTATTTATATTTTTCAATCTAAAATTGATTTGAGTAATTTAAGAGGATTTACCATTACATTTATTATTTTGTTTATTTTATCACCATTTGCATATGCGTTTATATCAATTACTAAAACAGATAAGAGAACAGATTATCAGGGAAAAGTAATTGCTGAAAAGGTTCAAAAAATATGGAAAAAAAAATATAATACTGAAATAAAATTTGTTTATGGAGATGAATGGATAGCAGGTAATTTATCATATCATTTAAAAACAAGACCAAAATGGAATGGAGGAGTTAAATGTTGTGTAATTTCAGATGGCACAAACAATGTAGAGTATATGGAGATAGTTAAATGAACTTTCAGATTAGTGACAAATGGAAAAAAATATTATTTATTATAGCAATTGTTGCGGTGATTGAGTTTTCAGGTTTTGGAATAATTGCATCTTTATTTAGACTTTTAAGCTCAGCAAGCTAAGTAAGATATGAATAATTTAGATAATATAATAAATTTTATAAATAAGGTTCCAAAGGCAGAACTACATTTACATATTGAGGGAAGTTTGGAGCCTGAGCTGATGTTTAAGCTATCTAAAAGAAATAAAGTTGAGATCCCTTTCAAATCTGTAGAAGAAATTAAGTCTGCATATAATTTTAAAAATTTAGACTCTTTTTTGAAAATTTATTATGAGGGATCGAATGTATTGATTACAGAAGAGGATTTTTTTGATCTTACATGGGAATACATTTTAAGATGCAAGAATGATAACATAGTGCATACAGAAATATTTTTTGATCCCCAGTCACATACGGAAAGAGGAATAGAATTTGATTTAGTTATCAATGGAATTAATAAAGCTTTAAAAAAAGCAAATTCTGATTTTGGCATTACATCAAAAATTATAATGTGTTTTTTAAGACACTTAGATGAGGACCCTTGTTTTGAAGTTTTAAATCAAGCTCTAAGACATAAAGATAAAATTATTGGTGTTGGCCTAGACTCTTCTGAAAAAGGAAATCCACCTCAAAAATTTAAAAAATTGTTTGAAACAGCAATTCAAGAGGGTTTTTTGACAGTTGCACATGCTGGAGAAGAAGGTCCTCCAGAATATATTTGGGATAGTTTGAATTTACTGAAAGTAAAAAGAATTGATCATGGGGTTCAATGTTTAAGAGATGATAAGCTTGTAGAAACACTGAAACAAAAAAATATTCCTCTGACAGTCTGTCCTCTATCAAATATAAAACTTTGTGTTTTCGAAAAACTTGAAAATCATAACTTAAAAAAAATGTTAGATAAAGGTTTGAGAGTAATGGTTAATTCAGATGATCCCGCATATTTTGGAGGATATTTAAATAAAAATTTAATTGAAACTTCAAAAGCTCTTAATTTAAACATGGCAGATGTAAAAGTTTTAATTCAAAATTCTTTTAAATCATCATTTTTGGATGAAAATAGTAAAAATAATTGGCTGAGTAAGATATAATTAAAAATATTTAGATGAATATTAAAATTCTAATACCTGTTTTTAATGATTGGGATTCTCTAAATAAACTTTTAGAAGAAATAAACTTAATTATAAATGGATTAGGACACAATTTTTCAGTTTTAATCATAAATGATGCATCTACAGAAAGTAGGTCTGAAAATTTATTAAGTTTGGATAATTTTCAATCAGTCAAAGTAATTAATATGAGGGAAAATAGAGGGCACGCAAGATGCAATGCTGCTGGTTTAAAATATATATTAGAAAATGATGATTTTGATTATGTAATTCCAATGGATGGAGATGGAGAGGATAGGCCAGAGGAGATAAAGCAATTTATAGATAATTTAAATTATCATCCAAGCAAAGTAATCGTTGGTGAGAGAGTAAAAAGATCAGAAGGTATATTTTTTAGATTTTGTTATTTTGTTCATAAAATAATTACATTTGTTTTTACTGGACAGTCTATAAAATTTGGAAATTATACATTTCTTCCAAAATTAGTAGTTCAGAAAATGATTGATGAAAAAGCTACATGGAGCAGTTTTTCAGGATCTTTGGCAAAAATTGAAAAAGATAGAGCGACCGTTCCATCAATAAGAGGGTCAAGATATTTTGGACCTACAAAAATGAATTTTAAAAGTTTACTTATCCACTCCCTATCAATAATCGGAGTTTTTAAAATTTCTTTAATTATAAGATCAATTTTATTTTCTTTAGTTTATTTTTTTCTTATTTCAGAAAATATTTCTATAATAACATTAGTACCTATATTTTTAATAATTATTCTTGTTATTTTAACTTTGTTGGTTTCTAAAAGAGAAAATATGGAAGAGTTCAATAATTCTCTTTCTAATATAAACAATATTGAGAAAATTAAATAAATGAAAAATTTTATAATAATATTTTTAACCTTATTTTGGAGTAATATTTCTTTAGCAAATAATCTTAAAGTTGTCGATGGAGATACAATAATATTAAATGGTGTAAAAATCCGTTTTTTAGGAATAGATACACCTGAGCTTAAACAGACTTGTTTGAATAATAATGAGGTAGTGTACTGCGGCAAGATAGCAAAAAATTTATTAGTAAATAAAATTGGCAACGAAACTCCCAAGTGTATTACTGAGGGAAAAGATCAATATAATAGAACATTGGCAGAATGTTTTGTAAATGGTGAAAGTTTATCAAAATATTTAGTAAGAAGTGGTTATGCTTTTGCTTATAGAAAATATTCAAGTAAGTTTATTGAAGATGAAGATTTTGCAAAATCAAATAAAAATGGAATGTGGGCAATGAAATTTAAATATCCATGGGATTTTAGGAAGGGATCGTGAAAAAAATTTTAGGAATTTTATTTTTTAGTATACTAATGTGTAATTACAGCTTCGGTGAGGCAGAAAAAGTACTTAAAGAAATAAAAAAAAACAAAGATATTGCCAGAGGATTTAATAAGGTTGATGAATATGGTCAAAAAAATAAATGGAGAGTTGTAAATAAAAAAATATTAAAATCTTATAAAAATAAAAGAAAACATATTCTCCAAATTGTAGATAAAAGTAAAGGACATCCTGTAAGATTAGGTAATCAATCAATTAGGTTTGAAGTAAGAGCGGGAGATTCTTGGGGTTGGGACTCTAGAAATGATAGAGAAAGAGTAGAATTAATAATTTGCTGTTTTAACAAAACACATTGGAATGCTTGGTCGATATATTTACCTGAAGATTTTCCAATTATATTTCCTACAAAAGTTGCAATGGGTCAATTTCATAATGATGGAGATAATCCACCAGAATTTATGTTTCAAAATCAATATGATAAATACTCAAAATCAAAGGCAGGAGGTTATTGGGTAACTCCAGCCGAAAGTATCAGTGACCATATTTCAAAAAAACTTTTAGATCAAAAAGATATGTTAGGAAAATGGAATGATATATTAATAAATGCAAAATGGACTCATAAAGAAAATGGTTTTTTCAAGATTTGGATAAATGGAAAATTATTATACGAACATAAAGGAAAAACTCTTTTAAAAGGAGATGTCATAGAGCATCAATTAGGAATTTACAGATCATTTGTTTCAAGAACTGCTGGACCAGACCCAACCCAAATAGCTTATTATGATGAACTTAGATACGCAAGGTCTTGCAAAAAACTTAAATTAAAAGATTTAGGTTATTCTTGTAAGGAAATAGAAGGTCAAAGTATAAAATGAAAAAAATTTTAATTTTTTTTATATTCATAATATCTTTATTTTATATTTTATCGGAATTTATTGGTGATCGAATTATTAAAGGAACTTTAGAAACCAATATTTCAAATGTTTTAGATAGAGAAACTGTTATTGAAAATTTAAAGATAAATTATCGCAATGGAGATGCTGAAATTTATGGATTAAAAATAAAGAATAAAAATTTTGAAGGCTATCTTTTAAATTTAGAAAAAGCTTACTTAAAATTAGATACATCATCAATTTTTAGCAACAATGTAGAAATAGAAAGTGTCATATTAGATGGAATAAAATTAAATTATTATTTTAATGTCCAATATACTAAGGTTACTGATAATGTTAGATCTTTAGAAAAAACGTTAGAAACTGGAAGTGGCAAATCAACAAGCACAAAATATTTTAATATAAAAAAATTAATTGCAAAAAATATTGTTTTATATGTAAATTCTGATGAACTAAAAATTAATAAAAATATTTCATTAAAAAATTTAGAATTTGAAAATGTTGGAAATACTCCAAATAGCAAAAACTATAAAACTATACTTCGAGATTTTGCTGAGCAAACAATTAAAACTGTTAAAAAAAAGGTTTTGTCTGGAAACTTACAAAATAAATTAAAAAATATTGATGAAGATCAAATTAAAGAAAAATTAAAAAAAAAATTGGATAAAAATAAAAATAAACTTAAGAATAAACTTAAAAAATTACTTAACTAAATGAAAAAAATTTTGTTCTTAATAGTTTTAAGTTTTATATATAGCAATATAGCGATCAGTAATGATTGGAAAGTAAAAAATAAGTGGAAAGTCTCTTGTGGTATCGTAGATAAAGAGTCATTAGTAGTTAATAACAAACCTAAAATAAAATATAATAAGAAAGAATTTAAACTTGAAAGTGTTGTATTTAAACTTGATAAAGGAGATGTTGGTAGTTGCCCTACAGATAAAAAACCTGCCGGAGGTTATCCATATTCTGGAAGACAGGAAATTACACATAGATTACCAATAGGTAATACAATTTTTGAAACTGATTTATTGATTAAAGGTGCTCCTGCCGCAAGATCAACAATTTTTCAAATTCATGATGGAAGAAATAAAGGAGCTCCTCCTTCTTGGGTTGGTGTTGGAGGAGATTGGAAAATTAAACATAAATTTCCAAAAGGACAATGTTCTTCAGAAAATTGTAAAATGTTCAAATTTTTATATTTAGAACCAGGAGAAAAATATAGATTTAAAGCTGAAATTAATTATCAAAAAAAAGCTAAATTTTTATCAGCAAAATATTATCTAAATGATGAATTGATTCTCCAGCATTTGGATGTGCCATTGTCTAAAAAAAATACTGATGGACCATATGGACCTAGTAAACCGTATATAAAGATTGGAATTTATAGAATTGGCGAAACAGGTACAACAAGCTATGCTTATAATAATTTAATAATTAAAAATAAAAAGAAATGATAAAGATAAGCTTACCTTCTAAAATTGCATTTATTTTATCTGCAGTAGCATCAATTATATTGTCAATTTTTTTTATTTATAAAGGCTTTTTAGCCTATGTCATTCAGAAAGAACTTTATGGAGGTGGAATAGATGCTTTGGTTGCTTCCAGATGGGGTCTAGCAGGAATGTTAATTTTTTTAACTTTTTTATTTTTATTCTTTACAAGAATTAAAGATTTAAAAAGTCAAAAAATTATTTTAACAGGCATTTTTACAGGTTGGACCAGTATTTGCATTGTTTTAATAATTGTTACACCTGGTTCTTATTATTTCATCGCTTTAACTGGTATATCTGCTTTAATAACTTTAATTTCTTCAAGAATGTTGGTTAAAAAAATTCAAGATGAAAAACATGAGTTAACTGAAAAAGAAATTTATTTGTTACAGCAATTGGCAAAAAAAAAATAGTTTTCTATTAAGTCGCTTTTATCGTTGGTATAGAATAAAAATCAGATGTATCTATTTTTGAGGAATACTCACGTCTCATGTTCCATTTTTTGTGAACCCCAGCGCTTGCAAGACTAAGAGTTGATCTACCATATCTATAATTAGTACTGTCGATAGATCTCATTAAATTATTTATTTTTTCATCTTTTTCATTTGAAAATAAATTTTTTTTCCCTACAGAATTTGATAACCCTGTAAGCATTACTCCTGCTTTTTGGTAACGATATCCATTTTTGAAAATACTTTCCAAAATAGTTACTGCAGTCTTGGAAGTTTCGATGCTATTATTTGTTGCTATTGGAAAGTCAATAGTTTTTGAATTTGAATAATATCCAAAGTTTCTTTGAAAAGGACTTGTTCTTACGAATACAGTTATTGCTTTTGCAACTAAAGACTCTGATCTTATTTTTTCAGATGCATTTAAACAATAATTTACAACTGCCTCTTTTAGTTCTTGAAATCTTTCTATTCTTTTTCCAAATGATCTTGATACAACGCAACTTTTTCTTTTTGTTGTGGTTGTTTCTAAATCAATACACGAAATACCCCTTAATTCCATTGCAGTTCTGGAACCTAAAACATTAGAACTTTTTTTAATCCAAGTATTAGATTTATTTTTAAGTTGCTTAGCATTATAAATTCCGTGCTTATGATAAAATTTTGTAAGTTGCTTGCCTACACCCCAGACATCATTAATTTCCACTTTTTCAAGTATTGGATCTAAATTTTCTATTCCTATTAAACTTGTAACACCTGATTGTTTTTTCTTTGCAATATGATTTGCAACTTTACTTAAAGTTTTTGTTTTAGCAATACCTATACTAGTCGGAATTCCGGTCCATTGTAAAACAGTTGATCTAATTTCTTTACCTACTTTTTCAACTTCATCATCAGAAAAATTTGACAAATCTAAAAACGCTTCATCAATAGAATAAACTTCTA
>CEUZ01060982.1_pt1 | contig 10179 bp, 7 predicted proteins | sample 361511 | NCBI WGS metagenome assembly CEUZ01 (sample SAMEA2622822, study PRJEB7988) | marine metagenome | biome: marine biome (ENVO:00000447); feature: surface water layer (ENVO:00002042); material: "saline water (ENVO:00002010), including plankton (ENVO:xxxxxxxx)" | depth 5 m | reverse complement strand
GGTGTGGTCTCCCATCCTTTTCCGATTTTCTGCGTAAAGGGCACTCAACTGGGACCCCGCGCGGTCTTCTGCAGCACGCTTCTCTGCGGTGACCGATTCCTGTTCGCTTTCTATCTCGGTTACTTGAGCAGAGATCCGCTGTTCTAAATCCGAAATCTGGAGTTCGAAATCCGACCGCTCTGCTTCAATTCGCGATTCCTCTTTCGCGAAGGGCTCGATCTCCTCCATAATTTCGATTATTTGATCCTCAAGTAGAGACTGACGACCCGAGAGCGAGTCAATTTCACTTTGGAGAGCAGTTGCCTCTTTGGGTGAGGTCATTTCGCCTCCATAAAGAGAACTAGTTGCTTTAGCTACCTTGTCTTCTAAATGCTGGATTTCGATTTCTCTGTCGCTTTGACTCTGACGCAATGCCGTCAGTTGACCAGCTAACTGCGCTAATTCGTGCTGAAGCTTGGAGTCCTGGGCTTGGACTAGGGCTAACTGTTCGCGCTCGGGCAGCGTCGCTGCGCGATGTGCCAGCTGCGAAAGCCGAGTATCGAGCTCCTGAAGTTCAACTAAAACCTCAAGTTCGCTCAATGTCGTCGCCTCCTCAGCCGTCCATCTAGGGCTCCCTACCCTGGTTCTATCACGTGACTGGCTACTCAGGTTCCATTCTCTTCTTCCGGAGGAGGTTCAGTAGTGGTGGTCACCGGGTTTCTTGTCGCAACCAGCGCACAATTGAGATATTCATCTCTAAAAATGCCCGTTGTTGAACGTTCCGTCATCCGACAGTTGGCTTCCGGGTGGGGTCTGAATTTTCCAGCTTCTAGGTCAACCAGAGTCATCGCACAGGGCAATTCAAACTGCATCAATCCTCGTTCCAGACCAAGATCCACATCGATGGCGCACGTCTCCTCGGGCAAATAGAGCAGTTGCGAGTTTCGCTGAGGCGGGGGCGGCGCAGCTAAAGGCACAATCTCATCATTTTGCAACGCCCGAGTCATGTACGCCCCCCAGACTCGGGCGGGAATCCAACCACCGGTCCCGTCCCGTCCCTGAATATCAGTCATGGAAACTTTCTCTTCGGGATGGCCCATCCAGACTGCAGTACTCAGTTGAGGGGTAAACCCCACATACCAGGCATCACTGAAATCCTGCGCTGTCCCTGTCTTCCCTGCTGAAGGCTGACCACTCGGCAGTTGCGCTCTACGTCCTGTGCCAGCGACAACATTGTTCGCTAGTACTTCTGAAACCCACGCCGCTGTAGTTGCCTTAATCGCTCGACGCCCCCTCGGCACGTGCTGGTAAATGACCGAACCCGCTGCGTCTTCAATTCTGGTAATGAAATGAGGCTCCATTCGTAAACCGCCGTTGGCGATCGCTGCATAAGCAACCGCTTGTTCCAGAGGCGTCACCTCTTGAGCGCCCAACGACATTGATAAGTACGGACGGAAAGAGTTTTCTAGGTCTCGACCAAGTAAGCGGTTTGCAACCTCAACGACGTTATCCAACCCAGTTCGTAGGCCCAGCCGGACAAATCCGCAGTTGGAACTCTTTAACACCGCATATTGAACTGTGCCGACTACCCCTTCATTGTCATTGAAGTTGCTGACCTCATAGTCGACGTTTGGTGGGTTGGGAAAAGTGCATGGCCCGACGCCACTAATGGTGTCGAATGGGTAAAGACCGGCTTTTTCGATTGCTGCCGCCAGAACATACGTCTTGAACGAAGACCCGGGTTGTCTACTTCCTTGGGTGACGAGATTGAACTGGAAATCAGCGAACTCCGGCCCTCCGATGAACGCCCGCACAGCTCCAGATGTCGGGTCAACCGAAGCTACGGCTACTTCGAAATCGTCTGACCCGTCGGGAAGGACCTCCAAGACAGCCTCTTCCATCTGACGTTGCAAAGTCGGATCGAAAGTCGTCCAGACTCGGAGCCCGCCGTTATACACCTTGGCGAAACGTTCTTGATACGTCTCCCCTAATGCTGGATGCGCCAGTAATGCCTCAGTGACTTCATCAAGAAAATAGTCTCGCTTTAAAGTTTCATCAGTTCGTTGCGGGCTCCTATTCCGATCGGGTAAGCCTCGCTCCTCGAAACGCTCTCGGTCTTCAGAGTCGATAATTCCTGCGTCTTGAGCACTCTGCAACGACATGCTGCGCCTTTTACCAACTATGTCCATATCGTCGAAGCCGTCATAGATACCTGGGCTTCGGATAAGGCCGGCTAAGAACGCAGCGTCACCAACATCTAATTGGCTGACGTTCTTGCCGAAGTAAGTCTCCGCTGCTGCCTGAAGCCCATACGCGCCATTCCCGAAGTAGATCTCGTTGAGATAGAACTCCAGAATTTCTTCTTTGGAAAACTGTTCTTCCAGTCGGGCAGCTAACACCGCCTCGCGAATTTTCCTACTAAAGGAACTTTCATTTCCTACGATTCGCAGTTTGACGATCTGTTGAGTAATCGTGGAACCGCCTTGTGTTATCGCTCCACTCGTTAGGTTCTGAATCATTGCGCGCGAGATTGCTCGAATATCTACGCCGTTGTGGAGCCAGAACTTGTTGTCTTCGACTGCTAAAAGCGTCGCCAGAACATCATCGGGAACTTCATCTATCTGCACAAGTTGACGGTCAATGTCGTAACGCAAGATGCCGATTTCATTTCCAACGTTGTCATAAACCTCGGTTCGTTGCGCTCCTGGAGAAAGATCAAGAGCGACATCACTTCGTTCTCTATCTACTGCGAACAATGCTTCTTTACTATGAGGCCCAATCGCGATTCCTACAGCTGTCAGCAAAACAGCGCACGCAAGGACCACTGCCGCTAAAGCCGGGATGCGAAGAACACGTCGGAAAGCTCTCACTACGTACTGAAGGTACCGGCCCCGAGCGCTTCTAAAGGGTCGCCTAACCCCTAGTCGGCATCATTTCATCGCGTTTGTAGGCAATCATGGTGCTGTGACCAGTCCTGATGTTGGTGCGCCTCCTTTCGATCCAACTCGAGTTTTAGTGGTCGATGGAGGACCTCACCTGCCTGTCATGCCGAGTATGCCTACTCCAACACTGGTGATCGCCGCGGATAAGGGCTTTGAACACGCTCAAGCTTTAGGGCTCAAAGTCGACGTCGTTGTTGGCGATTTTGATTCTGTGGCCCCCGAACATGTCGAGAATGTTGATCCTGGAGTCACTTTAGAACGACATGATGTTGACAAAGATGACAGCGACTTGGCATTGGCGCTCAGATTCGCGTATCGGGTTGGCGCTGAGCATGTTGACATCATTACTGGGGGCAACGGCCGCCTAGATCACCTACTGGTCGGTTCCCTGCTTCTAGCAAACAGCGAGAATTTGGGCCGATCGATCGTTACCCACTGCGGGTCTAGCCGTTTGGTGGCGTTAGGGCCAGGCCAATCCCTCGCCCTTGAAAATATTGTCGGTTGCTTGATTAGTTTGATTTCTCTTGAGGACGACACCAGGGTTAGCACCCAAGGTTTGAAATGGAATCTCGCGCTTACCGACTCCTTTCCTCCCTTCAGTAGCCTGGGTCTGAGTAACCAAATCCTTGACGTTCCTACTCTTGAGATCAGTCAAGGCAGCCTTCTAGCAATAATTTCTTCTCCTGATGAGTAACTTCACGTTCAAGCTCAACAAAGCAATAGTTGCTCTTTCGTGCAGTTTGATCCTTATCACAGGATGCGCGTCGTCCGACAGTGCCCAACAGTCAATCAGGCTTCTCACCCACAAGGATTTCTATGTTCCGAGTGAGGCAATTACCGACTTCGAAGAGAAGACCGGCATAGAGGTTTTGGTATTCGTTGAAGAAAACGCAAACACGATGGTCGACCTTCTCGAACGGTCAGTGGACAACCCGGTCGCCGACGTTGTCTTAGGTGTCGACAGTCTTGAACGTAGGCGAGTTACGGAGAAGAGGCTGGTTGAGGCTTATCAGCCGATTGCCATAGACCGTCTTGACCCCTCATTGGTTCTTCAAGACGCAATGCTGACACCGGTGAGTCAGCTCGCCGCGTGTCTGAACCATTCAAAGTCTCGGTATGAAGTACCTGAACGTCGCTTAGATCAACTGCCTGACCCTCAGAGAATTCCTTTACAGGCTCCAACTAGTTTCGACGATCTTTTCGACCCGAGGTATGCCGAGACCACAGTAATTCCCGATCCTCTATCGAGTCGGTTAGGGATCTATCTGCTGGTTGCTCTCGAACGTCTCTACCCCGAAGACGTCGAGGGCGTCACTCCTTGGCCAAAGCTGGTGGATGAGATGTTGCGATCAGGAGTGGAAGTAGCTCCTAGTTGGGAGGAAGCTTGGTTCAGTCGCTTCCAACCTTCAGCTGGAACTGAAAGCGCCGATACTCGATCTCTTACTTGGGGCTCTTCGGGAATGCCAGCAGTCAGTGTCAGATTTATCCCTGAGCTGCCCGATGAGACAGATGTCGCTGTCTTGGACAGCGGGTGCGTCAAGGTTGTCAACTATGCGGGAGTAGTCGCTGACACTCCGAATCGGCGCGATGCAGGACGTCTCGTCGATAGTTTCATTGAGCCATTGTTTCAGTACGGTGTTCCTGACCGTTATGGGAGTCGCCCAGCAAGGAGCGACATAGTACGAACTGAAGCTTGGCGACGTTTCGGTGTCGAAGTAACAGCGATTCCGATTGACGAATGGCGGATCGGTCCGCTTTGGGAAGAATGGCTGCTGACCTGGCAGCAAATCGTTAGAGCTATAGATAGTGGTGAGGAGCCCTTACCGCCTGTTGTTGAAGTCACCCTCCCTTCTCAATAGTCGGAGTCTGACCCAATAACGCAACTTTCAAGATCCGCTTTGTCCATAGTCACCCCAGGGTCGGTCACGTTCCTCGATGGCATTACGCAATGAACCGTCAGCGATCTCATCAGCCCAGCGTTGGGCCTCAGGGGTGTGCCGAGCGATGCCGTCGAAAAACGTTCCCAGCATTTGGGAAGTACGGAGCCCCATGTTCTCGAAGGCCTGGTTGATAAGAAGCTTGTTTAAGGCCAGTTGGTTAGATGGGATGTGTGCCAAATTTTGAGCCTCTCTTTCTGCTGCAGCGGAGAGTTCATGAGCTTCGAAGACCTGTGAGACAAGGCCGATCCGCAGGGCCGTTTCAGCATCAATTGGTCGCCCAGTTAGCAAGAACTGTTTAGCGTGCTCAAGCCCTATTCGATACACCCAGAGCATTGTCGTCGGTGTTCCGTAAATTCGACTGGGCGCATAACCGATATGAGCATCGGAAGCCATAAACATAAGGTCTGCACACAAAAGCAAATCGGTAGCACCGCCGATTGCCCATCCTGAAACTTCAGCGATCACAGGTTTAGGGCATTCCCAAATCTTCATAAACTTGCCGACGTTGGCGGACATGGATCGATAATCCTTTACTGGATCCCAGATCTCGCTACTAGGGCCGTCGTTGTTTTCTAGGAAGGCATCAAGGTCGTATCCCGCCGAAACGTTCTTTCCTTCACCGCGAAGGACGACCGCCGAGACAGCATCGTTTGCCGTCGCTCGATCTATGGACGCCGCCACTCCATCAATCACTTCTTCAGTCAGTGTGTTTAAGCGTTCGGGACGATTGATGGTAATGATGGCAACGCTCTCGTTTTCCGAGTACAAAACTTGACTTGACACTGGGCTGACCTCCTGCGTCGCATCGCGGTTGCCGTAGAGTAGTCGCGCAGCCCCCGAGCAGGGGCACTGTGTCTACCCTCGCAGCACATCACTTTCGTAAAGGATCGACAATGTTGGATACCGTCACACTCGGCGACAAGACTGGCTTGAAGGTGCCGAAACTTTGCTTAGGGACAATGAATTTCGGGGAGCCCGGTAGAGGTCACCAAGGCGACTGGACATTGGGAATTGAAGACGCTCGGCCAATTTTTGAAGCAGCTATTGAGACCGGGTTGTTTTACTTCGACACGGCTGACATTTATGGGGTCGGAGCCTGCGAAGAAGTCGTAGGACAACTACTTCGTGAGTTGCTTCCCCGAGATGAGTACGTGATAAACACGAAAGTTTCGATGCCAATGGGTCGAGGTGCCAATCAGGGCGGCTTGTCGCGAAAGCACATCTTCGAGGGTATCGACGCTTCGTTGACACGTTTGGGGCTCGACTACGTAGATCAACTGATCATTCACCGTCATCCACACGGCATTCGCGGTGCCGGAGCCGCACCAATCGAAGAGACTCTCGAAGCTCTTAACGATGTGGTGAAGGCAGGCAAGGCCCTGTATATCGGGGCCTCCTCTATGTTTGCTTGGCAATTCGCCGAGCTCCAGCTAACCGCCAAACTTAACGGCTGGACCGAATTTGTAAGCATGCAGAATCACTACAACCTCATCTACCGCGAAGAAGAACGCGAAATGAATCCCTATTGCGTAAGTACCGGGGTGGCACTGCAGCCCTGGTCTCCCTTGGCACGCGGAATTCTTGCGGGCGCGTATCGCGGGAGCTTAGAAGGGGGTACCACTGACCGGTCGACTGGACAAGATCGAGCAAGGACCGAGTCGCTGTACAGGGGAGAGGCAGATTTCGCAATTGCTGATCGAGTCATCCAATTAGCCGAGGCTCGGGAGTGTAGACCAGCTCAGATAGCCATAGCCTGGCTACTTTCCAAACCTGGAGTGACCGCGCCGGTGGTCGGCGTGTCGAGAGTTGAGCAGTTGCATCAGTTAATTGAGGCATGCTCAATCGAGCTATCGGAAGAGGAAATAAACCATTTGGAGGAGCTCTATCGGCCAGTCGACAATTTGCTCTCGATCGGCACTTCGTAGGCTTCTCTATCTGAAGTTTCTTTTACTCCCTGACCCTAAGAGGACTAGCCTCGTGTCTCAGGCAGAGAAGACGTGACGAGCGTTGGGATCAAAGGGGTTTAATGTGAAAGCAGCCGTTCTAAATGAAATTCCAGGTGCACTAGAGATCGAAGAGGTCCAGATAGACAAGCCTGGACCGCGCGAAGTGCTTATCCAGACATCAGCGGCTGGGCTCTGCCACAGCGACCTTCACTTCATGGAAGGCAAATACCCTTACATGACCCCAGCCGTTCTCGGGCATGAATCTGCCGGCGTAGTAGAAGCAGTTGGGTCGGACGTCACCTATGTCAAACCTGGCGACCATGTCATTACTTGCCTGTCCGTCTTCTGTGGTCATTGTTCCTACTGCACCGAGGGTCGCCCTTCTCTCTGTTCCGGCAAGGACCTCGAATGTAATCGCGGACCTAACGAAGCCTCCCGTCTCACAATTGACGGCCAACCAGCTTGGCAATTTCTCAATCTTTCTTCTTTTGCTGAGCAGATGCTGGTTCATGAGCATGCGATCGTGAAGATTCGCGAGGACATGCCGCTAGACCGGGCGTCACTTATCGGTTGTGGTGTGATGACGGGCGTCGGTGCGGTCTTTCGTACTGCCCGTGTAGAACCCGGAGAAACGGTGGCGGTGTTTGGTGCTGGTGGTATCGGACTCGCAGCAGTGCAGGCGGCTCGAATCGCAGGCGCCGGAAGAATCATCGCTGTAGACATGATCGACAGCAAGCTAGAGGTAGCGCGTCAAATGGGTGCTACCGACACTGTGAATGCCGCAGATACTGATGCTGTGGGAAGTATCCATGAAATGACCAGTGGCGGTGTCCATAAGTCGTTTGAGGCTGTCGGTTTGAAACAAACCACCGAACAGTCCTTTCAAAGTCTCCGCAATGGCGGCACAGCGACTGTGATCGGCATGATCCCAATTGGAACAAACATTGAGATCCATGGGGTCGATTTTCTTTTCGAGAAAAAAATTCAGGGATCGAACATGGGTTCAAATCAGTTCAGGACTGACATGCCGCGGCTAGTCGACATGTACTTAGATGGACGCCTAATGCTCGACGAAATGGTTTCCGCCAGAATCAGTCTGGATGAAATTAACGAAGGCTTTGACGCTATGAAGTCTGGGTCGGTGACTCGGTCAGTAATAACTTTCGACTGACTTACTAGCTGCTTTCACTTGAAGTGCCGCTTACCAGCCCTGGACGGTGTTGAAGACTCCTCGGACTCGGCCCACCAAGGTGCAAGCATTTACCTTCTTGGCTCGTAACACGTTGGTCGCAGCGTCGTTGACTCGTTCTACTTTGAGGTGGCCTTGATATACGGCCTCATCAATACTCGCGAAAGCTGGACCAACGTCGGCCAAGGTGCCCAAAATCGCTAAGTCAGCACCAGCACCTATTGTCATAACGACCGATTGCTCAACTGACCAGCGATCGGCTATGGCTTTCATGTTCAGTGCATCGCTAATCACCAGACCCTCAAACCCGAGGTCGGTTCTCAACAGGCCGTCAATGGCAGCGCTCGACAACGACGCCGGTAAGTCTCCCGTAAGCCCGGGAATTTCAAGATGACTGACCATGATGGCCGCTTTTCCAGTGCTTATCGCAGCTTCAAACGGCATCAGGTCTTCTTGAAGGAGTTGTGTGAGCGGTGGGGATTGGGCTCTTCCGTCGTGCGAGTCTTCGGTAGCGGACCCGTGGCCCGGGAAGTGTTTCGCTACAGGCAAAACTCCCCCGTCGCTCAAGCCTTCAATGGTCGCTACCCCATAGTCGATTACTAGCGCTGAGTCGTTTGAGAATGAACGGTCTCCTATTCCCGGGCCCGCACCAACATCAAGTACCGGGGCCAGGTTGACATTAAAGCCAACTTCAAGCATTTGAGTTGCGTGACGCTCTGCTCGTTGGGCAACAATTTCGAGGCGCTCATTGACTTGGCGAGTAGCACTCGGTAGGTCCGGCAAAATGTGACGTAGACGCTGAACTCGTCCTCCTTCCTCATCTGCTGCCATCAGAAGTGGAATACGGTTCGCGAATTCTTGGAGCTCATCAATCCTTCTGCCGATCCACGGTGTAGCACCGCCAGTAAGAAGAATTCCCGCTATCTGATGATCTCGTGCTTCTTCCACCGCGGCCCCAAACTGAGCCTCTTGCATCGTGGGGAGCAGTAGTTGACCGATACGTACTGCTCGGGGTAATTCCGCGACACATCCGCGGTCGATGTCGTCAATCCAATTGCCGCGCATGAGTTGTTTCACAGCCAGTCCTGAGAGCCACCCAGGGGGGCGCTCATGCCCGTTGAAGATTCGGGGGCCCGGATCTCCGATTGCGACCTTCGTCCCATTTAACAATTCGAGCCAAATGCCCAGAGCTCCTGGCGCTCCTTCATATGCGCTACGAACCTTGTCGGTTAAAGGCTCGCTTTCGCCCAAAGGTGGAACGATGTTGGTACCCACAACTTCAACTGATCCATCAGCGGACACAATCCAATAGCCCATGCCGCCAGGCCCACCTACTACCGCAACCACGGTCGGGTCCGTTGCAATTGGTTGGATGGGTGTCTCCGCTGCAAGCAGAGGGGCCCCTAGATGTGTCAGTAGCAATAGCGCAGTGAGAACTGCCAAGACCGAAGTTCGCGGCGACCGGCATCGGATGCGCCTAGTCACCGATGACCCCAATACTGAGGTCGATTTCTTCAGATGTAGGAAGTTCATGAGTTAAGGAAATGTTCTTCACTCCGGAATCCTCAACAGCTATTGGTACCGCAAGTTGGACGTGACGCAACAAACAGAACGTGGCATTTCGGGCCGGGCAATAGAAGACCGTGGCGTCTGCTTGGATACGTAGATCTTCTTCCTCTTCGATAATGAGTGAGAACTGCTGTGGCATGGTGGGGCCTTGAGCTTGATAAGAACTCCTCCCTTCGATGCGTGACATTGACGCGTTTTGAATCTCGATCTCCAGGACAAAGGTTCCGTCACTATTGAACTCGTAGGCGGTAGGAACGAACAGTTCAACTGTGAGATCGAGGGTGCCCGGAGAGACTGTTTGTAAAGGGAAGGTCACGATTTCATCTGCTGCTGTGCGTCGAAGGAGGGCCGCTGACTGTTGATTGCTGAACTTCAGTGTGGTCAGCTCGCCAGTTGCAATGTCAAGGGTTCGGATTCGGTGATTGTTGGTGTCCGCAATAAATAACGTTCCATCAGCTCCGCTCAAGCCACTGGGTTCGTCTAGTTGCGCTGCTCCGCCGAACCCGTCTGTCAATCCAGGTTCTCCGTTTCCTGCCACGACTCGTGAATTAGCTGACTGTGAATCAATGACCTTTATTCGATGGTTGTAAGTGTCGGCTACGTAGAGATTTCCG